>Ga0102692_1074340_pt1 | contig 21259 bp, 2 predicted proteins | sample NOAtaT_2_FD_77368 | JGI IMG/M metagenome (GOLD analysis project Ga0102692, IMG submission 77368) | Metatranscriptome of freshwater lake microbial communities from Lake Erie, under a cyanobacterial bloom - NOAA_Erie_Diel6S_1000h metaT... | ecosystem: Environmental > Aquatic > Freshwater > Lake ...
GTATTGTATTGTATATTGTATCTACTACTACTGTATACTTACCTACGTCTACAGGGAAACCGAACGCTGTCATGTACGTAGAAATGTTCCAAGCCCATGCATAGGGCCACGGCGATTAGTTGGTTCATCTTGTAGAATTTTGAATTCAATGGCAATCTTATTTCATCACTTGACGTCGTCAAAGAAACGTTAATTTCAAAAATGTCAGCAGATCGTACCGCGGAAATTTGGGCGACACGGCTACAGCGCGAGGTAGGTGCCTTAGCCTCCCTCGCTGAAAGCAACGCTGTTACCGAAGAAGTGGCAGAAGACGATACGAGCCACGTTACACCCAAGCACGATAATTTGAACATTGCCTCGCTCCCTCCTTTTATCAAGGTTGATAGTCACGAACTTGACATTTCCAAAGGGATATGCAAGGTTATGTTTTCCATCCAGGTTCATAAACCCCCCCTTCCAGAAAGCGCCACAGAACGAGACGAAGGAGAAAACGAAGTACAAGAGGCTACTACAAAAAATAGTAGTAATGAAAAACCAACAGCATCGCTTGTCTTTGTTACGCTTGACGCTTCTATGGGAAACGATACCGTATATTATCCCTTTCAAAAGCCTTTAGCCATACTCTCAGGTGGGGAAGAGATATTCCCACCGAAATCCACTATCCGAAATGAAGATTTGATCGACTTAGATTGTGACTGGACTCCAAGCCTGCACTTGTCTGATGCTATTCTCAACGTTGCTTTAAAGATCAGAGAAAGTGTTCGTAGAGGCGATCCCTTCCTTACGGCATTATCGACGATGGACCCTTCTTCTTCTACACAACAACAACAACCGAGCTTCCCGACACTTTTTACTCCCACTTCTGTAGACGAAATTTCTAGCAGTGTCTCAAGTTTTTTGGGATCTCTAAGGCGACGAAAGAATGAAAAAGATGTTGCGCCTCCATCGCCGTCGCTGCCTCCACCACCTAAGGATCAACGGCTAACTAGGCAGCAACAACAGGTACAAATAGGCGACACTATCAGCCTTTCAGAGCCTCCCTATAGCAACTGTGCTGGAATGTTTTCATGCAAGGCAATCCGTAGACCTGAATTCGTAGAGCGTGCTATTGCGGAGGCAACTCGTGAGAAAGACAAAGATTCCGACATGGTTGCCAGAAGAAATGCAGCTGCTCTATCAGCACAAGAAGAAACGGAAGAAAATGAAATTGCAACCGGACCAGGTAATTACATGAGACTTCATGCTGGAGGAATCAGGAAAGTTGCTGCCTCAGGTATTTTGGGTGCATCGTCATTTCTCAGATCTATTGAGAAGTCAATCGTTCAGTCCACGAAAGCTGTATTAGAGGAGCATTACTTGTTGATAACTGAAAATCACATCTTGGAAATTCGTTCCTCAAAACTCAACATTGATACAGGTACAGTTATTTTTGTATCTCCCGTTTCCTCCCTAATAAAACTTAAATTTCGAAGAGACGAAAGCATTACTTTGTTTTTTAAACAGTCTGCTGTTGAAGATCCACTTGTTTATCTCTGTCAAGAAAGCTATGAGGCCGTTCAAACCATTCAAAATGTTCTGCAGAAGCACGGCGTGAAAGGTAAACATACAACTACGGCAGTACAGAAGCAGCTTCAGGCAGCACTCAAAGTTGCAAATGATATACGCGAGAAGGAGGGGAACCTGGAAAATAACCCAACTCTGGAAAATGTAAATGAAATTATGGACCTCTACCGACAAGCTGCAGAAAAATTCGAAAACTCTAATGATCCTCGTCACGAGCAGGTTATTTCGGACATGCACACATTTCTTGCGAAGCCTCTTGTGAAAAGCATACTAGAAAATGAGGTGGAGGATAGCCATGTTTCAACGCCAGCAGAACATTTGGTTACTAGTGATGACGAAGATGAGGGTGAAACGGAAAGAGACGGAAAGAAGCCTGATGCAAGGCAAAAGGAATCTGCGGAGAGTCGTGATTCATCATTAAAGGAGGTTGATGACATGATGAAGGAGGTTGAAAAACTTAGTGTATCCAACTTGGATGACGATTTGAGCGATTTCATGCTTTCTAATGCGTCCACTGATGGTTCTAATGTTGATGACCACGACCCAGTGGCCGAATTGGATGCTATGCTTATTGCTGCTGATAAAGAGCTTAATGATCTTCTTGAATCAACTTAAAAATGTGTTGTTGTTTATGGTCATTGTTAGGTGAATTATGGCAGATCTTGTTGAACCGATTCGTTGCATCGGCAAGCCTAATTTGAATGTAAGGGCATATCATTGATGCACTGCTGCAAGCCAATTGGCTGCTATTCTGGAGGTATTAAATAAGCCATAGCTTAAGAAACTTTTGCTTTAAATGGTCATAAAAATGTGGATTTAAAATAGTAATAGGCTCAAACGCTACCGAACGAAAGACTACTATGAAAAACAGTATTTCTAGTTATGTTCGGTGGAGATTATTCCGGGCTTCTAAGAGCCAACTAAGAGCAAAGTCTTTTGAAGATGCGCTTATAATTGGGCTTGAATATGATGTGTTTGTTTTGCGTGGTTGTTTTCCGCCACGGAAACCAGCGCCATTATTGAGTCGCACACGTCGTCGGTTTTCCTTCGCAATTTCATGCCACTTCTTTATCAGCTGTTTTGATCTACTGGTGATGCTTGTTTCTGTAGTAACCTGATCCTTAAAAGATGTAGGAGCACTTAGACCTGAACTGGTTGGGGGGGAACCAAAACGAGCTTTTCGAGCTTTCTCCTTCAATGAAGAAATACAGGGAAGACACAGAGTCTGATACTTTTGATGCAAATCCCAAAAATTTTTCCATGTTGTTTGGACGAATTCTACATCATCGTATTTCTCCAAGAAGTTATTTTCTAGGACATCGAAGTCAACCAATACTTGAACCTGCAGTTGCTTCCTAGAAAGACATTGCTCACAATAATTACCTCGTTCTTTCAGGATAAGCGGCTCCGTAATTCTTTTCATCACCACCCGTCGTTTTGCGCGATACAGCCATGACTTCATCATGCCTCTTGAGTTACCGTTCAAAATTCCATCTGTAGCTTTGAACTTGGGCGATGTATCATCAGTCTCACTGTCACTGCTGATCTCGTCATTTAAAGATGTCAATATCTTTGCAAACTGATTCAAAAGGTACGGTCTAGATCTCTTAACTGTACGAGGAGTTAATATATTTGGAAGCTGCGAAAGTAGCCAGTTTCTGTTGTGATCTATAAATCGGAATCGAAAAGCATCTTCCATCATTCTATTCTCCATCGAAAATGATTCGTTGTGAGAAGAGAAGTCGATTAGCCCGACTCCTTCCACTGCAGTTCTGATACCTACAAGCCACTTGACAGTGGAGCTTCGAGGCTTCCAAAGATTCAGCTTCAGAGCGATCCAGAGCAAAAAGAATTTTACAAAGCCAGAAGCTAAGAAAACTGATGATATAATGAGCAGCGTTGCTGGATCTCCAAAGGGATTATACTTTGACCTAATTATCATCTCTGACCCGAGTACAAAATAAATTATGCCAGTTGTATGTAAAAAGAGAATCATATAATATTGACCTGAAAAGCAAAGATGGTCTATTGTACGCAGATCCTCTTCAATGCATTCATCAAGTGTGTTGCGCTCAAATGCTCTCCAGGCATATTCCCGTTGTTGAAAACGGTATTTACAAAACATGAGGTATTCTTGAATTTTCCAGCCATGAAACAGCTCAAGTGAACCATGGATGAAAATGTCAGCCGTAATTTGAAAAGGAATTATAACAATGGAGAATGATAAATAATGCTTCATGTCACTCTCCTTTATCCCATACATGTCAGCCATTTCTGTCTCCCTTCGAAATATAATCAGCAGAAGAATAATACATGGAGTACAAAATAAAGATAAAATATCGGAGCTATAATCACTATACATTTCAATGATGGGTTCAACAGTTTCGACCTTTACATCGTCCTCAGATTCTTCCACTTTTCGAGGATCCGACGTTGTCGTCATATCTTGGTTATAACCGAAATAAGCGAAAGAAACCCAGCTGGTGATCTTTTTCCGGTAGAATCTAAATATTAAGATTAGCCATTGATAGAAAGTAGACTTGAACGGATTTATATACATACGCTGTAGCAACATTAACCCAAAACCCACAATATATGAGGTCAAAAAATCCATGAAATCATTTGAAGACAAGGTCATGACTCCTTGAACAAGGCCTAAAGCCATCATCAGTGGTGCTTGCAGGAGCTCCTCTCCCACTTGGGCTTTTACTGCATCACTCGCTAGAATTCCAATAACCTGTAGCCCAAAGAGAAATAGCCAAATGTGATCTCCAAAGTTTTTCCAAAACGAAAACTCCACGAGAAGAACAAGAAGTACTCCCATAAACAAGCTTGAACAAATGAAGTTGGCTCTCTTCCACGTGTGTGGAATCCAAGAAAACTCCCCTGCCTTCTGCCTGCCCCATTCCTCAAATTCCTTTTCTATTCTTGAACAAACTCGAGGCACAAAGAGTTTACTTCCCTCATGAATAATCATCAGCGCCATAGAAAGAAACGCAAGACCCATTCTACCACTGCTTCCTAATACTACTGAATTAGGCTCAACCTTGTTATCAGAAAAGTGTATCGGAATCAGTGAGTCAAAAAGCGACAAATTATCCACACCGAGAACGGAACGAGATGCGGAGAATATATATCCTCTAAAAACTAAAAACACGAAAAAAGTTACGATCGAAATCGGCACCAGTCCCAAGAAAAACCCGTAGCATGCATTAGGCATAATCAGCGACGCCATCCTATAAAAGTTAAGTTTTGGAGGGGACTCCAAACGCGTGGAATTCTTTACAACCAGCCAAAAAAGACTAGCTACCAAAACAGTGAATGCCCCAATGGTACAGAATAGTAACAGAAAAATTTCCAGTCCAAAAACAAACTTGTCAATAAGCTCTTTGTAATCAAGAGGCCGGAATGAAACGTGTAAGTCATAATCTTCTCTTGTACTGTTTTTATCAAAATCTTCTAGCGTAAGCGAGGATTCGACAATGCGTTTTCTTGAAGCTGAGAGCTGATGATATAAAACCTCCAACCTCATTCGTCGTGGGAAACAGAGGTCCTCGCATCCCCCCTCTACATTACTTGCAGCATCACGATTCATTATGACAGGGATGAAAGTGTCCGGTGATGCTATTGAATTCAGGTACTTGGCTCCACCACCATCATCAGGCTCTGGACGTCCACTTTGACGCCCTGAGTATTGATGATAGTCTATAGGATCGCGGATGAAAGAAAATAGATTAACGCCAGTTCCAGCTTCAAACCATCGTGGTAGTCGATCAGGTTGCTTTAGATTTTCTTCGTAAGTGCAATGTATAATCCGCTCACACCAATCTGCAACAGGGTTGAAAGTGGTTAAGTCGAGGGGCCCAATAGGTCGAACAACGTCGTGTTTCGGAAGAGGGGGATACTCTCTACGCCACCAATCATTGCTATATCTCGGCGATATCTCTGGCAGTGTGCATCTCCAATCTTCCACTAAGGTCCAAAATGGTATATATGAGTCATATTCAAAGCAATTAGAAAAATACGGTAGATACGGTAATATGACTTGGTCGAGGTTGTATTCATATTCTCCTGATGTCTTCCTGAAAACTCCATGGAATGTTTCTAAAAAGGCATCGGATTCAACTTTAGCATCGCTTGGTGAGTCGAACGGATTTTCCCAAAACCTGTCAGATACTACATGATTGTAACTACCCTTAATGACAGGGACTGACCTCTGAGTTGCGTTCATTCCTACAAGTACTCGTCCTTTTCCTAGCTGTTCCCATCGCGGTGGCAAATTCAGAGGAGGTTTTACTAGAATAGCATTATCTACTGAATAGCGGATGCCAAAGATGTACTCTTTCTCTATCAAGGTTTCTTCATAGCTCACAAAAGGAGAGAGCCTTCTTGAATCAAGGTTTGTAGTATCATGTTTTTTACTTTTCTCTATGAATTTTGCACGGCTCGGACCAACGATATGAACTTTCATGGTGCCCGAAAAAAAGTCAGAAGATGGCAGATACAAACCGTGAATGAGGTGAACCTCAACCTTGAATAAAACATCGTCCAACGCGGTGATAGTAAGATTTATAATTTGGTGCTTATTCACAGCATTGTTGATAAACCATTCTGGCAATTCAATAGGTTGATCGCATGGATATGACTCTGTTTCTGCTGTTATAGTTCCTACATCACATGCATTATTCATGCATCGAGAAGGTTTTATAAATATTGCAAGTTTAAAGTGCTTATCATGCTGCAATTCTTCAGGAATCTGACGCCAATCCAAACTCAACCTAGCAACATGCATGAAATGCAGAGAAAACCAGCCATTCTCACTACCCTTTTCGCCCTCCTCGTGATACGATCTCTTCATACACCGTGATGCATCCATCTCGATTGCATAACGAAAATCGGTCTCAACTCTAGTTTTTGCGTTGAATTTCGACTTATTAGGTAGATTCCCAAATAAGGTATGGTCCAAAATTGTATATTTAGCGACAGTTCCAGGTACTGTATATGATGAAAAGGTTTTATGTACCAGCCCATCTTCTAGCCCTTTTGAGGAAGGAACAAAAAGGACATCACCGGAAAATTTGTCTCCGTTATTGCTGATTTCCACGAAGGCTTGACTCGAGAAGCAAGGATTGAACCGCATTCCTAATTCTGGAATGTTGTCGCAGGTATTCTTATTGATGGAATCAAGAGTACACGGAATAACCAAAGAATAAACTTTTCTGTAAGCCCAAACATAAAGAGTTTGAAGTTGATCACATTTGTTAGCGAGGTACTCGCCCTTGGTGCATTGTTGAAAGAAAAATATTGCTCCGTCGGGATCTCTGCTACATATAGTCGTATGATTTACAATTTTAGTTTCTTTGACTGTACTGGGTTGTAGCTCTGGCATAAGGCAGCTTACTCTAGAGGGGCTGATGAACGTAGCTTTTTGTTGAGTCACTGTTTTGATTTTACACTCGTCTATCTTCTGAGCATTAATATTATCACAGAAAGTAAACCGACATGTAAGAGAACTCGAATTTCTAAAGTTTCTCCCCACTATGGTGATTAATTGACTATCTTTAAGGAATCCATAGGAAGGGCAGCTGCGGATAACATCGACAGTATCGTTTTTCCACAATTGTTCAATAGATTCTTCACTGATAGGAATAATTCTTTGCACGACCATAACCTCACTGTGCTTCGCATCAGCTCCTTCCATTCCTCCCCATTTTCCAGGATTCCCTGATCCATATGTTGAATTGACAAACCTGGAATCTATGGCATAGTAAGTTGCATCTTCGTATGGGTTGTTGGGCATTTTTCTTGCCTTATCGCAAATGCTGATTGGGCTAATCAAGCAGCTCCGAAGTTCAGAGCTTCCTGCATAAGATAGTGTCATGATTGGGCAACGTGATGCATAAGATGAGGCTCTCGATGTAGCATCGGAACAAAAGGCTTTGATTGGACAAACGGACTGAGATTTTCCACTAGCGGCACTTCCTCGGGAACAAACATATCCAAGTGAACAAGGAAAAGAAAATTGTTCCTTTATCTTACTGCCTTTGCTAGAAAGAAATCCAGCTGCTGACAAGTGATAAGATTGAGAATCTCTATCCGTTTGAAGCCCGCACAAGTGTCCCTCCTCACACGGGTCTGACTCCGAGATATTTTTCATTCCTTTTTGCCCACAGACACGACCCTCAGGACAGGGCAAACATTCAGTAACATCGTTTGCACCGCTAAAAGGAGCGAAGGTTCCCGTTGGACAAGGAATACAGGAAATTCCGTCTGCCATCGAGCGGTATGTACCAGGATCACAGCGACGAGGGATATATGTTGCATAACTGATACATGAAGAGCCTGAAGGACATAAACTGCAGAATACAGATGCCCTCATTGGCGTAAATGTTCCAGGAAAGCATAGTGATGGGGCTATAGAACCATAAGCAGAAGAAAACGTGCCGAGAGGCACTTCAACTGGATATGCTGATTCAGGAGGACAATAATGGCCCGGCATACAAGAACCAGATCCGGTGGGTGATGAGGATCCTAAGTTACAGAAATATCCCTCTAAACAACGCTGTGGCGCCGTTTTAGCATCTTCAAGAAGAGGAAGCCAATCAATTGACTTATTATGCGCAACGCCACCGAGACAAAATGCACCTGCTGGGCACAGGCGAGGTCCTCTGAGTTGAGGATCGTCTGGATCAATTGTTTCCGTTCCTGCTTCACAAAAAAACCCACTGGGACAAAGCTTATCTGGCAGTGCGAGACCAACAACATCGCAAACAAAACCGGGTGGGCAAATATCCGGGGCTGTTCGACCTTTGCCTGGACAAACGTGCCCTTTGTCACACGGTGTGCAATGACTTTGTCCGACCTTATTGTTATAAGTACCAGGATCACATTCTATCGGCTTTGTATTCCCTACTGCTGGGCAGAAGTGACCCTTTGGACACTCAACTATCAAAGTAGCTGTAGGGCAGTAATAGCCAGAGGTACAAGGCCCTAATCCCTCTGGCGAAAACGAGCCGGGTGGACAAACGTATCCTTTGAAGCACTTCTGTGGGGTCGAAAAATTACCTGGTATGGGAATTATGGAGGACACACCATCTCTGCAATAATAACCTATTGGACAGGGGAAAGGAGAGAGCAGGATCCTTGAGAGAAGAGTACTGTTCAAATTATCGGTGCAAGTTAGATTGCTTCCGGAAGTTGGATCGATTATATGATTTGTTCCCGTGCCTGCCAAGCAATAGTGTCCTCTTGGGCAACGTTGAGAAGGAAACGAAAGACCTATTTTGTCACAAACAAAGCCTGCGGGGCATAATAACGGTTGATAAAGACCGAAATCTGGGCATATGAATGGTATCGGGCAGGCAATACAATCTTTTTGCCCTGAAAAGGGCTGAAAATAGCCAGGCTCGCAGAGGGTAAAGTTCATGTTACGTTCATGAGGCGCGTGCGTTCCATTAGGTGATTGGTAGCCAAACGAAGACGTGACAGATGGACCGCAAATATAACCTTTCCCACATTTCTGCTCGAAAAGAAAATTCAACGAAGGACCATCAATAGAAAAATCGAGCCCATTTAATGAAACTTTAACAGCCACAGCTGACGATGAGATGGACTTGAGTGGGGGTGTTGTGCAAGTCATTGTGTTAGAGTTTACAAGTCTAGCTACTACAGCGGCTTCACCAAATTGACATTTCAAATGTGCGGTGTGGATAAAAAATGACCCAGTAATGAAAACCATGCTTCCACCTTCAACCTTACCTCTATTCGGATAAATTGCACGCAGTGTTGGGCTTCGAACATACAAAAATGAGAGTAATTGGGAGCAAGTCAGCCCTTCACAATAAATTGGATGATACTTTAGATCACCCATTACTACCTGAAGAGGTAGAAGTCCTGTTCCAGGAGGACTTTTGCAAGATATCATCTCAGAACTCCAATAGGTTGCGATTACTTCTGTTTCCCCAAAAAAACACAACATTACCAAACTTTTGGTGAAACCAGATCCTTTTAATGTCACAAATGTTCCTCCGAATTCAGGACCCAGCAAAGGCCAAGCGGAGACGATTTTTACAGGGTTGCGGTACTCGAAAAGAAATCCTGAATGGCTAAAGTCGACTCCATTATTTGTTATTTCTACTTTTACCAAACTTGAAGTGTTGACTGAGGGAGAAACGCAGGTCATCGAAGTTTTTGAGATGTAACTTCCGTCGACGACAGGTAAAATCCCAAATTTACATTTTAAGGACGTAGAATTTCGAAAGTTGACACCTTTAACTAGAATCTTGGTTCCACCTGAAATAGGACCAAAACTAGGTGTCAAGGAGTGAACCTCGGCATCATTTTCATACGTATACCATACAAAACTACGAGAGAAGGATTTTCCGCTATTAAAGCTCACCGACACTTTGACCGTCTCCGGCATCAGAGAGATGGTGTATGGTGGTGACAGGCATATCAATTCAGCCCTTGTAACTTTAATGGCTCTTACGTCAAAACTCCCGAATCTACATAGAATTGACTCGGAGTGAAACTGAAAAATGTCAAGCTCACCGTGAAAAACGCCTGCAATCGTAACAGGGGTGCCTCCACGTCTTGATCCTATTTCTGGATTAATCGATAAAACTGAGGAATCGGCATAAACTGAAATGTTTAAGCTATTGGAATGCAGGTTTGAACCACCATTTACAACCTTTAAAGTAACTACCCCAGGAGGTTGTGAAAGTGTCCTGCAATACAGTACGCCGCTGGAGCCAACTTGGCCGCCCACAAATATTTTTGCACCGAATAAACATCCTGTACCTCTGAGCAACGAAAAATTTGCTCCATGAACAGCCATCCAATCTCCACCAAAGGAACTAATAGAGTTCGGATTGGCGAAATGAATAACCGGATGAGTGTCACTCACATAAATTGGTTTTTCATGCAACATAGTTAAGTCATTGGCTCGTTTGCTCTTGAGATCCTTGCCTGATCCTAACGTACGGAACATCGATATATTCATGTCAACAAATTGGTACCCAAAAGAAAGGTAAAGATGCGCATCCCTGTCCAAGTAAGGGGAATAAGGTAATAAATTAGGTGATTTACAGATTACTGACGTCTTGCTCTTCCTACGGACTGGTATAGATACACCGAAAATTCCCCATCGACATGCGGTGGCTCTTTCCAAGTGACTTCCATAGAGGACAAAGTAATCGCTACCATTCGACGGCTTCGGTGATATATATGATACAGATGGGTTTGGAACATAGTGAAACTTCTTTTTCGCGTATACATAATCCACACCGTTAAGGGTAACCCCAACTGGGAGGATCGTTTCCAAGTTTCCCCCTTCTAAACTTGAGGGATTAATGGGTGGAGTTTGACACAATATTTTAGAGGGTAATACCCAAGTAGCCATGGGAGACACAACCGTGCCGAAAATGCATCCTAAAAGTTCTACATCTAAAAATCCTTCCCCGGATATTTCGACTTGCTCACCTCCACTGTAGATACCAGTAGTAGGGGAAAAATTATGTATTTCTGGACCGGAGTAGTAGGAAAAACGAGTTCCTGTCAGCGTTGTTTCGTTACCGTTGAATCTCAAGCTTAGAATGGTTGGGTGGTTTACATCTTTTGTAGAGGGGGGGGAGCGACAAAACAGAACTCCTTCATCATCTGGGATTATAGCAGTAGTTGTTGTACAGCCATCCTCTGCTTTGAAAGCGCATAGAACGCTACCACCAGGAGCCTTGGTCAAAATTGGACTTTTTGATGTTTTGACTGTTAACAGAGTCCCTCCAGATACTGAGCCTAGCATCGGTTCTACGGATAGCACGTGGATTCCTGAAAGATAAGTAAAGACTGATTTATCGCCCATTACAAAGTCCCGGCCATTCAAAGATACGAAGACTGTAACGCTGTCACCTACAGTGACCGTTTCTGTAGCAGAGGGTGATATGCAAATAATTTTACTTTCACTAACAAAGGTTGCCTGGACAGGGATAGAGTTTTCGCCGAAACGGCATTGCATGTAGAGCGAAAATTTTTCCTTGAAGCCGTTGCCATAGACAGATACCGATGCACCTCCTTCAATCGTTCCATAGAGTGGATCAATATAGGACACAGTAGGATGGGCATGATATTGAAACTTTGCTTCTGAATGATACGTTTTTATACTGCCTGATTGTGAAAAAACCTCCACGGCCACAATACCGCCCACATTTGGACTCATTGGGGTAACGCATTTTACACGGTCATGGGACACGAATTCAGCTACTGTGATGAAATCAGAAATCATGCAACGAAGGTCGAATACATTTCGGAAATTCTCGCCAAAAACGTCTAAAACTGTGCCACCAATGTCACTGCCCCACGATGGTGAAACTTTATTAATGACAACTGCATTAATATAGGTGAAAGTGAAACCCACCTTCACTCGTTTACTAGTCATCACGTCGTAGGTAATATAAACGCTGACAACTGAATCATTCTCTCTCATCGGAGGGGTCAAGCATGCAACATAATCTGAAGCTTTCCAAGTTGCAAGAACAAAGGCATCGCTTCCAAAGGCACAGTAAAGTGGAGTGTGAGGGTGTAAATACGTCCAATCTAGTTTTGCAAAGATCTCAGTTCCGCCTTTCTTCCATCCGAAACTAGGGCTCAAACTTAAGATGACTGGATCCTGTAAATATGTAAATGTAATAGCGTTTCCAACAGTACCACCGTGAAAATCGTGGCCATTTAGAGAAAGGGACACATTCACAACACCCCCTTCAGTTCCTAACACCGGAGCAACACAGAAAACGACATTATTGGAAAAAGAAGCTGGAACTTCCTTGGTGCCAAAGCGGCAAACTGCTGTTGGAACAGGAAACAATTCAGTGCAATATATATTTACGCCTGTCCCGCTTGATCCGATTTCAGGCGAGATTTTAGTTACATGAACTGGCTTGTAAAACAAAAATAGCAAACCGGATGAAAAATAGAACTTATTGTTCACAGAGAGGCTGAATTCTACGTTACCGGAAGGCATCATTGGCGTTTTACAAGACAATTCTCTTCGGGAGAGATACTTTGCCTCTGTAAGTGTTGTTCCGAATCGGCAAAAATGTCCCGATGCTTCTTCAAATGAATTTCCCCTGACCAATATAGTGGAATTCCCGACGTCTGGTCCAAATCTGGGTGATATCGTGAAAAATCTTAGACCTTGTTTACCTTCTAAACTGTTAAGTGCACTACTCATGTCCGGTACAGTCCTCTTTAGATAGCTGGACTCTATCTCCGACGTAGTGTTGTTTAAGGTGCTAAGTTGCTTCGCCCGTAACCGTGGAACATGGCTACTATAGCTATGAGAAGCATGCCTCCCTAGACAAGACGAGAATGAATGAGTCTCAATTTCTGGTGGAGAGACTGATGACTTCATTAAGATGGTGTAATCAATCTCATTGCTAGGACTTAACTTATTCTGTGTTACTAATTCAGCTTGCTCTGCACCCTTCACATTTTCTAACAAAGATTCTGAAAGAACACTAGATGTTGATGGGATAAATAAGTAAGTGAATCTTATACCAGATTGAATCAAGAAGCCTCCAATAGAAACAGAAAGAAACACTTTATAACTCAAGGAATTTGCCGGAGGAATAACGCATTGGAGCTTTGTTGCAGTAAGCCTGAATCCGGGAACTTTTGTGATGCCAAAGAGGCACTCAGCTGCCATGTCAGGGAAATCGTGACCAAGAACCGAGATATACGTACCTCCTTTTACATTTCCATACTTTGGTATGATGTCCACAATCCTAGGGACTCGGCGATAAGTATAAACACCTCCTTTAACTGATCGATCATAAATGGAGTTAATAGAGACGCTAACTTCCATTCTTGTAGCACATTCTTGCTTGGGAATCAAACAGGTAACCAATGAGTCGGACATTATCCTGGCTTGCTGCGAAACGACATTAAAAGCCGAAGCTTTGCGACCAAAAGGAATGAACAAGCACCATGCGTTTCCAGTAGAGTTTAGATGAGCTCCATGTACATTCAATAATTCACCACCCATGGAGAAAGTTTCCGTGGGGCTAATGTAATCAATTACAGGAGATTTTATGTAGGTAAACATGCCAGCATGAGTGGGTGGACTGGAATCTACCCCATCATTACTTATTTGGACTTCGAGAGCGTGGCCGATACTGCTTACGGGTGGATCAGAAGGGGCGGTACACTCAACCTTTCCTGAGCTAATATATGTTGCGTTTGAGGTCCAAATCCCAAACTTGCACTTGGCGTCAGGGAGAAAGTTCTTGCCTGAAACTACAATTACGGTCCCTGGGAAGCCGAACGAAGGAAAAACTGAAAATACTTGAACGTAACCGTGGTAGGAGAACACAACACTTTCTGTTGAAAAGTTAACACCATTGTTGGATATTTGAACTTGCACTGCCCCAGGCTTGTGCCAAGCTGGGGTGACGCAGTTTATTTGACTGGAGGATATCCAAACTATACTCGTTCCCCGTTTCCCGCCAAAACTGCAGGTCAGAAAGATAGAATTAAAAAAGTTTGCACCGTAAATTGCAACCGGTGTGCCCCCTTTATATAAACCGTCCGAGGGCACAACTTTAACAACTTGGGCTTCTATATAGTACTCAAAAAATGCGCTCCCTGCTGAAGACCATTGAAGCCCATCATTCATACTGACTTGAAGGGCGACTTTTCTTTTCTTACTCGGCGGCGATGTGCAAGTAAGACTTTTATCAGAAATAATTTTTGCCGGGACGACCAAGGATCCAAATCTGCAAAACGAACCCCTGAGTGTTTGATCAAAATTTTCCCCCATTATTGTTACTTGTGTTCCAACTCTGCCTTTATTAGGAAATATACCTGCGCATGAAATGAAAACGATGCTATTTTGAAATCTCTGGCTGCCATAACTAAATTTGTTTCAATATTTTACTTACCAGTAACGATAGGAAAAGGAGGAAAGGCATACTTAACTTTTCCTGGCAAGAAATCTTGACCATTAATGGAGATTTGCAACATAAATTCATTGTGGCTAGCAAAATCAGTGAAATGAGTGGATAAGTAAGGTGGTGGTATGCAACCTATTCTACTATCGCTTAGAAACCTAGCAGGAACGCTGTAACCTCCAAATAAGCAAGATATGCCTGTAGAAAATGAAAACTCGTTCCCAGATAGAACTACTTCGCCATTTTCTAAAATCCCACATGGCACTTCATAGAAAGGGAAACTATTGAAGACGAAGAATGAAAAAGTATTAAATACCACTAGCACTTCTCCAGTAATTACTAGCTTATGAACTCCTGCCGGTAGAGAGGGAGAAACGCAAGAAAATTGAGAACTTGATTCCCATGTACCGCGAACAAAAATGTCACTGAACCTGCAACCTAGATTCATTTCTTTTGCGAAGTTGGTACCATGAACAGTGATGACAGAACGTCCTCCTGATGGACCACTTTCTGGAAAAATACTTTCCACTACTGCGTTTTCAACGTATCTGAAAGAAAGACCAGTAGGCTTGAGGGATGGGTTATTTAGACTGAAATTCAATACTACGTCACCAGTATATAAAACAGCTGGAGCAATGCATACAGTTTCTTGAATCGGATCCCTAACGGAAAAGACGGGTGCAACAATGCTTTCACCGAACACACAATACTTTATCTCTATTGAATTTTTCCTTTTCATTCTGATTCGGACGGATACGTCTCCAACAGTGGCGACAAGCTGGGGAAAGACCAGAAATTCTAAAGAATCGCCTACCCATTCTTTCTTCGCGGCTTGGTAGGAATCATGCATAAGCTTGCCATTAAAAAAAACGCCTTTAAAAGATATAGCCGGTACAATCTGTTTGTAAGACAAATCGCATTCAATGTGGGATCGGTTGATGAACGTGGGAATAGAAAAGTAATGATGGCCCAAATGGCAGGACAGCCCATCAAAAGGTAAAAGGTTTGACCCGATAATGATCATTCCCTTCTCGTCATCCTGTAATGTCGGTCTATAATCTAGCACATTTACGTTCTCTGTTATTTCGAACACAAGTGCATTTTCTGCAAAACTTTGGCCGTTGTTTGATACGGAAACATTCATTATTCCAGTGTGCTGAGTAGCGCTAATCAAACATTTCGCTTCAGTTGTAGATACGAATATTGCAAGGTGCTTCACTTCATCAATTTTGCACCACAAATCGGTACCCTCAGAGAAGTGAGAACCATATATAGTAACAGTTTGCTCCGAGCCAAAATATCCGAAAGTCGGAAATAACGCGAACGTTTCGATCATAGGGCGATAAGTGAAAAACTCCTTGGCAAACAAAGTGATACCAGGGAAGGATACTGCCACCGTCACACTACCTATAAACGTTGAGGGAGGAGAATCGCAGACAAGAACAGTATCAGAGACTATTACTGCATCTTGAGCCAGCTCCCCAAAGATGCAACGGAACATAGATGGCCCAGACAAGAAATTGGACCCAGTTAATGAAACTGACGTTAGGCCACCAACAGGGCCACGTAAAGGGAAGAACGAATGTAGATTAATAACAGGATGGTAATGAAATAGCATGGGGCACGCGTAATAGTCGTATCCATTGATAGTCACTGCAACCTGTACCTTCTTCACAGTAATTTCAGCCGGCGCTAGACAAATCATTTCATTGCAGCTTATGAAAAGAGCAGGGACTTTACGATCATCGAACCGACATGACAACTGACTAGTGTTTCTAAAGTTATTTCCACGAATTGTAACATTTACTTCACAGTCTAAAGGGGAAGAATTAGGAGTCATCTCTTCTGATATTATTATGTCTTCAACTGGCTCATAACTTTTGTTGGTAGAGAAAAAATCAACTGAATTAATAGTGATGAAAACCTGCTTAGAGCCTAAGGAGAGTGCTGGTGTTGAGCAAAAGAAAAGGCTACTAGATATTCGACTACCGATCGCGAATCTGTCACCGAATTTGCACCCTAAGCGCATATCTTCTTGAAAGTTCGAGCCAAAAACAGTTACAACGGTTCCGCCTCTCCAAGAACCACTATCTGGGTAAATGCTGAAAACTTTTGGGTCTTCAACATAAGAAAAAAAATATCCGATGGGAGCGAAATCAGTCCCATTCATACTGAGGCTAAGTGGCATGAGCCCGGTTTTCTGTGCTTTGGGGGAATAACAAGTTACCTCGTTGAGGGAATTACTGGACAACCGCGATGCAACAGTGACACTCTTTCCGAATCGGCATCCAATCACCTCCGCAGCAGTAGCTGTACGAAGACGGAATGTAACTAAAGTCCCACCTCTTGCACTTCCCATCTTCGGAAAAACTCTCTCTACGTCTAATTGAACAAATTCAAAGTGATGGGAGACTTCAGGCAAAAGCATCACTCCGTCAAAAAAGAGGTAAATTGGGACAACTGGGACTTGTAATAACCAAGAAAGTTGGGGAACAGTGCATTCCAACTCGTTTCTATTGAGCACTGTGGCTACAGAGTGTGCGGTGCTGAACCCACAGAATACACCATCAAAAAACCCTTTCCCGCGAATGGTAATGGTTGTACCAGCCCAACCTCGACCTGGAATTACAGATATTATGCTTATTGGGTGCAATAAGTGAAAAATAAAGGAGGATTCACTTGAATGTTTGCCGTCATTTGATATTCTTACTCGAATTACTCCTGGTGCAACATCTGGTACAAAGCACTGAACTTGAGTTGAAGATAAGAAAAAGGCTTGCTGAATCGTATCGCCAAAAAAGCAAGATAAATATTCGGTGTTGACAAAAAGAGCTCCATCAACTATAACATTTTTGCCTATTTCGGAATTTAAGACCCAATTCGGATTGACGTTAGAGATTAGGGGCCTTGGGACAACGTGAACTGCGTCTGGCTTTAATAAAAGCACATTGCCGTGCCCTAGAATACGTAACGGATGCACTCCAGCTTCAGTCAACTTATCGAAGTGACAAGTGAGATAAGAAAACATTTCATCCATTTTCACGGTTAAAGACGTAGAGCTTCCAATTACACACGTTAAGGTTTTACGAGCAAACAAATTGAACCCTGTACCGTGAATAACAAGTGTAATAGGGTAATATTGTCCAACTACTTTCGGTGAAACAAAGTGGATCGATAGCGGGTCTGTGTATTGAAAATGGATTACGGAAGAAGTTACTGCAGCCTCGTGGAACGAAACGGTAAATTGGACAGGACCGGCTTTGTCGCTAGGGGGGGAAAGACATCGGATGGTTGAGGGACCAAAAAAATCTTGTGCCTTTACATGACGATTTCCAAATCTGCAATAAACGTCAGTCGGCAAGAAATGCTTTCCTAATACTGTGATTAATGTTCCACCGTTGATTTCACCCCAAGAGGGAAATATTTCGCTGATAACGGGACAAGAAACTACCAAGACGTCTAATGCACTTGATGAATGTTCAAGTTCGTTCTCGATATGGAGAGAGTACGGACCAGCTTGCAACTTTGGAATCTTACATCTTATAATATGCGATGAGAACCATTCTGCTGTAACCTTAGCAGATATCTGGGCAAAACTGAAGTAACACACTAATTGCTTTGAGTAACGGAAATTGCCTCCAACAAGAAAGATTTCGGCATCTCCACAATCTGACACTACAGTGCTTGAAAAGTTTGTTATCAAAATTCGTGACGAAGGGATCAATTCAGATGAGCGATTCTGTTCCACGAAACTGAATGACACAGTCTCGACGCATAGCATCGCCTGATCACACAGTTTGAAAGGAAACGTGGCTCCCTTTGATCGGATAGGAGTTAGACAGGTTAATTTGTCGTTACCAGTGACCGTAGCAATTGTTAAAGTATCCCCAAAAGAGCATGACAGGCCTAACGAGCTGTGAAAACCTAAACCAATAACTGTCACAGAAACGCCCCCACTTAATGCTGCTTCTTTTGGATATACATCAAAAATTTCTAATTCCGATAGAACCTCATGGAAGATTTGATTAGTAGAGAAATCAACTGCATTATTGGAAACTTCAACGACGTAGGTCCCTGGTTTCATGATTGGTCTTCGACACTCTACCTCAGTGGATGATACGTATCTACCGCTAACTGCCCTTTCGCCAAATCTACACGTGACAAATTGAGAATTCAAAAAGCCTTTCCCTATTGCTTTTATAATTGTCCCCTTACTTGAACAAGGACTAACTGAAGGGATGATATTGGTGATAGCAGGAAGCTGATGAATAAGAAAATCTCTTCTGACTGCTGATTGGTTTTTTAAGTCAGCATAGTTTACACTCAATCTAGAAGTTCTAGCAGGAATACCTTCAGGAATGTTGCAGGAGAGGTGGGTGGAATTAAGGATGGTGCCATTCACGGAAATTTCATCAAACATGCAAACATAATGCTCCTCCATTATGATTCCTAGCAACTCAATTGTTAGAGGAGATGAGTCAGTGCTTGGAGAGGACATAGGCCATAAAGATTTTATAACCAAAGGTTCCACAGTGTTCACTACTATGCCTGTTTCAACCTTACAATACGAGCAGGGATATAATAAGGAAAAGGAAGCATTTCGCAGCATACTTGTTGGCGATCGGCAAGCCAAAGAATTGGCAGATATGAAGTCCCCTAAAGTGAAGATATCCCCAAATAAGCAAGTCCACGAGCAACCGTCTTCGAAATAGAAACCTTTTCCGGTGACTAAAACAAAGCCTTTCCATGGAAAAGCCCATCGATGTGGAGTGAGCGAGGCAGCAAATGCAGATGGCATGTAGTAAAAGACAACCTCGTTACTTGGAAACATTCTTTCAGCAACACTGACCCAAAATTTGACTTTCCCTGATGAAACAGCAGGTGCCACCTGGCACTCAGCTTTATCGGAAGAAAGGATAGTTCCGTGAACATGGATAGGGCCAAAGTGACATGATATTCCAAGCCTTGTTACAAAATGATCTCCGAATACAGTGACTTTAGTATTGCCATTCACTGGGCCTCTATTCGGCCAGATACTATTGATTTGAGGCTCATTTAACAGCTCAAACTGAATTCCGTCACCCGTGTAATCATGATTGTTTAGCGAAACTTCAACGACGACAACTCCTACAAAAAAAAAAGGTGGCAAAGTGCATTTCAATTCGGTGTTTGAAATGTATGATGCAGGAACTGAGATGAGGTCGCCGAATGCGCAGCTCAAGTCAGCTTCATTGAAAAAACCAAAACCAAAAACTGATACTAAAGAAGACTTCGATGATAAGCCCCTTTTAGGAGATATTGATGTTACATTAGGGGTGGCGTAGTATTTGAATGGATCATGGCTAGGATTACAGAAATCAACACCGTTATTACTTGCAGTCACTTTTATTTTTTCACCAGTCAATCCAGCAGGTGCGGAACAGCTTATCATATTTGCGTTATGAAAAATAGCCGGCACCACAACGCTGTCAAATCGACACTTAAGGGCATAAGAATCAATAAAATTATATCCCTCCACGGTAACGTTTGTGCCTCCACGGAAAGCTAGACTTGACTTTGGGCTAAAAGATGTGATGGTAATAGGATTGTGGTACTCATATTGATCAACGGCATGATAATATTCAACATCATTGAACGTCAAATACACAGACAATCTTCCAGCTTTTTGTGCAGGTGTCCTGCATTCCAATTTTTCAGAGGATATGAAACGACCAGTAACATTCAATACACCGAAGCGACATTTTATAACATCGCTATCAATGAAGTTATGGCCATTAAAAATCACGAGAGTATTTCCACTGATAGGACCAGTGTTAGGGTGGATGGCTGTTATTTGTGGGTCCGTAATATACCGAAAAATTGCGCGATTGGTAACATAATCCAATTCTTGAAACCTTATTACAACCGAAACGGTAGTCGGCTTCAGAGGCTTTGGGGTGTTGCAGCGAATTTCATTACCTGAGACGAAGATTGCTGTCACAGCATCTATGTCACCGAATAAGCAGTCTAGATGACTCATGTTGAGAAATCCAAAGCCAAAAATAGTCAAAGATGTTCCACCTAAAATGCTGCCCATGGAAGGCTGAATAGAGGAAATCTGAGGCGGTGATAAAATATACTCAAATTCAACGTTGGAAAGCCGAAAGTCGACACCATTGATGCTAACGCTTATGGGTACACTTTTCTTCAAGTTATACGGTGGAACGACGCATGTAATCTCATTACTGTTTTTACGTTTCGCGGGCACGACAAAGCCTCCAAAGACACAAGAAATCGTTTCAGATGGAACAAATTTTTCCCCCATAACAGTCACAATCGAGCCAATCACACCCTTGGCAGGAAAAACTGACTGAATAATAACATCTTCGTAATATTGAAACGTTAAGCTTTCATTTCTAATGGAGGGTATGGTGGCATAGCATTCACCAAGCTCTTTCGATATCATTGAGAAAGAAACAATCCCAAAAAATGCACTTGGTGGGGCCTTGCACTCAACTGACGTTGGAGAGATGTATCTTGCTCGCATTTCTTCGTTTCCAAAGCTACATTTCAAATCCCCTCTGCCAAACCCTACACCAGCAACAATCACGGTAGTACCTCCATTTACAAGCCCACTGGCGGGGTAAATAGAACTGATCCTGGCTTCTGCAGTTACATTCAGACTTTTCGTTGAATTCAAGTTCTCGCAGAACTCATGGGGCGTGCAAATGGTAGGGACATGCAACGACAAGCCGTAAATTAATAATCTGAGTGAG
>Ga0102692_1150865_pt1 | contig 15431 bp, 1 predicted proteins | sample NOAtaT_2_FD_77368 | JGI IMG/M metagenome (GOLD analysis project Ga0102692, IMG submission 77368) | Metatranscriptome of freshwater lake microbial communities from Lake Erie, under a cyanobacterial bloom - NOAA_Erie_Diel6S_1000h metaT... | ecosystem: Environmental > Aquatic > Freshwater > Lake ...
GAGCCATTGCACGGTACCGCGTTCATGGATCGTCCAGAAAAAGCAATTTTCAAAGTAGTGCCAGAACTGAGTCACTTTTAAATAAAAAAGCGAAAAATCATGATTTTGCAAGACAAGAGACTACTTTAAGACCACTTGACCTCTTTAATTTCCCAACGGAGGACTTGGAAATCCAGCTAGCTTCTTATCCTCCAAAGAAGTTGATCCATTTTGAACAAGGAATGCTGTTTCAGTTTCACTGTCATCTGACGATACAAAAAATACAGCTTGTATTACGTGATAACACTATTTGCGTCGATCGCGCTGTATTACGAGCTGCACTAGAGGGAATACATTTGAACATCGAAGGCGACGTTGGACAAATCAAAACGCTCCATTTTTGTATCGCGCGTGTAGTGGCTTTAGGAGGTGATTCCATGATTTTGGATACCGAACCTGTAGATAACCTGGATTTGTTCTTGACTATCGATGCTAAATTCCTAAGTTCTTTCAATAATCACGACACAATGGCTACTTCTGTGCTATTTTGCAAAGCATTTAACACAGTAGAACTGGAAGGAAAGATGGGGAAAGTAACCATTACTGTTGAGAAGAAAAAAGTCAAAGGAATTTTGAATATATTAGGAGACTTAGGCGAAGCTTTTCGCCCTGCTTCAGTGTTACAGCATAGTTATATCCAGGACAGGCTTCTAAAAATTGCTTTTGCTGTGATAAATTGCAAGAACTTCACAAAAACTTCCAGCGAATTACAGAATGCATTTGTTTGGAACCTGCGTCTGTCATTTCACGGCCTTGATCTTGCAATCCCTGTTTCTGAGAACTATTTGAGTGAAAGTGACGCAGATAATCATTCTTGTGCGAATGGACGTTTTCATAGTTGCCAAGATGCTGCTTCTTTTCATTTTACTTTTGAACGGGCAGAGCTCAGTAGTGGATCATTCCTTCAACTGGACGATGTAATGCAGCGTTGGGCCATTGATGCATCTTATTCAACCAGCAGAGGCATAAACTCTCCAAGATTCACCCAACAAGCAAAGAAGCTTGGCAGTATTGTGTCCAAATTTCCAAAAGATTTGTATCGGCACTTTAACCTGTGGGTTAAGAACATAAGGCTAGATTTTATGAATAACAGCGGTAAACTTGTACAAACATTCCGGTGCGTTCTTCTTTTCATTATCTAATTAATAGATGGTTTTTCGTTATTCCTCATAACTCTTCACAACAAAACACATTTCATCCTCTTTTTATCTCGCTTCCAAGTTATCCAGTTCATCTAAGTATGCTCTTTTCTTACTCTGTTCTGTTTGCAGTGGATGATTATCCTAGTGTGAGCCTTTTTGCAACGTTGTCACCTATCATAGCGAGACTTTCAGAGGCGAAGATTCGTTTGTTGCTTTCTGGATTAGAGCAGGTTAGCGAGGTGTTGGCCTTTGCATGCCTAGTGTTGTACAAGGAGTCATCGCAATCGGTTCCTGCAATGGTATTAACTCCTCCAAGACTGCAAATACTTGCCAACCATATTTCAGGTCAAGTTGACCTCTTATGTGATGCTGTTCACATCGCTATCATAGGAGAAGAACCAAATCTAACATTGCTTGAACGTGATATGGTTTTTCAAGAAGCCTTGAACGATTTCTTATCCCACTTCTCATGCTTTGAAAAGAACTTTAACTCTGTTGAGTGTGCAAAAATGTTGTGCACAAGTAGACTAAGAGTTCTTGGTATGCATGAGGATGTAGCAAAGCATTGCATTCAGCAAGCCCAACAGGCTTTTACTGAAGCTCTAAGGATGATAAAACATGTTGAACAAATGGAATTCATCGCTTCGCAAGAGTCCTCTGAAAGCCCAATAGCAACAGTCAAACTATCTTCATCTGAAATGGTTTATCAAGATTGCGATAGAGCTGTATCAAATGCGAATAATTACAGTTTCAAACAAAACGAATCAGGCAATCACTACAGAAACATAGAAGACATACACCAAACCATAGAAACTTCCATCAGTAATGCAGTTGAACGTGTCATTTCGTCTCTTTTGCCCTCTATCGACTTATACGAAATGTCACCAAACCGAGAATTCCTTGTGATAGAGATCGACCACTTGCATGTTTGTAGAACAGCTTTTTATTATGATAGTAAAAGTGTCGTGGAAGCCTTCTCTTTGTCCATCAGAAATGGAAATGGTATTCATTTTGCCAAGGTAGCATGTAATAATGCATGTAGAGATTATTCAATGAAAATTGTTATCATTGAAAAAGACGAAGAACACGACTTTGGATGTGGAGGGTACCCACTGGATGCTCTGCAAAGTGTGAGATTAGAGGTACATTCACGACAACGTCTAGTGTGTTTGTCACTGTATTTCCAATTGGTTGATCTTGTTTTTCATCCGAAAGATGTTGAGTCTGCAACGTCGTCATTAACGTCTATTTTGTTATGCCTTAATCGTCAAGAATCTCGTACGGCGTCCTTATCAAATTCACGCCGTATCAACATCCACCTGGAGGCAGCAGAAGTTAAAACTTTGTCGCTTATTTTTACGGCAAACAATTTGACTCCTGTTTTAAAACTTTTGATTAAGGAGGTATCTACTACATACTTACCTATAGTTGGAAGTTGTTATGGTAGCCAGTTGACTGCTGCTATCGAATCTGTAGATCTTTACGATGTAACTACTGCAGACGGACTGCACTCCGAAATCATCACCTTTAATTGCCACGATTCCGCTCGTGACTTCCGTAACAACATCGTCATCCGCTACTTAGTGTCTGATGATGGATTGACCGACCCTCCATTGCTCTTTGCTCAAGTCGCTAACACTCAGATACTGTTCCTTCAACGGTTTGTTAGTGAATTGAGGATGTACTTTATGGATAAGGAGTCTCATTGTTATCAGGTTTTGCAGAAGTGTTTTGTACTTTTTCAAGGATCTTCGGTTGAATCAGACATTGATACCACTTTACCAATCTCAGTTTGCGTTTCGCTTCACAATTCAAGTATCATATTTCCTCGTGACTCTGCTAGTGCAGACCTTTTAGCTTTGAGGTTTGAACAAATGAAAATCATGAAAAACACCACAGCGACAGTGGAAGCATTCGTTCAAAACTTCTTACTGTCAGACACTGGATTCTTTCCTGTAAGCAACACGTGCATGTTTCATTTCTACCCAGCACCACTCTGGAATGAATTTGATCCCGTAAATGACGAGTTTTTTGACTGTCTACAGGAAGATGATATGGCGAACCAACCTGTCATTGATAGGGAAGAAAGTGAGTCAGTTGACCACAACTCACTTATTTCCGCTGGCATTGAAAGTCTAGGAGTCTTAGCTCAGTTTAACAATCTTCACATATTCACAGCCAATGATGAATTGCTTCCAAAGACCGATTATTCCACCTGCTCAGAAATATATAATGTAAAGTTATGCGGCAATATCTATCATGGGGCATTGGCTTATTGCAGAAAAGATTTTTCTGGCCCCAATGTTTCTACACTTAGTTGTGAGGTCCAATCTATCCTCATGCGCAGGTGGACTGTGGTAACCCAAACGCCCCTTGCTCCAAAAATCTCTATAGACTTCACTCCAAGGCTTAAGTTATCGTTGGATTTTTCATCAACCGAAATCATCATGTCCTCGTCTCAACTTTATCTTTTGTTCTCAATTTGGTTCGGTAACTTGCAAGAATTACCTAAAGCTTTTCCTATCCCGCTACCAAGACTGCAAGAATCTGGGCAGAGTAATTTCTCAACTGAGTGGCCAGACGTCTGCTCTCCACAATGGAATTCATTTATGAGTGATATTGTATCATTCGTAAATTTTGAGCTACATGTCGAAATCACCGAGTTGAAATGGCGGTGCTTTATTGACCAACCCTTTGAAAACACCATTAACGGTATTACCAATGCTGGAAGAGAAGCTAGCTCTCAAACAACCTTGATAAGTGATAATTTTTATTTAGGTTTGAAGTATAGTGATGACGGGCTAATAAGGTGCTGCGTGAGCTCATCATACATAGAAGTAAAGGATGAAAACGTTGAAAACCCAGAGTGTTTTGCACACTTTCGTGCAGGCCCACGAAACGAAGAAGGGAAGCATTACAGGAAGACTGAACTCTTCACATGGGGACTGAATTGTGGCCGTCACACATTAACAACTGAGTTGCCCTATGCATTTCAGTGTTCACTATTTATGACCCCTAATCAATGGTGCTCAGTCAACATAGGATTTGATCCTGTAGAAGGAAGGTTACAGGACCTATCTCCTCTATGGAGTCTGTTTGAATATTTTGGAAGTTACTTTAAGTTCCCAAAATTTGGCCATCCTTACTTCATCTTTCAGAATAAGTCGCTGCATGGAAGGGTTGAGAATGTTTTGGAGCAATCACCTGAAAGCGGGCAAACGTGCACGAACTTGGATATCCGTCTTTGGTTGAATCGCTTAGCTTTATCAATTCCTAGTGCCGGCGTCCCACCCCCTACGTTGTTGTTAAAAACAGAAGAAGGAGTTTTTTATCGTTTTCTATGTGTTGGCTACAGCCTTTCAGAGTATGAACTTTGCTGCAAAGACTTGTCAGTGATATGGGTGAGAGATTTTTCAACAGCTTCCGGCCAGCATTCAGTCATAATTGATGGACTAAGTTTGTCGGCTTCATATTCATTCAATGAACTATGCAATCACACAAACATTTCAGTGCGACTACCGCTTTGTGAGGAGTTCTTTGACGAAAAGGGCAAATACGTAACTGACGGTGAATCAATTTTAGTCCACCCCCTCATGATGGAAAGACCCCTCATTCTGTGTGAAAGCTATATCCCAGCTATTAATCTTGGCCCCAATGTATGCACGATGACGATCAGCCAAAGAAATGTAGTTGCAGCTTGTGAAATGCTCTTAAATTTTGCCGGAGTTAAGCCTGACGCATCACTCTCCAACGATGTAAACCAGCAGCAGAAAATCACGCAAGGCTCAAGAGCAATTTTTATGAATGTTGAAGGGTTTCGAGCAATTTTATGCGATCCTGTATTAGGTACTCACTCACCTCTCGTTTCATTTAGCATTGCAACTTCAGAGTTTCAACTGTTTGATATTCATCATGCAACTTGCCAGGAAACAAGCATCCAAGTTGGTATCAAGTTTGAATTCTGGGCTGAGTACTTCTCCAATACCATTAGAATGTTTGAACCGTTAATAGAGCCATACAAGGCATTTTGTCTGTATGAAGTAACTCTAGATCGCGGACCCAAGTTTATTTTTCAGTCTGATAGCGACTTTCATTGTAATGTGACTGGTGCTGCATTAGATGTCCTTGACCAAGCAATACGGGTTTTTGTAGACCCAGAATCGGCTGATTGCCATAAAGACAACAACTTGGAAGCGCTCAGCAATATGAATTCCCATGATTCATTAGGTGATATGTGTACGGTTCATGTTGAAGATGTATTATTTGATGATAAAAATGTCTCATTCTCAACAGAGAATTCACCTGTAATACATAGAAAACTTGTAGCTACGGTACCGCGTAAAATTTTTCCTGGGGAGCGTGTAGCCTACTCTCTAACAAACTTAACAGGGCAAAAAATCTGTGTGATGCAACCTCAAAAAGACATATGCCTCCAGCATTCCTACTTAAATAATAATGAATGCATGGAGCTAAACTTTGACGCAACCTTCTGTATCATGCAAAATTTGACTGTTCAAGAAATCCCATTTGAGACTGTTTTTCAAAAAAGGTCTGGCTCCACTGTAAAAAGTAGTCCAAATGCGCATCATATGATAGGGGTAAAAGTTCCTAAATTTGAATGGGTTGATCATATTATGGCGGATACTGACCTTGACACTATACATGGATTCCAACTGATGAGTTGTCCTCGATTTTACAACATTACCCCATTGTCGTCCACGGTCCGATCGAAAGTTGAGTCGGATTGGCGCTTATCAAATGCTCTCAAGCTTGTATCCGAGATATCTTTTGTTAATGGTGGGCGTAGTCTAAATATCTCCAGTCCTTTCAAGATTATCAATATGTGTACTCATTCTATCGTTCTCGTGATGCATCACAGCCCAAATGATGAAGTTCCTGTTGTGCCACATGCTGAAAAATCGCTTAAAAGCTACACATCGCCTAAATCTCATATTGTAGACCAAATTGCACCAAATGAAACTTATCATGTCCCTCTCAGTTTGTTAGAATCTTCCCTTGGACGAAGCGGTTATCAACTTGGGTGCTTCTGGATTTGCCCCGAACCATCAAGTGATGATTCGAAGAAAAGCTTAGCATCAACGGTCCAATTTCATGGATCTACCGCTATCTCTTCTGAGTGCTTAATAGGCTTTAGTTCCAAAGCCGTTCATTTGTCGAAATTGGTTCAAGAATCTTGTGCCCTACATGAGTTGATGAGTGCAGGCATGAAAGAGGGAATCCAAAGTCGGCGTATCTTGGTGTCATGTCCAGTGTTTCACTACCAGAAAGTTGTATCCACTACCCCTTTTTTCTATGTAATAGAAGTAAAGCGCAGTCTTTTCGCTGCTTCCATACCACTGAAAACCTTCAATGCATCTTTGGGTAGCTTGAGTTCCTTTACCCCTATCCGTTCCCAAAGTCCTAATGAGGGGTACTTATCCCGCAGGGGTTCTAACACTATTTCCCAAAACACATCTTGTGATAGTGAGTGTTTTCGATCTGGAGTCGAACAATCTTCGGTCAAAAAAATGAAGCAAAAAGGGAACCACTCATCAGATTCTCATTCTCCAATATGCTACTCCTTGATCATCCATCCTCCAATAGTGCTGGAAAATATTCTGCCGTGTGGCGGAACGTTCGAGTTGATGCATCTTAATCGTCGGGAGGTTATCTGGAGAGAATATCTAGAGCCCGGGCAAGTTTCTCCAATTTACTGTGTCGGCCTCGACACACCATTGATACTACTTCTCAACTTAGGGTATTGTAGAACTCCTCAAGGGCAAGGCGCTTTAATACACGACGGCACTTTTGGGGACGACGGTGTCTTGTCATACGAAAACCAGGTGACTTGGACCCCCCTAAGCAAAATTATCTCAGAGAAGAAGAAAAATGCACTTAACACAATTTCGGAGGTTGCCATGTCACCAGATGAAAGAGCCCTGAACCGGCTTGCCAAAATCAGAAATGGGCGATACTCTATTTTTGATGAAGACGCAGATCCGATAGGAAATCAGTGTCTTGCGGAGGATAAGGTTGACAAGCAGCATAATATTTTGCACAGCACAAATGATAATTCTGTGCGGCATATCTCGACAGAGACAACTCTTGTGGACAGTCTCGGGCAGCTGATCAGATTGGGAATAGACAACAGAAAAGGCGAAGGCGGTAATAGAGTAATTCGAATTTTCTGCCCCTACTGGATAGTGAACACCACTCAACACGCCCTGCGCTACAAACAAGAGGGTTGTTCATCCTTTATTAGCGGTACCTATTTCAGCATTGAAAGGGATGGCACTAAATCGGTAGATGGAAGTCGTAGCAGCGTTTCGCCGACATCCTTAAAAAATTGTACGACAGTTTTTCCTGGTCAAAGTGGAGCACTGGCTCGAACTACTGATGCAAATGAACTTTCAAACTTAATTAGCCCTCACGTTTCATTTGATTCTTTAGCGTCGCTTGCCTTTATGTTCAATTTTCACGAGCGTGTTCGGCAGAAGCTCTCTATCCAGGTTGCTAACTACGACACGTGTGCGAGTTCACATTGGTCTTCGGGATTTAGCCTGGAATCTGTTGGAGTATCACAAGTAGTTGCCATACCCTGTTTGGACGGAAGAGCCCTTGAAATATCAGTTTCTATCACTGTCCCTCCAGGAAATCTGTCGTCTTACACAAAGATAGTCCGACTATGCCCCAAATATATCTTGATCAATAAACTTGAGAGACCCATACGCTTGTGGCAAGACTCTTCAACATTGCACTCAAGCTTCATTGATTTTGGCGAGTTTGGGAAGAAATCACCGAGCTCTGACATAAATTGTCCTAACAAAGGATCACGCTCGTTTGACCGTGATACATGCATCTCCCCAGGAACGCTCGCTCATAGGGCAGCTCTTTATGTCACCAGTGCAGGACCAGCCGAGGTCCTTCCATTCGTCCTCCCAGACTCTAGGGCGGAAAGGCATCTAAGATTTGACTTAGGTGACCACTGGAGGCTTACTTCAAGCATAATGGCAGACATCCCAGCAAATTATGCTTTAAAATTTTACCGCGCCTTGGATCCCTTACATTTGAGGCATGCAACCGCAAGGAAAAAAAGGGAGTACGTTATCACACTTCCTTCAATCTCATCTAGTCTACAAGATTTTCAAGAAGGAGAGTTAGGTGTGTGGTTTGAAGCCGATTATGACAAAAATCAGATCATTGTCAAGGGTACTAAAAGGGGAAAATTTTCATACACGTCAAACATTCAAGTTGGAGACCAGTTGCTTAAAGTCGGTGAAGTAAAGGTAGATTGTCTTTCTTTCGAGGAGGCAATGAAGCTGATGAAGGAAAAGCTCTCCTGCCTTGGACTTTATACACAGAAAAAGACAAATGCCTCATCGCACCCAAGTGGAAAGTCTCAAGCTGATCTACGAGAGTCCGAAAAGCTCAAACTAACCTTTCGAACATTTGAAGAGCGCCTAAGGAGAGAAAGGTCGTCAAATGGCCATGAAGACCAATGCCAAGCTAAGTTTAATAAGATTACTGAAAAAACAAGGTCTGAAAAGCATGCCACTCCTATTTCGAACGTCGTCGCTATCAACGTGGAGATTTCTGCTGTTTCCAGCACTCTGTTTTTTACTGTGAAGCCCTTTGACATTCTCAATCCTCCATTTTTTATAGAAAATCGTTCTTCACTCCACACCCTTTTCTTCAGGCAAAGGCAGTGCGATGGGCATCCTTGGACTGAGCTGCCACCTGGAGCAACTACTTACTACATGTGGGAAGACAATCTCAAACCAAAAAAGTTAACAGTTAGAGCAGGCCGATGTAAAGCTATTAGATACAAAACCTCTACCGAGACAGCTATCAATTCAAGAAATCAGTCAAGGATTCCTTCAAGATCTGTTGTAACTAAGCTCATCCCAAAATGTGTTCATTCGGTGGAAGGCGAAGAACAGGCAGCTTTCGGTCCTAGTAGGACAGTAAAATTAGAAGAAATTGGCTTTCGTGAAATTCTCCCTTGCCCTTCTATGGGTGAGCAAAATAGCACGTGTGACGCTGCCAGTTTGCTTTGTCGTATTGATACTAAGGGCGAAACTCGTGTCCTGATTGTTAATGATTACTCTGATACTGCTGGTGGAAATGAAAAAAGTGTCCTTATGCGTCATTATGAAATTTTGAAACTTGAAGAAGCTGATGAAAAGATGAAGTTTTCGAAGTTCCAAGAACTTGGACAAGTCCTGCAAAATTTCCTTTCGCAAGACGTTCATACTTCTAGTGATGACAAGTATAGGGATTGCTTAGTAGACCCTCTTCTAAGGAGTTTCTCACCTAGCTCAGGACTAAGCCGAATGAATTTTCCTGTTCCAGATTCAGTGGAATTCCTTGGCTTAGAAAATCAAATCATTGATATTGCTGATTACCCTGAGAATAGCTCGATTACGCAGAAAAATCAACTAATCGTAGAGATTGTTGAAGCAATAGGCTTGAATGCAGCAGACATAAGTATCAGCGGATTGTGCAATCCATACTGTGAGATAAAGCTGAAAAATTGTAGTAAGGCAAGGAGTCGTGGATTATTTTCAAAAAGCACTGTCAAGAGAACTTATTACATCGAAAGGACTTTGTCACCGAAGTGGTGCGAACAAAAATTTGTTTTCAATGTTCCAGAGAACGCTTCAAAATGCTCAAGAGGGTATTCAGTTGCTGTCAAGGTAAAAAGTTTCGGCTTTCTAGGACTAGACATACACTTAGGTCAAACAGAAGTGCAGCTTTATAATTTGCGGAACGAACGAGAGCTTGTGGGGTGGTTTCCTTTGACGAATAATACAGGAGAGTCATCCGTTGGTCGTACATGTGGCTCTATAAGGATGAGGCTTCAATGGATTTACACTTTGCCATCTCTCATCACCTACTTCAAAGCTTTCTCTGAAAGCCATCTAAATGAACTAAAGAAAAGAAGCGAAAGTATTCAACAACAGATTGCAGTACTTGAGAGTCAATCAAAAAATCAAGAATATGTTAACCAAATCCGATGGAATACTTTTAATAGTTTGGGTCTTCCAACGAGGTCCAAAAACGCGTCAAAACTGGCCGCTTTCCCTGGGGGTAATCTTCCAGAGAAAAGCTCAAGGCAAGCCTCAGGTTCTTTGCGGAGAAATTATCTGGGGTCGCTACATTTGCAAACGCTGCAAAGTAAGAGAAAACGTATATTAAGCTATTCTGCTGAGACACCCAGTGTGGACGAAGAAGGTTTTTCTGAAGAAAATGAACTTGAAGTGCAAAAATCAGCTGAGAAAAGTAATCTAGAAGAGGATAGTATCCCGTTCCATTTGTTTGACCCTCAAGATGGACATGGCATATCAAGTGGCAAACGTCCAAGGGCCGCGTCTGACATGAGCCACAATCGCTTTCGAAGTATTGCAAACAGGGAAAGAGATGAATTTCTTTTTGCTTCGAGGAGAAAGCTGAGCGATATTAGGGATGAAATTGTCCGCCCTATGTTGTATCCAAATGTTATATCTCTACCCCCTGTGGAGATTGAGAGCCCTATTTTTAGAAATTCAAAGGTCGACATTGATGAAGCTATTTTGATAAACGAAACAAATCAAATCGGGAGAAGTCGTTTCTTGACGGCAAATGAGTTTTCTTTCTCTAGCCAGAGTTCTAGCTGCGAAGATGATAAACTCATATCCAATGAAGCATGTCTTCAATTGCTCTTCAAAAGAGGCCTTCTGTATCATCAGCCTGGTTGGTCGTTTCGTCTTCCTCATTGGGCTGTACATTTCCCCTGCTTTCATCCGTTCCCTAGTGACATAGAATCAAGCACCAAGGAAGAATCTAAACCGCAGTCCTCTTTAATATTCCAGTCATGGCTGGAGGTGTATAATTATTACAACACACCACGTCTTTTAAGCACAAAACATTCTGACACAGAAATTAAAGAAATAATTGGGAGTATCGAACAATCACGGGGGAACAACTCCTCCCAACCTTTTGGAAACGGTACCAATTTTGTAAGCTTTTTACACCTTCCAAAAGGTACTCCTTATGGTATGAAGGAAGGCTTTACGCAACTCTCACATGAAATGAATGCTTCACAAAATTCCATTTTCTCACTGCACAAGAGGTTGCTTCGATCATGCTTGAATCCTGGAGGTTGGCTGTCAATTCGTCCCATAATGGCTCTCAATTTACCTGGAAATAGTACGATGCGAGTGAAGTTGAAATATGGAACTTTGACAAGAGTTGGAAAAGCTGTCAATGCCCCTGTAAATCCATCTTGGTCCGAAGATACCCCTCCTAATAGGGCTTTAGATGAAAGAGTACGGCTGCGCTTTAAAGCTGAGAGCTCCTCGTATCCGTCTTGGGATGACAGACTAAAATATCAGGAACCTGATTTTCAGTTGTATGTTGAACCTCTGAAAACGTGTGGTCATATTCGCCTCTCCGTCATAGGTGGGAATAAGAATTCAGATGTAGAATTAGGTATCCTCAATATTCCTATTGAATCTGCATTGCAGTGTTGCAATGATGATCTTATTAAAGATGGCGGAACTCATGATTCTCAATCCTACTGTGCAGCTGAGTCAAGCAGAACTTACGTCAGATGGTTTCCTTTGAGAAATCCAAAGGACTGCGTGCCAGTGGATGGTGATGTAAGTTTAAGCTACTTTCCCTCCGAATCAGAGAAATCCTCCCACGAAGAATTCAAGTCTTACGCACCTTGTATAAAGCTTGCATTTCTTTGGGAGCCTGACTATGATGGAGGGTCAATGAACCTCGGTGATTTAGTTGATGCTTTTCCCTATGCGGGGAGAACTTTTGACCCCGAAGCTGTCAATCGCTGCGATTTGGTAAAAACGTTTTTATTTGCTGATGTAAAAGGTGTATCAATATCTTTGATCGATTCCTCTCGTGCAATGGAATTGTTGTCTTTGTCTCTTGAACGCATTATCATAAGATACGCTGCTACAGATAACAAAACTAGAATGTCGGCAACAATAGGTTGGGTTCAGATAGATCATCACAATAAGGAAGCACGAGAACCGGTGGTTGTGGCACCAAGGCTAGTAGATAATCTGCAGCCTGCTCTTGTACTATCAGCGATGAAAGATAACTTGCGCTCAAAGAAAAAGATAGACACGTACGAATTTGTGGCTATTGCCCTGCAAGAGCTCGATATTCGGCTCGATGAAGTTTTGCTGAACGATTGCTGGGTTTTCTTTCTTGAATACGTGCGCAAGTTCGATTTGCGAAAACAAGTGGTCACTGAAAGATTTGATACCTGGACGCAGATACCGTCTGTCGGTGAAAGAGAAAATGTATTAATTGATACAAAGAAACTTTACGTCGAAAAGTTAATGCTTGCTGACATGAAATTCAATCTGTCGTACATCAAAGGTTTTCCAGGGGCTGCCCTACGGCAGGTACTTGACGATATTGATCAACAGCAAAAGGTAATTATTGACGCTAAAAACAACGAATTGCATGAGCTTAAAGATGAAGATTCAGTAAAGCGGGTTACTCGTCAGCCTAGCAGCGCTTTTGAACGTGATGTGGAGATGTCGCGCCGGCTACCTGTACAGACAAACGACGGTGACTTTCGATCGTCAATGCGCTTTATCTATAACCTACCAAACGTCATCTCATCCGTCTTTCCAGCTATTTCAGAGGCGCCGATCAGGCTTCAAGGAAAGATTATGGATCATGTTTTCGAGTCGATTGGGGACATCATTGCTAGCGTAAAAAACTACTACGCCAGCGAAGCCTTGCGTCAAGTTTATCGCATCATTGGTTCCCTTGAAGTACTTGGGGCTCCATTAGACGTGTTTAGCCATATTGCTACTGGTGTAAAGGACTTTTTTTATGAGCCTTCTAAGGCTTTTATGGTTGATCCTATGAACCCAACCTTGCTTGGTCTTGGGGTCGCAAAGGGCACTCTTTCACTTGTTTCACACAGTGCAACTGGCTTTTTTGGCTTTGCTTCTAAAATGATCTCTTCTGGTGGCTACGCAGCAGCAGCGCTTTCCATGGACAACACATACTTGCAGCGCCGTGCGAAATTCATCGAAATTATAGGAAAATTTGAAGAAAATAGATCCCAACCGAAGTCTGCAAAAGTTGCCGTTGCCGTAGCTAGACCTTTTTTGGATCTCCTCTTCGGAGTCACCGACGCCGCAGCCGGAGTCCTTTTGGAGCCTTGTAAAGGTGCTCAAAAGGAGGGGGCCTATGGTCTTGTCAAGGGAGCAGGTATAGGAATCGTGGGGGTTGTAACGAAACCGTTGGCAGGCGTCTTGGATGCGTTTGCTCATACTGCGGAATCAATTACAATGTTTGCGAAAAATGTTAACATTTTGGAAAAACGCTGTGAACCCATCATGAAACGTCGAATCTCACATTTTTTTGGATTAAATGGAAATTTAAGGTTTTTTAATATGGAAACGGCCAGGAGTGCTGAACTACTCCGAATTTTCCCTTTCATGGATAAGGAAGGGAGGCAAATTGATGATGATAAAAAACATGAGGTTGTTATATGGGTAGAAGTCTTTCACATGACAGCTGGACTTGATGTTTATATCATTGTCAGTAACCACCGTATCTTACACATCAACTTAAGAAAAGAAGAAACAGGCCATGCCACTCCAACGTTGAACTGGCATGCTATTTTCAAAGGAGAGGAGCTTGTTACATCCCGGCTCGAAAACAGTGGTCATGGGCTTGTTCTGTATGTGTCCCAACACCTTCTTATGCTATCTGGTAAAACTTTCCAGATGAAGACAAAAGACAGTAAGCATATGATCTCAAGCGTTGCTGAAACTCTCCGATTCGAAGCCTTGCTCAGATCGCCGACAGAGGGTGACTTTTCAAAGATGTTTACAAGCCCTCTGGATCCTCGCAGACTCGTTGGAGGCACCTTGCCTGCGCCTAGGAGACCAGCAAAGAAGCCCCAGGCTATTATTTACGCAATACACGGAAACTTCAACCAAAGATCTCAATTGCTGAGGATACATAATGTTATATCCTGTATTAATCAAAATTTTGATGATGTAGTGCATGAAAGTGGCTTAGGTCCTGAATGGAGCAAAGATGGTATCACAAAGTTCGGCCCATATGAGTTCAGCAACAAAGAAATTTTATCACAGGATGGGCCTGAACTTTTTCCTGTCCAGAAGAATAATATTTGGTGGTCTATTAAAAAGAAAAGTGGACTAAACTTAGACGGATCTTCTCTCGTTTCTGACACTGAGATATCCGAAATACCGTCAAAGGATTATATTGCAGAAGCACATCCTACTATGCCCCCCTCTGCAACATCTGTGAGTTTTTCTAAACAAACAGATTTGAAGTGTGATGAGGATTGTAGGATGTTGGAGATGAGGGAACAATCTTTAGATGCTCTCTCTGAGCCTAAATGGGCAACAGGAATGGAAGTGGCAGCTTCGTACCGTGACGATCTCATTCCGCCGTCCTGTCCATCGGAAATACTTATGGTTGACAAAGGAGATATATCTCAGGTAGCCAGCACTATTGAAAATGAAACAATTATGTCTCGTTTGAGGCATGTTGAGCTTCTACTAGAGCATCTTGTAAGAAGCCAGAGCGCAATACAAGCAAACCGCTTGGTCCAACATAGCAGTACACGTGTTGCCGTTGATGAATCAAGGGATACTGTAATAAGTAACTTGAGCGATGATAAAGTAAGCACAGAAGTAGCAAATTATTTAGCTGCTGATGACGGTAAAGGGGGCGAGATCTTTAGGGAAATCCAAGCCATCAAAGCTCAGTGTGAAGAATACTCCACACGTCATCTTCACAATCCAAATTATTCCTATTCAATTACTGATGGACCGAACCTAACGCTGAATCAATCGCCAGAAAACGTGAGCAGTCGAAGTTTTTCGCCCACTCAAGAAATGAAACTACCCCCTATGGATGACAAATATTTGCAGCATGATGCTATGGTTCAAGATTCTTTGAATGCCCAAAGCGTTGGTAATCTTTCTGAAGTGGAAATGCCTAAAATGAAAAGTGTAAAGTTATTGGAATGCCACGAGGACATTACGGCTTGTGACGACCACCATGTTCACATTCCCCAAGGCCCGGTTGCTAAGCTTAGCAAATCTTCACGATTGACGCGTAAATTGGGACTTAATTTGCCAAAGCTGACATGGCACCAAAAGCAGAAAAGGAAAGATGTGGTTGATCGAGAGGAGAAGTAGGATTGCTTGTTAAATGACATGGAGGAAAGGCTGTGAGATATGGTAA
>Ga0102692_1073168_pt1 | contig 14345 bp, 24 predicted proteins | sample NOAtaT_2_FD_77368 | JGI IMG/M metagenome (GOLD analysis project Ga0102692, IMG submission 77368) | Metatranscriptome of freshwater lake microbial communities from Lake Erie, under a cyanobacterial bloom - NOAA_Erie_Diel6S_1000h metaT... | ecosystem: Environmental > Aquatic > Freshwater > Lake ...
CTCAAGACCAATATGCCAACGGTTCAACAGCTCATCCGTAAAGGACGCGAAAAGCAAACCTACCGCAGCAAGTCTGCGGCGCTGACCTCCTGCCCGCAGCGCAGGGGTGTATGCACGAAGGTGTATACAACCACTCCGAAGAAGCCGAACTCGGCCCTCCGCAAGGTGGCCAAGGTGCGCCTCACGAATGGGTTTGAAGTCATCGCTTACATTGGTGGCGAGGGCCACAATCTTCAGGAGCACAGTATCGTGCTGGTACGCGGTGGACGTGTAAAGGACCTGCCGGGTGTTCGTTATCATATTGTGCGGGGTGCACTTGACACCGCCGGGGTAAATGGCCGTGGTCAGCGCCGCTCGAAATACGGAACGAAGCGTCCGAAGCCGGGAGCTGCACCCGCCGCTGCAGGTAAGAAGAAATAATCGCTCCTCATCAAGATAGAAGACAATGAGAAGAAGAAAGGCCAAAAAGATTGCCACGCTGCCGGACCCAAGGTTCAACGACGTGATGGTGACCAAGTTCGTCAACAACATCATGCTCCAGGGAAAGAAGGGAACGGCTTTTACCATTTTCTACGAAGCCATTGATAAGGTCGCCACCAAGACCCAGGAAGATGGCATTGAAGTTTGGCGCCGCGCTTTGGAAAATGTAACTCCGGCCGTTGAAGTGCGCAGCCGCCGTGTGGGCGGTGCCACATTCCAGATTCCGACTCCGATCCGCGATGAGCGCAAGAGTTCGATGGCCATGAAGTGGCTCATCGGATACTCCCGCAAGCGCAATGAGAAGAGTATGGCCGATAAACTCGCCAATGAAATCATCGCCGCCAGCAAAGGTGAAGGTGCTGCTTTTAAGAAGAAGGAAGATACGCACCGGATGGCCGAAGCCAACAAGGCCTTCTCTCACTTCCGCTTCTAAATCCGAATAACCTCCGAAGACCAAACATGTCACGCGACCTCAGATATACACGCAACATTGGTATCGCCGCCCACATCGATGCGGGAAAGACGACTACCACGGAGCGTATCCTTTATTATGCCGGTGTAAATCACAAGATCGGCGAAGTGCACGATGGTGCCGCTACCATGGACTGGATGGTTCAGGAACAGGAGCGCGGTATCACCATTACCTCTGCGGCTACCACCGTATTCTGGAACTACCGCGGCAATAAGTACCATATCAATATTATTGATACTCCTGGTCACGTTGATTTTACCGTTGAGGTGAACCGCTCTCTGCGCGTTCTGGACGGGTTGGTATTCCTCTTCTCAGCCGTTGATGGCGTGGAGCCTCAATCGGAAACGAACTGGCGCCTTGCAAACAATTACAACGTGGCGCGTATCGGATTCGTCAATAAGATGGACCGTCAAGGTGCCGACTTCCTCAACGTATGCAAGCAGGTCAGGGAAATGCTCGGTAGCAATGCCGTGCCCCTGCAGTTGCCTATTGGTGCTGAAGATGACTTTAAGGGCGTCGTGGACCTGATCAACTTCCGGGGAATGATCTGGAATGAGGCGGACAAAGGCATGACGTACGAAGTCGTGGATATTCCGGCCGATATGCTCGATGAGGCAAACGAATACCGTGAAAAGCTCCTCGAGGCCGTTTCCGAGTACGATGATAACCTGATGATGAAGTTCTTCGACGATCCGAGCTCGATCACCGAGCGCGAAATTCTCGACGCACTTCGCCAGGCTTGTCTTGACCATAAGATCGTACCCATGGTATGCGGATCATCCTTCAAAAACAAGGGTGTTCAGACCATGCTCGACCTGGTGATGGAGCTGATGCCGAGCCCGCTCGACAAAGACAATATCGTGGGTACCAACCCGGATACCGGTGAGGAAGTGGTTCGAAAGCCGGATTACAAGGAGCCCTTCACGGCGCTCGCATTCAAGATTGCTACCGACCCGTTCGTAGGCCGACTGGCTTTCGCACGCGTATACTCCGGCGTACTCAATGCCGGTTCATATATCCTCAATACCCGCAGCGGAAACAAGGAGCGCATCTCCCGCATCTTCCAGATGCACGCCAACAAGCAAAATCCGATTGATCAGCTCGGTGCCGGTGATATCGGCGCTGTAGTGGGCTTTAAGGATATCAAGACTGGAGACACGCTCTGTGATGAAAAGAATCCAATCGTACTCGAGTCGATGAAATTCCCAGAACCGGTTATCGGTCTTGCTGTGGAACCGAAGACTCAGGCCGACTCTGACAAACTGGGCATGGCACTGGCCAAGCTCGCTGAGGAGGATCCGACCTTCCGCGTGCATACGGATGAGGAGACCGGTCAAACCGTCATTTCAGGTATGGGTGAACTGCACCTGGAAATCATCGTTGACCGGTTGCGCCGTGAATTCAAAGTGGAATGCAACCAAGGTGCTCCGCAGGTATCTTATAAGGAAGCTATTACCACCGCTACAGACCACCGTGAAGTCTATAAGAAGCAAACCGGAGGTCGAGGTAAATTCGCTGATATCGTATTCAATATCGGACCGAATAACGATCCGGAGAAATCTGGTCTCGTTTTCGTGAACAATATCAAGGGGGGGAATATCCCGCGCGAATTCATCCCTGCTATTGAAAAGGGCTTCAAAGAAGCCATGCAGAATGGTGTGCTCGCAGGATACCAGATTGACACGATGAAGGTCGAGTTGAATGATGGTTCGTTCCACGCGGTAGACTCTGACGCGCTCTCATTTGAATTGTGCGCCAAGCTGGCCTTCCGCGAATCAGCACCGAAGTGCCGCCCCATCATCCTGGAGCCGATCATGAAGCTCGAGGTCCTGACTCCGGCGGAGAATATGGGTGATGTCATCGGTGACCTCAACAAGCGTCGCGGTATGATTGAAGGTACCAGCGAGCGCGCAGGTTCCACTGTGATCAACGCCAAGGTGCCTCTGTCAGAAATGTTTGGTTACGTTACTGACCTGCGTACCATCACTTCCGGCCGCGCAACATCCACCATGGAGTTCAACAATTTCGCTCAGGCTCCTGCCAACATACAGGAAGCCGTGATCGCCAAAGTAAAAGGAAAAGCCAACGCCTAATTATTCCAGTAGATGGCTCAGAAGATTCGCATCAAACTCAAGTCCTACGACCACAACCTCGTAGACAAGTCTGCCGAGAAGATCGTCAAGACGGTGAAGTCAACCGGTGCCGTGGTGAACGGACCTATTCCGCTGCCCACGCACAAACGGATTTACACTGTGCTGCGGTCTCCGCACGTCAACAAGAAGGCGCGCGAGCAATTCGAACTGAGCAGCTACAAGCGCCTGCTCGATATCTACAGCTCGTCCTCCAAGACCGTGGATGCGCTGATGAAGCTCGAGCTGCCCAGCGGTGTGGAAGTAGAAATTAAAGTGTAGAATAACCACCAACAACAGACACATGCCAGGTATTATCGGAAAGAAGATCGGTATGACTAGCGTCTACAGTGCCGCTGGGAAGAATATCCCATGCACAGTGATAGAGGCTGGTCCATGTGTTGTGACTCAGGTCAGAACAACCGAAAAGGACGGCTACTCCGCCGTACAGCTCGCCTTTGGTGAGAAAAAGGAGAAGAACACGAGTCGTCCGCTGCTCGGTCACTTCAAAAAGGCCGGCACCACGCCCAAGCGCTTCATCGTGGAGTTCAAGGAATTTTCCGGTGACGTGAAGGCCGGTGACACCATCACCATAGGCGATGTATTCGTTGAAGGCGACAATGTGGACGTCATCGGAACCTCCAAGGGCAAGGGCTTTCAAGGTGTTGTCAAGCGCCACGGCTTTGCCGGTGTGGGTGAGAGCACTCACGGACAGCATAACAGGATGCGTGCACCGGGTTCACTCGGCGCTTCCTCAGATCCGAGCCGCGTATTCCCCGGAATGCGCATGGCAGGGCGCGATGGAGGCGAGCGTCGCACGGTTCAAAACCTGTCAATCGTGAAGATTCTTCCGGAAGAGAACATAGTACTCGTAAAGGGAGCGATACCCGGCCACAATGGTTCAACCGTTTATATCGTGAAGTAACATGAAACTGGAAGTACTGAATATCCAAGGTCAGAAGACCGGTAAGACGGTTACCCTCGATGAGTCGGTGTTTGCCATCGAGCCGAATGACCACGCGATTTACCTCGATGTAAAGCGCTACCTCGCGGCCCAGCGCACGGGTACCCACAAGACCAAGCACCGCGGAGAAGTAAGCGGATCAACCCGCAAACTTCACAAGCAGAAAGGTACCGGTGGTTCACGTAAAGGAAGCATCAAAAACCCTCTGTTCCGTCAGGGTGGAAGCACCTTCGGACCACGTCCGCGGAGCTATGACATCAAGGTCAATAAGAGCACACAGCGTCTGGCTCGCGCCTCAGCGCTGACTTATAAGGTGAAGGAGAACAGCATTTTCGTAGTGGATGCGCTGAACTTCGATAAGCCGAGCACCAAGGAATTTGTAAACGTAATCAGCAACCTGAAGCTGGCGGATAAGAAGACGCTGGTGCTGATCCCTGAGCGCAACGACGGTCTCTACCTGTCATCACGCAATGTGCAGGGTGCACGCGTTCAGATTGCAAACCTGGTGAATACCTACGACATCATGAACAGCAACAACGTGGTATTCGTAGGGAATGCTCACGAAGTTGTCACTGAAATCCTCAAAAAGTAAGCGCCATGAGTGAAATCCTGATCAGACCCCTCGTTACCGAGAAGATGACCAAGCTTCAGGAGAAGCAAGGCAAGTACGGTTTCATTGTGGACAAAGACGCCAACAAGATCGAGATCAAGAAGGCGGTTGAGAAGTCATACGGTGTGACAGTAACCAAGGTGAATACACTGCGCTACGATGGAAAGCAGAAGTCGCGCTACACCAAGACCGGAATCATTTCAGGCCGTGGCACGGGCTATAAGAAGGCGATTGTATCGCTTCAGGCTGGTGATGCCATTGACTTTTACGCCAACATATAACGGGAGGAACGGAAGATGGGAATCAAGAAACTGAATCCGGTAACCCCGGGAACCCGCTTCAAGGTAGCGCTCACTTTTGACGAGCTCACCGCTTCGAAGCCATATAAAAAGCTGACTGCCCCGCTGAAGAAGTCGGGTGGACGGAACAATCAGGGCAAGCGCACCATGCGCATGATTGGTGGTGGGCACAAGCGCAACTACCGACTGGTTGATTTCAAGCGCAACAAGCATGACATGTCGGCCAAGGTGGTCACCATCGAGTATGACCCGAACCGCTCTGCACGCATCGCACTGGTGGAATACGCTGATGGTGAGAAACGCTACATTCTGGCTCCTCAGGGCCTTACGGTGGGTCAAGCCATCGTGAGTGGTTCAGCAGCTGCTCCGGAAGTCGGAAACGCTTTGTACCTGAGAGATATTCCACTGGGAACAGTGATCCATAACATTGAGATGGCTCCTGGTCGTGGCGGCGCCATTGCCCGCAGCGCGGGTTCATTCGCCCAGCTCTCAGCCCGTGACGGAAAGCATGCTGTAATCACGCTTCCATCAGGTGAGACACGCAAGGTTCTCGCGGATTGCATCGCTACCATCGGAGTGGTTTCCAATGCTGAGCACAACCTCGTTCGCTCCGGGAAGGCCGGTCGCAGCCGCTGGCTCGGTCGCCGGCCGCGTGTGCGTGGTGTGGCGATGAACCCGGTAGATCACCCCATGGGTGGTGGAGAAGGACGCCAGTCAGGTGGACACCCGCGCAACCGCAAGGGAACACCGGCAAAGGGTTACAAGACGCGCCACCCCAAGAAGCCGTCAACCAAACTGATTATTGAACGCAGAAAGAAATAAGGGATTAGAACATGGCAAGGTCGCTGAAAAAACCCCCGTTTGTGCACTACAAGCTCCAGAAGCGAGTAGAAGAGGCGCAGGCTGCAGGCCGCAAGAACGTGATCAAGACGTGGAGCCGAGCTTCCACTATCACGCCCGACTTCGTGGGCCTCACAATCGCTGTGCACAATGGCAAGCAATTCATTCCGGTGTACGTGACGGAGAACATGGTGGGCCACAAGCTCGGAGAGTTCTCACCCACCCGTACATTCCGCGGACACTCAGGCAACCGTAAGTAAAGACAGTAATCCCGAAACACGAAACGCACCATGGGAGCCCGTAAGAAAGAAATGGCTGACAAGCTGAAGGAGGACCGCAAGTCATCCGCCTTCGCCAGCCTTAACAACTACCCCACATCGCCGCGCAAGATGCGTCTGGTGGCTGATGTTATCCGGGGAAAGGAAGTGGTCAAGGCCCTGAACATGCTCAAGTTCATCCCGAACCACTCTTCCCAGCCTCTGGAGAAGCTGCTCCGCTCGGCTATTGCCAACTGGCAGGCTAAGAACAGCGGTGAGGACATTACCGCGGCCAATGTGGTCGTGAAGGACATCCGTGTGGATGTGGCACGCACGCTGAAGCGCATCAGTCCGGCTCCCCAGGGTCGTGCTCACCGCGTTCGCAAGCGCAGCAACCACGTAACAATCATCCTCGATAAAAAATAAAACGACGACTCAGGAATGGGACAAAAGTGTAACCCGATAGGCAACCGGCTCGGTTTCATCAAGGGATGGGACAGCAACTGGTATGGCGGTAAGAATTATGCCGACAAGATTGTCGAGGACGATAAGATCCGCAAATACCTGATGGCCCGTCTCAAGAAGGCATCGGTATCCAAGATTGTGATTGAGCGCACCCTGAAGCTGGTGACGATCACGATCAATACCGCCCGTCCGGGTGTAATCATCGGCAAGGCCGGGTCGGAAGTGGATAAGCTGAAGGAAGAACTCAAGAAGCTCACAGGCAAGGATGTTCAGATCAACATCTTTGAGATCAAGCGTCCTGAAGTGGATGCACGCCTGGTTGCTGATGGGATTTGCCGCCAGATCGAAGGCCGCATCAGCTACCGCAGAGCCACGAAGATGTCCATTCAATCTGCCATGCGTATGGGAGCTGAAGGCATTAAGGTGACGATTGCCGGACGTGTGAACGGAGCCGAGATCGCCCGCACAGAGACTTACAAGGAAGGACGCATTCCGCTGCACACCCTCCGCGCTGATATTGATTACCATCATGCAGAAGCACACACCAGCTACGGCCGTATCGGTGTAAAGGTGTGGATCTGCCGCGGTGAGGTCTATGGAAAGCGCGACCTGTCACCCAATTTCGGAGCTGCTACCCAGCAGAAGCGCTCTGGAATGCAGGGAGGAGGAGAACGCCGCGGAGGTGGTGGAGAACGCCGCGAACGCCGCTCATAAACAGAACAGTAAAAGCCCGAAGAGATGTTACAGCCGAAACGGACCAAATACAGAAAACAGCAGAAGGGAAAGATCAAGGGGATCGCCTATCGCGGTTCGCAGCTCGCATTCGGAAGCTTCGCGATCAAGACACTGGACGAAGGTTTCATTACCTCACGCCAGCTCGAAGCTGCCCGTGTTGCCCTGACACGTTACATGAAGCGTGAGGGTAAGGTGTGGATTCGCATCTTCCCGGACAAGCCCATCACCGCCAAGCCCGCTGAGGTGCGTATGGGTAAGGGTAAGGGTGCCCCCGATCATTGGGTGGCCGTAGTAAAGCCCGGACGGATCCTTTTTGAAGCCGAGGGAGTGCCCCTCGCCACCGCTCAGGAAGCTCTGCGCCTGGCTGCACAGAAGTTGCCCTGCCGTGTAAAGTTCATCGTTCGACCTGATTACACCGAATAATACCACTGGCCATGAAAGCTGCTGATTACCGCAATATGAGCGAAACGGACCTGAAAGAACAGATCCGCGAGCAACAGGCTTCACTTGCCAAGCTGAAGTTTAACCACAAAGTGGCCGGTACCGAGAACCCGATGATCATACGCAGCAAGCGCCGCGAGATCGCCCGGATGATCACCGTGCTCAACGACAAAACGAAAACAAGCAAATAAACGCAGAGATGGAAAGGAACCTGCGAAAGGAACGAATTGGCGTAGTCTCGTCCAACAAGATGGACAAGTCTATCGTCGTCACCGTCGAAACAAAGGTGATGCACCCCAAGTACGGGAAGTTCGTGAAGCACACGAAGAAATTCATGGCTCACGATGAGAAAGGGGAGTGCGGCATCGGCGACAAGGTGCGCATTATGGAAACCCGCCCGCTCAGCAAGCTGAAGCGCTGGAGGATGGTGGAGATCATCGAAAAGGCGAAGTAAGCCGCTTAATACGAAGGAGCTATGATACAGACAGAGTCAAGACTCAAGGTAGCAGATAACAGCGGTGCACGGGAAGTGCTTTGCATCCGCGTGCTGGGTGGTACCCGCCGCCGCTATGCCTCACTCGGCGACCAGATCGTGGTGAGCGTGAAGGATGCCCTTCCGGGTGGCAACGTGAAGAAGGGAGCCGTTTCCAAGGCTGTCATCGTGCGCACAGCCAAAGAAGTGCGTCGCCAGGATGGAAGCTATATCCGCTTCGATGATAATGCCGTGGTGCTGCTCAACAACCAGGGCGAACTTCGCGGAACCCGCATCTTCGGACCGGTTGCTCGCGAACTCCGCGAAAAGGACTACATGAAAATTGTTTCACTCGCACCGGAGGTAATCTGATTGCGCAACACAACAAGATGATGTTCAAGCGACTCAAAATAAAAAAGAACGACCTGGTCACCGTCGTGAGCGGTGAGCACAAGGGCAAGCAAGGCCGTGTGATCGAGGTAGATCGCAAGACGGATCGCGTGCTGGTGGAAGGAGTTAACCTCGTTACCAGACACCGCAAGCCCTCTGCCCAGAATCCTCAGGGCGGTATTGAAAAGAAAGAAGCCGGTATCCACATCTCCAATGTGATGGTGGTGGACACCAAAGGTGGCGTCACCCGCGTTGGCCGCCGCCGAAACAGCGAAGGCAAACTGGAGCGCTATTCCAAAAAATCAGGGGAGGCACTGAAATGAGCTACACACCACGACTCCGTTCCAAGTACGAGCAGGAAGTCATTCCAACGCTGCAAAAGCGGTTTGAGTACAAGTCATCCATGCAGGTTCCGCGGATCACCAAGATCTGCCTGAACCAAGGCGTAGGCAAGGCCACTTCTGATAAGAAGATGATCGATGCCGCTGTGGAGGAACTCACGCTGATCACCGGCCAGAAGGCTGTGCCAACAGCGGCTACCAAGGACATCTCCAACTTTAAGCTCCGCAAGGGCGTGGCAGTAGGAGCCCGGGTAACCCTGCGCGGCGACCGCATGTATGAATTCCTCGATCGCCTGATATCCGTGTCCTTGCCCCGTACACGTGACTTCCGCGGTGTAAAATCCAGTGGATTCGACGGTCGCGGCAATTTCACCTTCGGTGTGAAGGAACAAATCATCTTCCCGGAGATTGATCTGGATAAAATCAAGAATATCAACGGTATGGACATCACTTTGGTGACTACCGCTCACAACAACGAAGAGGCCCGGGCACTCCTCGAAGCATTCGGATTCCCATTTACTAAATAAACGAGAAGAACAGAACATGGCTAAGGAATCAATGAAAGCCCGCGAGCGTAAGCGTCAGGCGCTCGTCAAGAAGTACGAACAGAAGCGGGCTGAACTCAAGGCATCAGGCGACTGGGAAGCCCTGCAAAAGCTGCCAAAGAACAGCAGCAAGGTGCGTCTGCACAACCGCTGTCAACTCACAGGCCGCCCCCGTGGATATATCCGCCAGTTCGGTCTCTGCCGTAACCAGTTCCGTGAACTGGCCCTTGGTGGCCGGATTCCGGGAGTAAAGAAGGCAAGCTGGTAATCAACATCTAAAGAAACGTACGGACATGTATACCGACCCGATAGCAGACTTCCTCACCCGCATCCGCAACGCGCAGAAGGCGCGCCACAAGGTGGTTGAGATCCCCTCATCCAACCTGAAGAAGGAGATCACCAAGATCCTCCATGATTCAGGCTATATCCTGAACTACAAGTTTGAGGATGGAACCCCGGGCACCATTAAGATCGCTTTGAAGTATAACCCGAAGACGAAAACGCCGGCCATCACCTCCATTGAGCGTGTGTCCAGCCCAGGTCACCGCAAATACACCGGCGCCGAAGAGTTGCCCCGCGTATTGAACGGACTCGGAATTGCCGTCCTCTCGACCTCGAAGGGTGTGATGACCGATAAAATCGCCCGACGCGAAAATGTAGGTGGTGAGGTATTGTGTTACGTGTATTAAGAACAAGAAACAAAGCATTGACTCATGTCACGAATTGGTAAAGCACCGGTCAGGATTGCGAAGGGAGTGGAAGTATCCCTTGAGAACCGCACCATCCGGGTGAAGGGCCCTAAGGGAGAGCTCACCCAGATCATAGACCCGCTCATCTCGGTATCTGTCGAAGACGGACAGATTACCCTCACGCGCAGCAGCGACCACCGCGATGCCCGCTCCAAGCACGGCCTCTATCGCGCGCTCATCAACAATATGGTGGTGGGTGTCAGCGAAGGTTGGAAGAAGGAACTGGTGATGATAGGGGTGGGATACCGCGCCAAGACCACCGGCCAGCAGCTCGAGCTCTCGCTCGGCTTCAGCCACCCGATTGTTTTCGAACTGCCGGGTGAAATCAAGGTGACTTCCAAGGCCGAGAAAGGAGAAAATCCATCCATTCTTCTGGAGTCGTTTGACAAGCAACTCATCGGACAAGTGGCGGCCAAGATCCGCTCACTCCGCGGTCCGGAGCCATACAAAGGAAAAGGAGTACGTTACGCCGGCGAATTTGTCCGCAAAAAGGCAGGTAAGTCAGCAGCTAAATAATTGAGGTAATCATGGCATTCAGCAAATCAGCCCGCAGGGCAAAAATCCGCACCCGCATTCGCGCCAGAGTGTTGGGCACCGCCCAGCGCCCGCGCCTGTCAGTGTTCAGGAGCAACAAACAGATCTACGCCCAGCTCATCGACGATGCGCATGGCACAACCATCGCATCGGCTTCTTCAGCTCTGATGAAGGAAGCTCAGGCCGTGGCCAAGGTGGACCAGGCCCGCATCGTAGGACGCACCATCGCCGAAAAGGCCAAAGCGGCCGGAATCGATGAAGTGGTGTTCGACCGAGGCGGATACCTGTATCATGGACGTGTTAAATCCCTGGCCGAAGCAGCCCGTGAGGCAGGCCTTAAATTCTGATCAAGAAAATGGCAGACGTTAAACCAGTTCGCTCAAGCGAAACAGAACTGAAAGACCGCCTCGTGGCCGTCAACCGGGTAACCAAGGTGACCAAGGGCGGACGCACGTTCGGATTCGCCGCCATCGTGGTGGTGGGCAACGAAAATGGTGTAGTGGGTCACGGCCTTGGCAAATCCAAGGAAGTGTCCGAAGCCGTGAACAAGGCCATCGAGGACGCCAAGAAAAACCTCGTGAGCGTGCCCGTGCGCAAAGGAACGATCCCGCACGAGCAAGACGGTAAGTTCGGAGGTGCCCGCGTATTCCTCAAGCCTGCATCTCATGGTACAGGTGTTATAGCCGGTGGTGCGATGCGCGCAGTGCTCGAGTCAGCTGGTGTAACCGACGTACTCGCAAAATCAAAAGGTTCTTCTAACCCGCACAACGTGGTGAAAGCCACTCTGGATGCCCTGACCCGCCTTCGCAGCGCGCAGGATATTGCCCGCATGCGCGGTGTTGACCTCAACAAAGTATACAACGGATAATCTCCCTGAAACCATGGCAAAAGTTGTGATCACTCAGGTACGCAGCGCGATCGACCAGCCGAAGCGCCAGAAAGCGACCATCAAGGCCCTCGGCATCAAGAAACTGAATGTGCCAGTGGAAAAGGATCTCAGCCCCAATATTCAGGGTATGATCCGCGCCGTAGGCCACATGTTGAAAGTAGAATACAAGTAAGAACGCATTTAAGACGGACGAATCATGAAACTCAATAACCTCAAGCCCGCAGAAGGCTCCGTGAAAAACCGGAAGCGCATCGGTCGTGGTGAAGGATCTGGCCACGGCGGAACCTCCACACGCGGTCACAAGGGCGCAGGACAACGCTCAGGTACCAAGCGGAAAATTGGTTTTGAAGGTGGACAGATGCCCCTGCAGCGCCGCCTGCCGAAGTTTGGCTTCAAGAACATCAACCGCGTGGAATACAAGGGAATCAATCTGGATACCCTTCAGTACCTCGCTGAAAAACATAACCTCTCGGAGATTACTCATGCCACCCTGGTAGAGTATGGTATCTGCGCCAAAAAAGAGCTCGTGAAGATCCTCGGGCGCGGAGAACTAAAAGGAAAAATCAACGTGGCGGCGCATGGCTTCTCTGAAGCAGCCAAGGCAGCCATCGAGAAGAACGGAGGATCGGTTACCACCCTCTAAGCTACCCGTATGAAGGATTTCATTCAGAAAATAAGGAACATCTGGCATCACGAAGAACTTCGGAAGAAGATCGGCTACACGCTGCTGCTTCTCCTGGTTTTCCGCATCGGATCGTTTATCGTCCTCCCGGGCGTGGACAGCACCAAGCTGGATACCGGTGATCAGGGCGGCCTGGTGGGATTCCTCGGACTCTTTACCGGCGGCGCCTTCAGCCGGGCTTCCATCTTCGCCCTGGGGGTGATGCCGTACATCTCGGCTTCCATCATCGTACAGCTCCTCGGACTCGCGGTGCCTTCCATTACCAAGATGCAGCGCGAAGGGGAAAGCGGACGGAAGAAGATCAACCAGTACACCCGCTACCTGACTATCCTCATGGTGCTCGTGCAGGCGCCCGGGTACATCGCCCAGTACATTCCGGATAATGCCCGCCCGGATGATTTCGTGTGGACTGTCGGAACGGTCATCATCATGATCGCCAGCACCCTCTTCGTCATGTGGATGGGCGAAAAAATCACGGATAAGGGTATTGGCAATGGAGTGTCTCTGCTGATCATGATTGGTATCCTCTCGGACATCCCCCGCGGATTTTACGCTGAAGCGACCACGCAGAGTATGTTCTTCTTCCTGATTGAAATGGCCAGCCTGATCATCGTGATCGGTGCTACCGTGGCTATTGTGCAAGCCGTGCGGAGGATTCCCGTTCAGATGGCGCGCCTCAATGCCGGAAGTGCAGGCTATCTGCCCCAGGGCGAAGGTGCCCGCTCATACATTCCGCTCCGCGTGAATTCAGCCGGAGTCATGCCCATCATCTTCGCTCAGGCTATCATGTTCGTTCCGCTTTACCTGCAAAATATCGAGTCATTTCAGGACAACGCAGTCCTGGCTGAGCTTACGAATGTGCAGGGAGTCGGGTACAACGCCCTCCTGTTTGTGATGATTGTGCTGTTCACGTTCTTCTATACAGCGATCGTGATCAACCCCAATCAGATGGCGGATGAGCTCAAAAGAAACGGTAACTTTGTGCCCGGCGTGAAGCCTGGCAAGGAAACCGCTGACTTTATTGACCGGGTGCTGTCCAATATCACCCTCCCAGGCGGAATTTTCGTGGCTCTGATTGCCATCCTCCCTGCCCTGATGATGGAGATCGGACTGACCAAGACGCAATTGTTCGCGCAGTTCTTCGGTGGTACCTCCTTGCTGATTACAGTGGGAGTGCTCCTGGACCTGCTCCAGCAGATAGAAAGCCACTTGCTTTCCCGTCACTATGACGGCCTGATGAAGTCGGGCCGCCTGCGTGGACGGACAGCCGCAGCCACCCCCGGAGTAGCCGGATGAACGCAGCGGGTGTAAAGAAGCCGGTAGCGAAGACAGAGGATGAGATTGAGCTCATCCGACAGAGTTCTTTACTTGTTGGTAAGACGTTAGCTGAGTTGGCTTCCTGGATTAAACCGGGAGTGACCACGCTCGAGCTCGATCGCATCGCGGATGAATTCATCCGGGACCACGGAGCGTATCCTGGATTCAACGGATACAGAGGGTACCCGAATTCCATCTGCGCCAGCGTCAACAGCGCCGTCGTTCATGGCGTCCCCGGTTCCGCCCCGCTGAAAGAAGGCGATGTGGTGAGTATCGACATCGGGGTGGTGAAAGACGGGTTTTGGGGCGACTCCGCCTACACCTTTGCGGTGGGGGAGGTGAAGCCCGACGTTCGCAGACTTCTGGAGGTTACCCTCGAATGTCTGGACCTTGCTGTTGAACAGGCCGTCGCTGGCAAACGCCTCGGCGATATCGGATTCGCCGTGCAGAGCCACGCTGAGGCTCACGGTTACGGAGTCGTGAGGGAGCTGGTAGGCCATGGCCTCGGTCGCAATCTTCATGAACCCCCTGAAGTGGCCAACTATGGCAAGCGGGGCACCGGACTGGTTCTGCATGAAGGATGGGTGATCGCCATAGAGCCGATGATCAACCTCGGCAGCCGCCACGTGCGGGAAATGGAAGACGGCTGGACAATCCGCACGCGGGATGACCGGCCCAGCGCACACTACGAGCATACCCTGGTTATCCGCAAGGAACAGGCTGAAGTCTTATCA
>Ga0102692_1025810_pt1 | contig 13642 bp, 1 predicted proteins | sample NOAtaT_2_FD_77368 | JGI IMG/M metagenome (GOLD analysis project Ga0102692, IMG submission 77368) | Metatranscriptome of freshwater lake microbial communities from Lake Erie, under a cyanobacterial bloom - NOAA_Erie_Diel6S_1000h metaT... | ecosystem: Environmental > Aquatic > Freshwater > Lake ...
GTTGAATCTATATTTGTTTTTGGGAAAAATCTGAAACTCTGAGTCATGGTTGGGGCCTCAAGTGATGGATCTGATCATGGGTCTACAGCCCATTCTGGAGGTGGAGAGAAGCCCGCAATCTGTCACTTAGTGGAATTCGCTTGTCTCGATATCAGAGCACACCATTTCCTGATCCTAGGACTGGTCGTCTTGGTCACATTCATTCTGCAAGTTCTTGGTCGAGTTGTCCAGAATTTGGAATCCAAAGTCCATGACAATCCTTCGATGAAGCGTATCTTTCATGCTGTGATGGAAGAACTGGCGATCACTGGAATGATATCATTCACACTGTTCTTTCTGAAAACCTTTCTGAGATTGGACCACACAGTCCAGCTGTACTTTGAATTCGTACATCTCACGCTTCTGGTTACTGTTCTATTCTATGTACCCTTCATTGGGTTCTTGGTGAAGCAGCGTCAGTGGTGCGTCGAAGAGTGGGAGCTCTTTGAGAAACTCATTCAGAGCAATGAAGAAAGCATCTTACAATCCTTGAGTCCCAGACAGAAACTCAGGTTCGTGCAGTATTCTGGAGTCCGATCTCATTTCGTCGTGTTCCACAAACTTCAGCCCCAGTTTCCTTTTGTACGATACATCAACGAGTGCTTTGATCTACTGTTCGAAAAGTTCACTGAGTTGGGCTATAAAGTTGGAGCATGCATGTTGCTGTGGCTGTCCATTGGATGGTCTCTCTCGCCTATATTCGTCCCAGCAGAGTCTGTAGAAGACCTTGTCAATGGGAACCTATATCTTTTCGTTGCAGCAATCATTGTCAATTATCTCTTATTCTCTCTGGTCGCAGTGACACTGAGTAAGCTCTCGAGAATGATTCTGTATCTGCAAAAAGAATCAAAACTATCACGTGAAGAAACCAGAAGGATTCATTTAAAAAGTATACAACTCAACGCGATTGAAGAAAACGCTGAATTGAATGAAGAGATTAGTCAACTTAACATGGGTTCTGGGTTGGAAGAAGAGGTCTCGTCCGAAACAAGCAAAACGACATTTTCACCACTTCAGTCAACATCAAGTGACAGCCTTGCTTCTGTGCCTTCCGTCCGTCATCGTCCCGAACTGAAGAGGACATTGCTTTCTACGAAGATTCCTGCTCGTCAAGTCCGATCTCGTGGTTTTCTGGCAAAGTATCTTCCGCTGCTCTTTGAGAAAGACCCTTACAGGCGTTTGTTTCCATTCGCTGCTCCCAATTCGGTTTTGAGTCTTTTTCAATTCATGGTCGTTTACCAGGGTCTGCTGTTGTGCCTGATTTCATTCATGTTTGTCTATGAAGATTGGAGCAAACAGGTTTATCCTCTGTTCTTGGCCATTGCTCCTTCTGTAGGCTTCTTCATTTGGATCGTTCCTAACTCACTTCCTGTACTGGCCCTGGTCAGGTATTCCGGCCCACTTGGCAAGCGTAAGTTTATTCGCAAGTACGAATTTGAAGAGTATTCTGTGAAGAAAAATGATCACAAATCAGCTCATCAAGAGCATTGAGCCTACATGAACATGTCTTCTGGATGATTCAAGTTGGCCTCGCTGTTTCCTTGATCAGCATTCATAGTATACGTATGATTGATGGCATAAACAAGCCGTTCCTTAAGAGTCTCTTTCGAAGAATAAGCAGGAAGCTCTAGATTAAAGAAACAGGTATCGGACTTGGGAAACCGAGAATCTGGTTTGTCAAAGTGTACCCCTTTGATCAACAGACGCGTGTGAGAACGAATGAACTCTTCGTCGTCAGCTGGAAGTCGTTCCTGTGCCCAAGTGAACCGTACAAACTTTCGACGGTCTTCCTCTGAAAACTCTTCCAGAACCTGCCACAGAAATCGGACCGAGTCAGAGTCCGGAGTGATTCCAGAGTACCTGGTGTGACGCTTGAGTAGTTCAAGATCAATGGAAGATCTTCCCACAACCATCAGTTCCAGCTCCTGCCATGAAAGAAGATTCAACACTTGAATAGGAAGAACACGACCAATGCCACGACGAATGGCTTCAATCTGAGGTCTTGACTCCTCGATACGAGCCTTGAAAGCAAGCTCCACATACTCCTTCCTCGTCTCAAACGTCACTGGAATCTGAGCACCGTTCTCCTTCAGTTCTACCTGTTCCCCATCACTGAGGAAAGTCACAAACCTTTCCTTGCACGCTTGTTCAAACGTCTTCTTATCGAGGTCACTGGACTCGAAATCACGAAAGACTTGAGACGTCGTGAAGTCAATCTCAGTCAGATCAGACCTTTCGGGAATATCACCCGTCAATTGTTTCCAAAAGAAGGCTGGAAGCTCAAGGTTGAATCTCGAGCCAGTACGAATACAGATTCCAAACAGTAGACCCAAGAACTCATAGAGTTCCAGCAGCTGTGTTGAAGACCGCCCAGAAGGACGAATGATGATCTTGTCCTGATTCTCGCCTACACCGGATTGTCTGTTGGGACAATCCATGAACAATGAAGATGTAGAATCAGAAAGTTCCTTGCTGATATCGGTAAAGAATTGACGATATGGACCAGCTTCCCCAGCAACTTGTTCTCCTTTGATGATGACTTCGAATGCAAAGAATGGTTCAGCACCAGCAGGTCTGACAGGACGTAGCTTTCCAGGAGCAATATCTCGGAGTTGAAGATACGCACGGCCAAAGTTGGTATCACGAACGAAATCAGCATCAGTGCTTGCGTGACGTTTCTCAGCAATCTCAATGCGATGCAATGTGATTGCAGGAGCTTGTCCTCTCGGAGACGAGGTGAAATCCAGTATCTTCTGAACATAATCATTTTTGATCTTTCTGAAGATGAACTGACGAGAGGCTCGAAGTGCTTCACCCAAAGTCAGATAATTTGATCTAGAGAGATCAACAAATGGAAGAGTCTGACTCAAGATTGTGTTGAAAGCTTTGAGAGATTGGAAGCGAAGTCGTAAGCTATGTGCATCAAACAGCTTCAGATAACGCTGTAGAATAGGACTCTGAAGATCGGATGAATCGATGGAAATCAAAGAAGGAGGAAGATGCAGAATAGAAGTCTGGCCAGTCTGTTCTGTTATTTTCTCTAGCGATCGCATCAAGAACTGATGTACTGAGAGTGGACACTTTTGCCATTCGATATGAAGTCTGATGGCTTCAGAGATATCAGAAGCAGCCCTTTTGAAGAAAGAGAAATCATATCCTTGAGAAAAGATGAGCTTCCACATGCGAGCAGGAGATTTGGTTGAAGTGTGCGAAAGAAGTTCCACGAATTCGTGTACATCACAATCTGATTCTTTGGAGTCGCCCATTTCCACAATATCAGCCAAAGCTAAAGATTGAGCCCAAGACACCAGCTTAGACTGAGAAATCAAACCAGTGGAAGCATCGGCTAAAGACTTGCCTAGATTTGAAAGAAACTCAGAAAACCCAGCAACTATTCTTCCATTAACAGACAGCCGAGAGAAAAGAAATTGAGACTTGATTTCATTATCATCAGTGAGATCCGATAACGCAGAAACTTCCAAAACTGTAGGCATGTCGAAATTCCAAGAGGTTTCCTTTCCATGAAAACACGACGTGAAAACACTAGCCTGCTTCTCGCTGAAATTGATGAGTTCCACGACTGCAAAGAGGTTTGTCTCAACAGGAGAAGGACGAACAAGTAGATTCTTCCCACGTGCTTGACCGTAGACTTCAAAACCTGAGCAAGCAAGATAAAGATTACCATTTGAATTAGGTCCTGTTTGAAAGATACGGAACATGGAGAAAGCCTGTTTCTCAGGATTGCCTACATCCCAAGTCTTCGTAGCCCCTTTCTTGTCAAGAGATTCATCAGCACAGTGCTCTCTCAATACTACCCAATTCTCACCGTCCATCGAGCCTTCAAATCTCCAACTTCGCAAAGCTTCTGTATGCCAGGAAATGTAATGCTTCAAAGAATAGTGAGTCGGAATGATTGTACAGTCCTTGAGCTCGACAATGAACCATGAGTGCTCAGCAGGTTCAGTAACACAACGAACTGTTTCCAGACCACATATTGAAGAGGCCGGTCTTGAATCGCCTTGAAGAGATGAAACCTTGATACTCACAAGACCCAAATCACAAGGATTCTGCCAAGGCTGAGATTTGGCTTTGGAACCCAAATAGTAAAGAAGACCGTTCGTGTCAAAATCAGATGAATAAGTGAACGACACTTCTTGAACAGCAGACGGTGCTTTCTCTAGAGGTTTCGGCACAGGTCTTCTGGAATCGAACCCAAAGAATACTTCTTGACCAAGACGAATGTCTTCTCCAGATAAACGGATTGATCTATCAATATTTCTCTTCAAATCTGATAAATCCCAGTCCTTGAAATCAAGATTCTGGTAGTCTTCTATGTAAGGAAGATTGGAGATGACAAAGTATCGAGACAGAGGATCGTCCCGAAGTAGCTCAGACTGGCAAAATCTTAAGAAATTTGATAAAGTCTCTTCCACCGCGGGCATAGACGAAGAAAACAATTGAATCAGGCAATACAACTGACTCATTGAGTGAAACATCTTGGAAGCATAACTTGTGTCAGCTGGAGCTTCTGCAGCTGCAGGTCCTGGGCCCGAAATATCTACCAACATTTTGGGAGTTCCACAGATTTGACAAGTTTCGTCACCCATCGCATTTTCAAAGGTACATGCTACACAAGACCAAACATCTACACTTTGTTTCTCCTCAGCCACAGGAGACGAAGAAGCTGCCATCTCCTCAGAATGACTGGAGAACTCGATCATTGGACTATAACTCTCTTCAGATTGGCGGAGTGAATCAGCAATGACACAAATGTTCAGAGTTTCCTGAGCGTAAGATGAATGAATGAATGCATCTGATTCCTTTCCAACGACAACAAGCATTTCCTCATGAACAAGACGAAGAACTTCAAGGGTTTCCAGGAGAAAGGATAAATCTCCAGAGGACTCTGAATTGGAAGAAATGGTAGACAGAAGCCTTGAAATCACCTTGATTATACGCTCTTTGATAGGCGAGGGTCTGAGTTCCGAAAACTCAAATTCAATTAATAAGATATTGCAGATTTCAGCGAGAAATGCATTTTGATCATCGAATAATCCAGCCAGCTTGGTCAAGAGAAAGTTTGTCAACCAAAACCCAATCACAAAGTGAGGATGAACTGGAATCACGCATAGCTTGAGTTTGACAATCCCAATAGCAGGATCACTTCTCTTGACCCAAACAGAATTGCAAGGAATCACAAAACTCTGGAGAGAAGTAAGTCCAGACTGTTGGCCAGAGAAAGCATGCAACAATTTCTTGAAGTCTTTATCGGAATAGAAGCAAAGGGACGTGTTTGGTTCCAGAGAAGAATCAGACGAGAATAGGAAGATCAGACTCGATGCACTTTCAAACTGCAGATACGCTGAAGTATTGCACGACGGAAACAGAGAGCTAGAACTGAAATACTTCATGCTTGTCTGAACAAACGAGCTGCATTGATGGAAGCTTTTCTTTAAAGCTCCTAAAAGGATTGAACGACATTGATCTCGAGCTCCAGTTGCATTTAGGAAGCTCAAGAGATTGTTTTCCAGTGATTCCAGATGTGTTCTGAATTGAGGATTGCAAGCATTATCCATGTCGATCCGTCCTAAATCAAGAGCATCAGAAGCAGATAGAATCGCTAGATCGATCACATCTTGTATGGAACCAGTTCGTGTCTTGTAAGACAAAGTTTGCGGATTCAAATGAGAAAGATTAAGAAGAGCTCTGCGAGCCAACAAGAGGTTCAATTGCGTACTAGATGAAATCAACCAACGAAATTGTCCTTCAACATCATCTTGACAAATGAAATGTGCCACACGAGGATCAGGACAGAACTTGAGAGCATCGGGAGGATACCACCAATGAACCCGAGAACCAGATAAACAATCAAAGAATTCCAACAGAACTACTTGATAGTCAAGATTGACTGCAATGACTCTTCCAGGACGATTCAAAGTATCCTGCATGTAATCGTACCAATACTCTGAATTCGAAGCAGCTTCTGTGACAAGCAACAATTGACCTATGGAAACATCCTCAATCATCAAAGTAGACCAATCTCTATCAGGAGAAGGAAACACTATACCTTCAGGAATCCGATTAGCACACAGAGTATAGGCAATCTTGATGGCTCCGTCTTGATTCCCAACACGTAGAGGCTGTCTCAAGCTGGCAAAGAAGTACTCCTTCTCATATGGCTGAAGGGAACTACTGACATAATCTTCAATCTTGGGAATAATGTGTTTCTCCCAGTATTTCAACATTTTGTTTTCCTGAGGAGCATTACTAGAGCCATCGTCCAATTCTTGGAGTAAGCTGTGAGTGTACATGAAGGAAACATCATCACTCGGAGCTTCTTCTCCCTGAGCTGGTGGTAAAGAGGAAGAAACGGATGCCAGAAAAGGTTCAAGGAATTTGGCAGTACCTTTGAAATGACAGATATCCCACAACCTATCAGAAAACAAGTTCTGAGAAGATCGAACATGAGTAGCATCCAGATGAAGTGGAGAACTGCAAGCAAAGTTATGAAGGAGAACAAGGCCTCTGACATAGAGATCGTCAAATCGAGAAGAGTTTTGTGTGAGTGCTGACGTCAAAATCAGTGTGGATCTCCATGTCAGTTCAGCGGCGAACCATTGAGCGAAAAGAGGGCAGTCTTCCTTAGCTGGATAATCCTTCAGGGAAAAAAGCGAGTTCAGAATCTGTAAAAGCTCATCGTCCAATTCCAAAGGAAAATCGTACTCCGAAATAGGATCAAGTTCATGTGGAGCAAATCGAGAGAGAAAGATGCTTGATTGGTTGGTTTCGAATTGGTATGAAGCGTATGAATACATGCAAGAGTCTTCACAAGATAGAACGACAACTTTCTGACCGTGAGGATCCAGAGCAAAGGATCCACTCCTTAAGGGTTCGGAAAAGCCACCGCAAATCAAGGCTGCGCCTAGAGCATGAATCCAAGCTTTCGAGTATTCAAGCAATGGTTGCTTGAACGCAGTATGAAACGAAGCTAGAATCAATCTTTGAATTCTGTCTTTCCATGATTTAAAGTTACAAAGATAACGAACCAAAGATATGAACTCGGATTGAATGAGCTTCACAGAAGACGATTTCAAAGAGACATCTATGGGAGTATTTTCCTTTGCATTTGGCTTGTTCATTTCACCCAAAGAAAATTCACGGGCTTCATCTTTCGAGTTGATCGTCACGAGACCACCATCTTTAGATAACTCAAGCGCAAGGGAAACGCATTCCTCGTATCTTCCGGAACAGATTACTGAGAACCCTTTCTTCTTGATAGATAGGGAAAGATTCTTGGCCATCTTTGCAAAGTTAGGCTCTGGACGAGCAGGAGAATCGCCTTCAAGAGCATAGAATCCCAATGGCGGCGTGAACTTGAATTCCTCTCGTCTGAACACAAACTTGGCAGACTCATTGACGCTTAGGGATAAAGCAGGATAAAGTCCTTCCTCGACACTGAAGTTGGAATATGCAACTCCTAAACTTTCATCATTCAGAGTAAAGCTCATTTCACCATCATCAAGATCCAAAAGCACTCCGACAACATCATTTGCCCTCCAAGCTTTGCTTCCACCGTAGACACCTTGCTGTCCATGCCATTTCAAGAGGCGATACCCATCATAAGCCCAGGAATGAGCGTCGTCACCAACACCAGTTCGAGCCGGATCTGCTGACATCTTATCAGTAGCCCATCCAATTTGCTTAAGTCCTGAGGTAGTGATAATGACTTCATAGTACCATTTTCCTCTAGTCACGCAAACATCAGCAAAGACAGATGAAAATCCTTTCGATGAAGTCATGGAACCATCAGGATTGAAGACGACATCTCCAGCCCTCACGTTACAACCAACGACATCTGGAGTCTTTCTTTTGACATAGACTTTACGCTGCTCAAATTCAGATTGAAGTTCCTCATCAGTCATTTTGATCTCTTTCTTGTCAAGAAAACAATCAGGATGGCGCAGCATAATTTCTTGCCAATTTGTTTGTTCAGAAAAATGTCCAATAAGGTCAAACTCTTGATCACGGACAACTGAAGGAAGGAAGCTGGGATTAGCAAAAGAGCCGAAGCAAGCTGCCATTTGTCCTATTTCATTGATGACATACTCAAGAAAAGAATCAGATGTTTCAATCTCTAAAGATTGTGGTTTTTTGTCAAAATGACTTAGGAAGAGTCTAAGAAGGCGACAGCAAGCAGAAGTAACAAGAGGAGTTACTTTGTGATAACTTCGCAGAAGAGTCAAAAGAATCGGAATGGCATCAGAATGTCTGACTTGATCCAGCATAATGGAAAACACAGTACCTTGGCATAGATTTGAGAGATTGATAAGCAAAGAAAGACTTCGGAAAATCTGATGATTGATTAAGAATGTTTTTTGCTGATCTGACGCCATAGCAGCACTTCTAGACTTCACAACTGAAAGAAGTGCACTTAAAATCTGTCTTCTCAGTTCATCAACAGCTTGAGCAAACGGCTGGAATCGCAAGTTTGAAGCATCAATGGAAAAGATACGATGAGCGAATAGTCGAAGACTAGCCCACGTCTTCTGATCTTGAAGTCGTGACCATTCATCGTCAAAAGCACAATCAAAGCAGTCAATCATTGCAGCCAGCTTAGGCACTAGTTTGACTTTCTCAAAAAGCTCAATCGTTTCAGGAAGAACATCAAGAGAGATGAGATCACTCAGCGCTAGAGATTGAGACATATGAGAAGAGACAGGGTTGTCAAGCATGGAGGACTCTGCGTTCATCAACTTATCAACACAAACGTTCAATTCATTTCTAAGCTCAGGAGGACATATAGAGACATTGGACAGAACAGACGAACGTGAAGTGCTACTGCCCAAACTACGCCCAATTTGTCCCAATAGATGAATCTTAGCACAATCGAACGCACAACATCTCAAGTTACGCTCGAGAAGCTTGAATGAAAGACATCTCATTTGAGCCCTCTGCTGATGAATTGCGGCAATACTTACGATTCCACTTGAAGAGAAAGAAGTTTGGAGGAACTTCGATACAACGTCATAGAGAGTGTTCTGATGACTTTCCTCTTTCAGAGATATTGATCTCCGTGACGATGACGTGCTCTGCCAATCTTTCCATTTCTGATACCTACTGATCCAATCCCTTAAGGAGTTGACTCGCCCTGTAAAGTCTTTCGTGTCACTATCATCAGCTGCAGGTTCCGTCTGAGAGCGAATCAGCGAAGGAGTCAAGAAAGGATCAGGAACATTCGAGGGTCTGGATCTCGCAGAGAAGCGACTCGCTCCATCTGTAGATACCTTTGATTCCAACAGCTGTTGCTGGATGACGGATGTGCCAAAGCTGAGAGATCGAGCAAGTTCAGGCGTAGGAGGAAGAAATTCACCTGATCCTCTTCGAGAAGAAATACGAGCTGCAAGACGAAACTTGAGTAAGGACTCGCAATTCGAAATTACAATCCGCGCGATTTCCGAGTAGCACTGATTGTTGATCTCTTTGGTATCCAGCACGGACTGCTCACGAGATTGAAGATTCTTCATGTGCGAGAACAAATTATTGAGAGTTGTCTCAACATCGTGCTCATCAAAAACTAGACTTTGCGACATGCAGATCATCTTCAAGTTATCTAGAGCATCAGGATGTCCGAAATCAGATCTGAATCGTTCAAACGTCATGTCTCTGTCATTCGTAGCGAACTTCCACAGCTTTAAGCATTGAACACGATTTAGCATCCAATCTTGCTGTTTGTGAGCGAAAACAGAGATCTCTGTGACATGAATGCTAGCCACTTCAGATTCATGTAATAGAAGCATATCCAAAATGTCACTGTGTTTGAAGCAGACCGCAGCAATAAATCGAATAGAGCGATGCCATAATAATTTGAGATCAGGTTCCAGTCTGTCAATGATATTCTTCCCAAAGAATCGAACATTATGTTCATTGTATGCATTAGAAACCCATTGAGGCATATGATCGTCCAAGAAGTCTTTGATGAAGACATCAATAGATTTGCGAGAACTGAACTGAAAATCTTCTGTATTCTCGACAATTTCCTCCAAACCCATGGCCAAAAGATCAGTCAAATATTCCGGCAATTGACTCTTCTCGTCAACAGTAACACAAGGATAGTTGCATAACAACAGAATTTGAGATGACAAAGTTTGAGCAAAAGAATTCACGATATCAATGGGCCATTCAATCTTCGGAATCTTGACACCTCGAAAGAAACACCGGAATCCCCAACACAGTTTGTTGGTTCCTTCTAACGGACTTCTTCCTGTGAACGCAATTGTGACCGAATTGCTCCAGATAACTGTGGGACCAGAAGGCCAGCAAGATCCCGAGTGATCTTCGTTTCCAAAGAAAGGACCTATGGGCATTGGATCATTCATACCAGGATCCTGATACAGATAGATCGAGTCCATACTTCCTTTGGTAGCACAAAGAGGATCAAACGTAACAACGACAGCATCAGCATCAGGAAACGAAATCGTTTCCTTCAGGAATCGAAATCCTGGTGGATAAGGGTGCGGAGTCTCGACAATATACTCAACAGACTTCTCTTGAGCGATTGCTTTCAAAAGATGTCGATCATTCTTCAATATAGCATCACTATGAACCCAGGAACGATTGAGAGACTCAAAGACCTCTTCAATCGCAAGAAGATGATCAGTGGATATCGGGACTACGCCAGCCAAATGATCGAGACAACAAACAGCAGTAGGCAAAATTTGAAGAGAAATCGCTTGACAAGACACATCAAAGCTTGTGAGATCTTCAAGTTTCGAAGTCTTGAGCACCTGAGAAGCAAGTTTAATCCATAAAGCAGATAGGTCGAGGACAAACACATTCGAAAAGTTGCAGCACTGGAGAAAGCTCCAAGACAGAAAACGATACAAGGCTTTTCTAGAAAGAGGAGTAACACCAGCAGAATGAGCAAGTTCATGAAGCTTTTCGATAAAATGAAAGAAATCTTCTGTATCTGACGAATCATTGGGATCAACGAAATGAACAGTGTTGAGCCAACTATCATCAGAAACAAGATTGAAGATAACATTCTCATGAGTCAACAAGGCTTTTTCCAATAGATGTAGAAAGTAAGATCTACGTAAAGCTGGAGTACCTTTCAAAACAGGGAAGAGTAGCGAGAGTAGATTCTTCGAAATTTTCGATACTTGGGACGCTTCTGTACAGCGAAAAGCAATCTCTTCGAGAACATCCCCCAAAGGCTTGAGATTTAGGCCAGATTGAGCAAGGAGAGAGGGATCGACGGAAATCACTTGAGCCTTGAAGGATTGCAAGAGGAACTGTAGAACACTTGAAGATGATTGGTCAGATCTCCACAAGGAAACGATGAGATAACAAAACCGTGCTAAAGAAACGGAGTCCGGATCAAACGCTAGTGGAACCTTGGAACAACTCGGAGATAAGGAGCAAGAAAGGACCTTGACGAAATGGATGTCATTCCCAAGATTTGTAGAAGATGCTGAGTCAAACTTTCCTTCACCAGAAACGTTAACAACAGCGTCCTTCATCTGAACTTCGGCCGACGATGCTTCAATTCGATTCTTTAACGTCGATATGGACACTGAACCAGGAATACAGATTGAGAATCTGGACAAGCGACCTAGTCCAGCACACAAAAATCCAAATAATTCAGTAGGATTGTCGAGCACATCAAATTTGGAAAGAATGTGTTCAGGAGAGCTTGAAAATAAGTTATCAGAAGATTCTTGATCAATAGCAGGGCCAGGATTGGAATAGGAAGTGATATTCATTGATAACCCAACAGTCCAAATGAGATTATTCTTAGCATCAAATGAAACAGCAGGATCAGCAGAGAGAAACGAACTGTCATGTCGAAACTCCCCAATAAGAGAGCCATCTTTGAGCGAGAACGCCTTGACTAGTAAGCGATGGTCTTGGTTCCAAGGGCTTAAGTAAGGACTCAAAGTGACTGAAAGTTGATGACCTGTTACAATAACAGACGATCTCTCGACAGCGTCAAGAGTTAGTTTAGGATCCTGAGAATCTTGGAGTTCAATTTTTCGAATCAAGGGTATCTCAGAAGCTAACCTCAAAGATTCTCCATTGTCCAAGAGCCATCTAGCAGAAGAATTTAGGTCATTTCCGCAAGACTTCAATGCAAAAATGCAAGTAGATAAAGAAAATCTATATCCAGTCGCAATCCACAATTGTTCTGCAAGCTGTTTTCTCTCTTCTGTTTCCTTCCCAGTCAAAGGAGAAATGCGAACTGTTTCCTCAAATCCTACTGAAGGGGCTACTGAGAAAGTAGGATCATAAACGGCAACAACAAGCTGTTCTTGGGTGGAAGCAGGACGAGCTCCCTTCTTCGTTCCTTTTCCGTCAGAGATTATGCTTTTGGAGGATTTTCCAGACGAAGATTCTCGCTTCAGCTCAGTATGACGTTTTGACTTCGAAGACTTCTTCTTCAAAGTAGGACTTCCTTTAGGCTTTTCTTCTGCTTTGCCATCAGGATCAGGAGATCGGGGAGAAGTTTCAGTACGTGGGGATACAGGATGATGTTCAGAAAAGATCAGGTAAAGATACCGTTGATCAGAGAGAATCACTGCAGGACATGAAGGTCTTGAAGGCACTCCGCACTCAGGGTCAACTCCAAGCTTGCATAAGCCCGTCACTTGCAAACTCTCGCAATCAAGGATTTCAAGAGTAGGCCAGAGAAGTTGTTCCGCATGAACATAAAGGACTCCATGAACAACGTTTAACCTAATATTCTCATGCACACGATACGAAGAGTTGTGTGCATAAACCTTACCAGCTTCGGATCCATTTAGTCCAGAACCAACCTTGAATAGTCCAAAAGCACCGATATGAACATATATAAAGGTCCCATCAGAAGCAGACCTGGATTGCCCTGAATTCATGAAAGAATCAATGCTAAGCTTATCCGAAGTCATTTTGAAATTCGAATATCGTAAACGGTTCCAAATTGCAGGCACACAAAACTCACTTTTCAGTGATGAAAAAAAAGACTTGAAACGAACAGGAAAATCTATCTTTACGAGACGTGAGCATTTATGTAATATACTAAGGTAATCTAGAAGAAGATCGAGGTATCCAGAGGCAAAAACAACGCGAACTAAAGCTGACAGGAAATGACTAGATTCTTCGTCAGAGCGGGAATTCTCGTATGCAGTAGAAATATTGGAATACAACTTCTTAACGTCTTCTGACCTCTCCAAAAAAAGACATAAAGGTTCTCTGGATTCCAATTCTTTGACAAACGCCATCGAAGCTTCTAAACTCTCAAGGTGTTGAGTTTGAATCAAAAATGATATTGGAGATCCATTTCCGATGTGTTCAGGTCCAGGAGGATTCATAACCAACCCGTCTTGGTTCTGATTGTACTGCATGAAATCTTCAAGGAAATTGGAGAAGACTGCATATCTCTTCTTGCAAATGCCAAAAAAAGAAGAACTGTTGATTGGATAATCGAGAATTTTGGTCCATTTCAACAGAGCTCTGTCAAGATCTGGTCCTTCAGAAATCTTGATGAAAGGACTATGAAGAACAGCATCAAGTTCAACTTCAGAACTTGATCTCTCTTCCTTTTGAATCTCTGCCGATTCGGGACTAT
>Ga0102692_1073852_pt1 | contig 13249 bp, 1 predicted proteins | sample NOAtaT_2_FD_77368 | JGI IMG/M metagenome (GOLD analysis project Ga0102692, IMG submission 77368) | Metatranscriptome of freshwater lake microbial communities from Lake Erie, under a cyanobacterial bloom - NOAA_Erie_Diel6S_1000h metaT... | ecosystem: Environmental > Aquatic > Freshwater > Lake ...
TGTTGAGTGAGTTGGGGCGGTCATGGATCCCGCACACCTCGACGACGTGGACCCGGAAACCAAGGCGCTCCTGCTGAAACTCATGCAAGAAGAGGAACAAGAAGGCCTCGATTCCCCTGGATTCTCCTCGACTCCACCGCCGTCCATCCCCACGAGAGTTGGGTTCGGAATGTCCTCAGGACCAAGACTTTCTTCTTCTGTGGTCAGTGAGCTCTCTAGAGCTTTTCAATTACCATCAGACGGAAGGCCTCCTGCTCCTGTCCCAATGCCTACTGGTCGTTCAAGCATCACTCCTGATTCTTCAGGAACGGCTGATTCAAGCTCATCTCCAGTTTCTTCGTTGATATCTTTTTTCAACAAGAATTCTGAATTTTCGCCTTTTGGAGGACCTCCAAGAAAGGGTCTGACAGCTCGTGTTCCTGCTTTATCTTCTGAGACGAAGGAATCTACTCCGTTCGATTTGAGTCAGTTGAAAGATGACGTTGGAAAGGAAGAGGATAAAGACGAAGATGCCAAAGAGGACAAGAAGAAACCCGCACCATCTGAGTTTGAACGTACTTTCGATTTCCGACATGGAGAAATGCCAGCCCAAGTTGAGTGTGTTGGTCCTAACGAAGGAGGATTTGAGCTTCAGTCGGATGGATCTTCGATATTCAACGTTCCTCCTGGATCACACTTGCTGTTTTCAACAAACTTTGGCTCTAACGGAGGTTCGTTGGTCAATGAGTACACGATTACCATGGATGTCCGCATCGGGAACCTCCCCAAGGACAGTCTGAGTCTCTTCCAAGCCAATTTCCACATGAACCCAACCGATGGAGAAGTTTTTGTCTATCGATCTGGCGGCGTGGGTGCTTTCGGAGAAACTGGAGTTCGCGAGGCCTGGATGTCTGCAGGGAAATGGACTCGTATCGTCATTACGATGCGTAGGAGCTCTCCAACTGCCACTCACAGGGTACTGACGACTTACGTCAACTCTCAAGTCTGTGCGACCATCAGTAAAGGAGTCTTTGATACTCCAGATGGACGCTTCGCGATGTCACCCAACAAGATCGCTTTGTTCGCTAGTCTCAATGAAAACTTCATGCCTGGGATCTCTGTGAGGTTCGTGGAGATCCGCTCGTGTGCCTTGACTCATGACCAAATCAAGGAAATGGCCTTTTCGAACCGAATCTATAGTGCATGGGCTGAAGAAAAGAAGAAGGCTGAAGAGTTCCGTTTGGCGCATTTTAGTCTGCAGTCGCTTTATAAGAGACCTCCTCCCGTTTGGATCCACCCTACTTATTTGGGAGCTTTTGGAGATGCATTTGTTCAAGGCAGCTCATTGGAGGGCGGAAACTTGTCTGCCACGATGGGCTGTTTTTCTTTCGTGTTGAATGACTGTCTCAAATATCAACGGGATTACCTCGCTTCTTTTTCTCACGAGAGTCTGCAAGCAGTTGATTCGATCGCTGAAATCTTCAAGAACTCGGTCTCGTTGTTTAGAAAGTATGCTCTTGTTGAGCAAAATGGCCCTGGACAGTTAGTTTCTTTTCTGAAACTTGTCGTCAAGAGCATCAAATCCTTGAAAGAAGGCGAATTGGTACTTCTTCCTGGAGGCATCAATAGACAGCCCATCCTCTACGTTGTCGAAAGATCATTTGAAAGGTCCTTTCGATTCGTGATTGTTAACACGAATCCATTATGGGGTCTAGACTATCATGCTGCGTCTGCAGCATCTCATCCAAAGATTAAGTACAGAGTTTGCATGGCTTTTGACAATGTGTTGGAAGAGAAGATTTGCGACAACGCATTATGGCTTCTGATTTACAAGGTCGCTCTTGGAGGTTCAAAACATGATCGCCCTGACAAAATCTATGATTTGATCATTCCATTTGTCACAGGGAAGCCACTAGAAGAATCTGCGCTCCCATCATATGACGACGCCGCAACTCCTTTACGATCTCCTCAGCGCTCAAGCACTGCATACTTTCGTTGTATTTGGGAATCATTTCATTATCTTATGCTTCGACGTGGTCTTTCCTCGTTTAACTCCAAACTTGTTCAATTCCTATTTCGATATCATCTGTTAGACATGGTTTCAAATGATCTGCAATTCACGGAATCTCTCTCAGATTCAGATCTTCGACTTGTCCGTATGGGTTATGAGCAAGTCTGCTATGTTGCTGTCAAGTTAACTGAGTTTTCGTCCAAGAAGAACGTGCAGATTGATACTGAGCTTTCGACTGAGACGTTGGAACACGTGAAGCTTAAAATCGACAAAATCGAACAGCAACTGGCTGCTCTTCCTCTAACTGGTGCCACCAATGCTATGCCGTCTCAACTGCATCTTTTAGATCAATCCGCTAAGCGAAGCGAACAGTTTTCCGAATTCCCATTTTTCGACAGATTTGACAGAAAAGAAGATGTTGAAGGACTTGCTGGACTTCCACAGAACCTTCCTAAATATGTTCCTGTAGACTTACTTCAAGTTCCAAAAAAGGTCTCAAATCTTGAAGATGCTCTTTCAGCTATCCGATACTGTGACAAAATGTGTACTTTGATATCGGTTCAAAGCTATTGCATCAAGAACACTGCTTTCTTGAAGTGTGCGTTGATTGAGCATACGTTTGTTCATGTCGTTCCTACTCCAAAGCCTTTGTATTCTCAAGCAGGAAGCTCATGTATCTGGAGAACTGAAGTTCGTTATGCTCTACAGCTTGATGTATTGATTCTTCTACAAAGAATCATCGAACACTTCACTGCTTCAGCAATGTCCATTCGAGGCTCAAAGTCTTTTGATGCCACAAAAATCATTGTTCCCGGATGCATTGCTGCAATTGCAGACGCAGTCATGAGAAAGAAAGCTACTGACATTCCTTCAGAAGTTTCGCTTCATTTGATGGGTTTCGGAGGACGTGGACAACCTTATGGATTGAGTACTGGAATGTTCGGCAGTCAAAGTGAGACGATTGAAGTCCATCAACCTGAATTGAATCTTGCTCGAACTGCTATCATTGATTACTTTAGTGATCAACAGCACTTCGTTCCCGATCATAATCAAATCTTCTGCTGGGAGAAAGGACAACTTCCCGAAAACTCCATGTCTCGATTTCTTTCTCAAATATGTACAGAGCTTGCATTTCCTCAGAATGATATCGCTGCTTATGTTTCTGGTGAACAACATCTTATAATCAAGAATTATCCAGAATTCGAGTGCTATAGAGACATTGCATTTTTCTTTAAATACTTCATGAACACAGAAGCTGAAGCATTTCCTCCTGTTGGAAACTGGACTCAGAAAGACGCAGAATTGAACTGGAAACTTTCTCAAAACGGGTATTTCGTTTCTGCCTTTGGTCAAATGGAAGTCTATTGTCGTCCTCGCAATCCAGAGGTTCTCTTTACTCATAGATATCCTTCTGTAGCAACACCGTCTTTCTTGACTTCTCCGATTCCATCTAAAACTGAAGATGATATTCTTCATATTCGGAATCTTCCAACATTTGATGACGTTCTTGGACAGCGAGATTCCGAATTACTCTTGTCTTATCTGACTGTTCCTTATCTAAGGATTCCTCTAGTTTTGACATTTCTGGCCACTGAAGATAGAATTCATTTCTTGAGAAGCAAGAGACTTCAAGAGCTTGTGGATGCTGTTCTTTTCGAACCAGGACGATTCTTGTCACTGCCATTGGGTGGAATACTGGCGAAAGAACCAGAACCACAAATGGTCCCTACCGCCAATCCTGAACATCTTGCAACTCCTTATGGAATGCTTTTCAACGAACTCCACAGGTCGCCTGATGTTATCATTACCAATGTGCTGAAGCTGCTCAAACTGGCTCTCGATCTTGATACTGGGACGGTATACGAAGATAATGCTGTCGCAATCATCCTCTTCATTGTACGTATGGCTTGCCGAATTGAAAACTTCATGGATATGATTGTTAGATATGGCAGAGCCAATTCTCGAGCGAGTCCATTCCCACAGCTTAGACAAGTTGTTATTTATCCTTCGATTCTAGAAAGATTGCAAGAGGGACTCAACGATTTGTCCAAGATGCTTCGAGGACCCGTCAGGAGAATCATTCAGGATTGGAATGCTGAAGCAGTTTCAAACTCTGCTACTGCGATGGCTCAATCGGAAAGCTCTGCAGCTCCAGACATTCTTGATCGCCAAGCCGCCAAAAACATGGAATCTCGTGCTGATGACGACCAAAAAGTTGATGTGAATACCAGAATCGCGTGCACAATGCAAGCTCATTTGTTGCTTATCTACAGAAACGTCGATGCCTCTGAAATGTCTGAGCGTATTGCTCGTGATTTGGTTGCTGCTTCGTTGTTTCTCACGACTAGACATACTTGGAACCTCAAAATGCTTCCGCTTGCTGAAACCGAGATTTTCCAGGTGCTTCAGATTCAGAAAAGACTCATGGTCCGATCCCTGAGACGTATGGTTCCTGAGAAGTTGAATTCTACTTTTCAATACGCTGTCCAAGTCGTGGCTGATATGGTTACTGCCAGAGGAGCACCTAAATCAGCCCTTAGACTTCAGTCTCTTCCTGAATCTTGGGGTTATGTTCTTGGCGATCGCTCAGTTGGAAGATTTACTGTGACCTCATCCAAAGAAAAAGTCGAACTTGAAGAAAAACAACTGATGAGACAGGAATCTGGCTCTGAAATCTTTCAGAGTGTTCTTGAAGGTACTGATTACGATGGAAATCCTGCTGTGAAACAAGTTTCTGATGCAAACGTCCTTGGTGCAGAGATTGATATCATGACAGCTCAGCTTACTTTGAAATCTCAACATTTGAAGGCTCTGGACAGTTCTGTCGCTCAGACACCTGATGTCATTCTCATCTTTGGTAAATCTGAAACGATGCAAGCTGCGACGATTCAGATAGCTCAGCATCGAGAACTCTTCCGTCTTGTTGGAAGAGGACATGAAATTCATTGGTGGAAAACTCCTGACCCTCGTACGGCTCTTCAAGTCAATGACAGAGATTATGTGCCTGGAGAACTGGAAAAGACTGAAGAATGGATTGTACCAATCCTTGAGCCTGTTCGGCAAACGTATATGACTCGACCATTTGTTCTGCAGCTTTGCTTGCCAGAAGCTCCTCTGCACAAAGATGCTGAAGTTGCTTACATAGTTGGCATCCATCCAAAGCAAGGTGGAACCTGGAAAGAAATTTTTGTCTTCAAGTCTAGAAAGCTAGTCCTTGTTTTCAACGTGCTTTCTTTCGGTCGCAGATTTCATCGTATGCTAGAATACTCAAATGATGTTCGATTCGCTTACAGGGAAATGCAGCCTTCAGTGAATGATCGACAGCATCCTTGGCCTGAATGGGAACGACATGGAGAAGGTCATCCATATCGAGCTTATCCAGATCCTTCTTCAGCCGTAATCTTTCGAGATGCTCATTATCCTGGAAACAGAAGTGGTACAAAAGAACAATTCATTCCTGAAAGACTTCTTTATGGAATCATTCCTCAGGCTTTATTGAATGCTTATCTCTTCTGGCAGGATGAAGAAGATAATCTCCGTGGATATGCGATTGACCCAAAGAATGCCACTCACATCATCTATGCCAAACTGCATGCGTCACCAAAGCTAGATTGCATTCAAGATGCGGGCGTTCTGGCTACTATAACCAAGATTCCTGTGATCTTCAAAGACGACATTGTTATTCGGCCATCGGAGCCTCATGAAGCAAAAGGATCACCAAAGACTCTCGACGAGGAAGAACTAGTACTTCTAGATCCTCTGTACGCTCGTGCAGGATCGCCATTGTATAGCTTGTCCAATACTCTGTCTCGAATTGAGAATCTTTCAAGCGTTTTGATCTGGACAAAAGCTTCTTCTTTCTATCATCGAAGCTCTCTTGAAGAATATTCGATTGATTTCGTTGAGTTCCCTCGACTTGGTCTTTCATTCCATGTGCGTACCGATGATTCTGGCAACAAGAAGCTCTATAGTATGGATCATGTTGATCTCTTCATTTCAAACAAACGCAGTGATTTGACGACCAAGTTGATTAGAGGAATTCCTCATTCTCTATTGCTTTCTAACTCAAATGACGAGATCCTTGTCCTGGTACCTTCGGTGAATGTCTATCGTCCTCCTATCGTTTCTGCACCTTTCTCGACTGAATTGGTTTTGGTCAGAGGGGACAATCTTGGAACAGATGTCAAGTACTTCCTGTATCCAGTGCACGTTTCGCTATCGTTTATGTTTACTCCAACGCTTTCTTCTGCTCTTTATCTTTTGGCCCTCAGATTTCTTCATCGAGACTATGAAGAAGTTTTCAGACTTTCGACGTCAATTGGTACAGATACTGCTTTTTCTGAAGAAGAGAGCAAAATGTTTGAACTGCTCACCAGAAGCCTGGACGATTTCCATCCAAATGCTCATGCCTGTCGTTTGAAGCTCACATCTGTAGTCATTGATAGTCCTGTCAAATGTCCATGGGATTTAACTTTGGAATTCTCTAGATACATTACCAAGCTCTCTCACATTTCAAAACGCTGTCGTCTTACTCCAGAAGAAGAACTTCCTCTTCTTGAACTGGTTATCACCGAAGAATCCGATCCTCGATTTGATCCCAAAGTGTACACGATCTATGAGATTACAATCAACAAGAACAGAAAGCGATACATTGAAGCTCTTCTGGGAGGTTCTCCGACTGCTAGTTGCTCCATTGTTCCTCATGTTTCAACTGAAGATGGAAAATGGCCATGGTACAAGAACACTTCATTGTTTTCTGTCAGTCACGATTGGAGCTCTATGGAAGTTGTATTTGTTGCTCTTAACATGGTTTCAGATACAGTTGCTTTGGATGTTCTTCATGCTTTCTGGGAAGGCAATGAATATCTTGATGGAAGATTTGCGAAGATGGGATTTCTGTACATTTATGGATTGTTTACAGGGACCCACAAGATTAAGATTATGAATCAGGATGTTTCCCGAAGCTTTGCTATTTTTTTAACCAGATTGCTCGGTGACTATAAGGCTCCTTCGATGCTTGCCTCCATTCTTAGTATCATTTCTCATAATCCAGGAGTTGCTGAATTACTTCCAAAGTTTGTAGACAAACGCATCTACAAAGTTGAGAATATCTCTGGAATTGGAAATGAAAATGATCCCGTGTCTCCTCTGGATACACTACTTTCTGAACTCGTACCTCTTCTTCTCTCAGCAGCAGATGGGTGTCAATGGCCTCCTGCACTTTCCTCAGCTCGCTCGCTACCTCCTCCAGAGAATATTACTCCTGTTCCCCAATACGATCCCAATGACAAAGCTTTCACTCTTCCACAGATTTCAAACTTTGGACAGCGTTTTCGTCAGTTTAACACTGAAATTGCCTTTCCAATGAACCCGGAACTCTCGCTTTCCTCGGTGGAAATGAAGGCATTTTCTTCGTTTCCCTTGCAGGGTATTGGATTGGATCGATTCATTGTTTTCTGCAACGCCAAAGATGATTCCAAAGAGCTGGTCTCTTCCAAGGTGCCTTTTGATGTGATGAAGCATCCTCAGGCCCAAACGGAAGTTGCTCGGTCAATGATGCATCGATTGATTCAAGATATGGAAATCTTTGCCAAAATGCACAATGATTCATCAATTCCTAAGATACGCTCGCTGTTAGGTGCTGACATCTTGTCTATTCTGCAGAAACCCAAAGAAAACTGTGTCAAGCCTTTGGAGATCCTTCGAGAACTCTCTGCTAAACTTGTTGCATTGAGACTCAAAGATAGTCAATATCTAGACAAAGGAATACCGTTTGCCCTTCAAACTGCTAATGATTTCGAGTATTCTTCTCGAGAACGTCTTGTTTTTCTTCTCAAAAGAAGCTGTGGCAGCGAAACCAAACTTTGGCTTGAGTATGTCTTTGGCTCTCTGATTTCTTCCAAGGCTGAACATGACTTGGCCAAAGTCAATCCCTTCCTTGATGCCAAGAGCATGGATTCTTTGGTCAAACTTACAGAAGGTCTTATTCTTCACGCTAATCGAATCGGTCAAATTAATAGATGCTTGACAGATTGCTCCGACTTGATCCAATTGCTTTTATCTGCTCCTGAGCAATTCAGTGATCCCCATGACTCTGCCGCAACTGCTTTTGGAGCTGGAATCAAACAGAAATCCGAATCTCTTGCTCGAAATCTCACGACACAACGATATTACGTTGATGAGAGTTTACCTGGAGAATCTGGAACATTCTATGATCCTCGTTTCCTGCTCTTTGAGTTTACCTGGAACATTCTTTTGAGAGAAATGCAAGTGACGCTTGTTCGTGAGTTTATGTCTGCTTTATCTTCAAACAAATCCTTGGTCAAGCAAATGATTATGGGTGCTGGAAAGACAACGACTGTTGGACCTTTGCTAGCTCTGATGCTAGCCGATGGTGCACAACTCGTGGCTCAAGTTGTCCCTCCTGCCTTGCTGGAATTTTCTCGAAGTGTCATGAGATCGACTTTCTCTTCGATTATGTACAAGAGAATCTATACATTCCATTTCGAGCGATCTTCTCAAGTCAATGAAGCTCTTCTTCAAAAGTTGAAGAATTGTGTCAAAGGCCAAGGAATTGTCATTAGTACACCTACGAGTGTCAAATCGATTATGCTGAAGCTTCTTGAAACTATGGATGCTATGGTAGATGAAGGCCGTCCAAAGAATGCTCAATTTGAATCGGATGTCTCCACGATTGTTCAGATTCTAGATCTCTTCAAACACGGCACATTGATCATGGATGAAGTTGATCTGATTCTACATCCTCTCAAAAGTGAGCTGAACTTTCCCATTGGAGCAAAGCATGACTTGGATTTTAATCCTCTTCGTTGGAGACTTCCAATTCATATTCTGGATGCAGTTTTCTACTCTCACAAGAAATTCATCTCTCCATCGTCTGGTTTCGCTGAAAGTAGTCGAGCTGAAGCTATTCTTCAAAGCATTTGCAAAGTTGTTGAAGCTGGATATGATCAACGAGCGTTGCAGAGAACTCCTCATGTGATTCTATTAGATGATGATTTCTATCATGAGAAGATTAAGCCTGTCATGGCTGAATGGATCATGCTCTGGCTCGAGTCACAACATCTTTCTGGATTAACTGAAGCTCAGATTAGAGAATATCTGCTTCATGGAGCTGTTGACAATCCATCTCTAAGCTCTGCAGTTAACAATTCTCTGGCTCCAAAGTTCAAGAAGCTCCTCAACTTGGCTCGAGATTGGTTGAAATCTTACTTGCCACATGTTTTGAAGAAGATTGACAGAGTTTCTTTTGGAATCATGACTGCCCAGGACTTTGAGAAGGCAATAGCTGAAGATCCTCATATGCCTCGAACTCGTGCAAAGCTTGCCATCCCATTTGTTGGCAAAGATGTTCCTTCTCGCTCATCGGAGTTTGCTCATCCCGACGTCATCATTGGTTTATCAATCTTGGCCTATCGATATGAAGGCTTACGTTGGTCTGACTTTGTTGACATCATTTCAAGTCTACGAGCTAGCTTTTCTCAAGAAGTTGGTCCATTCAATGAGAGGAAATCGAGTCTCAGGTATGAATCATGGGTGAATGAATCAGGAGCACGCATTCGAGGCTCGAACAAATACTTGAAGCTTTTGGAACTGAAAAGATCAAGAACAGAAGATGAAGAAGATGTTTTATCATCTGGTCAAGTCGAAGTCTTGCCTCTTCGTCTTCTCAAGCAATCGAATCAAGATCAAATGGAGCAGCTGTATCAATTATTCAAGTATCAGCCAGTGGTGATTCATTGGTATCTCACTGATTTCATCTTTCCTACTTATATGCGTCATCAAGTCTCGAAGGTTTCTGAGTCTGGACAAGCTATTGGAGGAGAAATGCTCTTTGACAAAAGAATTGGTTTCTCAGGGACTCCAAGTGATCTTTTGCCAATTGAACTTGGTCAATGCGGCTATGAGAAGGGTTCAGATGGAATGATGATTCATACTTTGACAGATCCTGCTGTAATTTCTCATGAAATCATTGAAGTTGGCTGGAGTGTTCAAGGTTTACTTAAGAAGATTGCTTGTGGCAAGTATCATGCTCTTATCGATACCGGAGCTTTGATTACTGGCATGAGTAATCATCAGGTTGCTTGCTTTCTTTTGGATAATGGTCTCCAAGGCTTTGAAGGTGTAGTTTTCTTGGATGATTTGGATCGAAAAATGATTCTCGTCAGAGCCACTCGTCGGGTTTTGAAGCTTGAGCAATGTGGAATTTCAAAACAGAGACGCTTTGCCTTCTATGATCAAGTTCATACTACTGGAATGGATATTCAGCATGTTTTGAACGCGAAAGCTGTTTTGACACTTGGAAAGGATATGACGTTTAGAGATTACGCTCAAGGAGCGTTCAGAATGAGAGGCATTGCTCGCGGGCAAACCATCCATCTCTTTATCATTCCTGAAGTTCAAGAATTGATTGCGAGAGAACTCAGAGAAGCCAAGTTTGTCCATGAAAAAGCCGTGGCTAGAACTTCAAGACAACCTCTTGTTGAAGTGACAGCATGGCTAGTTATCAATAGCATGAGATCTGAACGTGTTCAATTCAATCAGCTCTGTCTACAGAATGTTTCCAATGTTTGGAGAAAGAATAGCTTCAAAGAGCTCCTGCGGAATCATCAGCTCTTCAGAGTTGCTGCACCTATTCGTGATTCCAGAGTTCTCAATGCTTTGCAAGTGTTTCGAGAACCCATCGATTTTACTGTCGAAGCTGGTGTTCCGATTCCAACTCCGTTCTTAGAGCTCATTAACAAACTCGTTGAGGCGCACAAAATCTTCATTCTTACAGAGTCTGAGTGGAACATTATCAAAATCATTCAAAAATCCATCTCTGGAATGCTGGAAGAAACTCTACATGTCTTTGATGCTGAAATGGTTCAAGAACAAGAACGAGAAACAGAGAAACAACAGGAACAAGAACAGGAAAGAGAAATCGAAATCGAAAAGTATGTTGATCTCGCATACAGTCGAGAAAATGAGCAGCCAACTCCGTGGCCTTTCTCTTCCCTCTCCAGCGAGAAAACCGCTACTCAGTTTTATCCTGCGAATCAGTTCCATTTGTACAAAAGAGATCCTATTGATTTTCCAGAATTTCTTCGAGTATCTGACAACTACTTTGATAAGCGATGGTCTGGTCCTAGAAGAATCAAGAACGTTGCTATGATTCTTGAATGGATTCCAAGTGCAAAATCTCTTGCTCCTGTTCCTGAACGAAGTGACGTGTTGTCTTTTGACCAACAAAAGGCTTTTTTGAAAGCATTTGCTCACTTTGATACTGCGAATTCTGGAAGCCTTGGCGCTGATAGTCTGTTTGAAGCAATCAAGGCTGCTACATATACTGCTCCTGAAGCTGATGATGTATTCGATGTCATAGAAAAGTATGGAGAACTTGACTCTCAGCAATTCTATCGACTTTTGCGAAGTGGTAAGTTCAGAGAAGTTGAATCTGGTCGCTTCTTTGTCGCTCTTTCTCTTGCTGAAGCAGAAACAATTCGAAGAATCCTTCATATTCGTATGGAACAGTCAATCATTGATGGAGCCGATTCAGCCATTGCCTTGAGATGCATCCCGGCTGAGAATGCCATCTTTGACCGTTCTTTTAGGTTTCCGATTGGTCATCAATATCAATCTTTATTGGAATCTCAATGCTTTCGATTCCTGGATTGTGACATGCATTTCAAGGACGATCAGATTGGAGCTCTTGTTCGTTCTCTAGAAAAGAGTAGGCCTAGAGATAGAAGAGTATTCTTCGAACGAGTCATTGGATGTCGTCGTAGAATGCAGCGCAAGTGGGATGAATCTCCCGTACAGAAAGTATTCGTTATCGCTCATCAATGGCAACTCCTCAAGCAACGCTCTGAAGCCTTTCGATTGAGAGAAGCTATCAAAGAAAGAGGATTGCTTTTCCATGATGCATTCATGATGTTTGATTACAATCGCGATGGATTTCTTGCTCCAGAAGAACTGTTTGGAGGCATGACTTATGTTGGAATTGATGTGGAAGCTCAAGACATTTTGGAATTCATCCGAATTCATGATCAAGACAACGATGGCAATCTCAATTATCGAGAGTTTCTGGATATCGTCGTAGAACAGGACTCTGTTACTCAGGACACTGGAGAAGAAGATGCCATCCCTGGTCCCAAGATTCAAGCTGAAATCGAACGAATTCCTCCTCGAGGCAAAGAAGAGCTCTATTCTTTGCTTCTCAAGATGCGTCAAGAAGAAAAGGAAATGGAAGAACATGAACTCAAATTGGTTCAAGAGAAGGAGAATCAGATTGCTGAAAAAATCAAGAAGGAAGAGCTCGAAGAAGATCTCAAGCAGGAAGGTGGACCGAATCCCAAGATTGACTTCATCAATGGAGAAGTCTTCTACGACTTTGCCTTGAACAGAAGACCTCGAGGAATCACAAGTCGAGGAGACTGGACACTTCAAAGTGAGAAAGGTGAGAACTTGTGCTTACTTTATCCTGGAGCTGCTCTCTTCCTTCCAGTTCCTGTCTCTTCAGCAGCGGATCCTCTAAGCATTTATACAATCTCCATGGAGATTCTCCTCAATGAGCTTCCTACTCCTGGTTCATCTACTGCTCTTGTTCAAATGTCTGGATCAAGCTCTGATCCTGCTTCGTTCTACCTACTGCCTGATGGTTCTGTAGGAATGCAAGGCGGTCTTGGAACCAAAGAATCTTCCAAGATTGCTCCGAAGAAGTGGGTTTACCTCATGATTTCAGTCAATCTGTTCGACAATATTGCTGTGACCTATGTCAATGGCAAACTGAGTCAATTCATCGCTAGTCCTTCTCTTTGCTTTGGATCATCCTTTACAATCATTGATCAAATTGCGTTGTTCCACAGCAAGTTTGCCGAAGAGTCTCGAGGAAGCAAGATTCGATTCTGCAAGGTTGAATCACTCTTCCGATCTCAAGAAGAGGCCGAAGGCATTTATGCTCTCTGGGAAGACCAAGGCATGTGGATTTGTGATAATTGCACAGCCAGCAACTTTCGCAAGGCAACAAGCTGTATTGTCTGTTCCAAGACTCGACTGATCATCGAGCAAGCCAGTGCCTGGAGCTGTCCTATGTGTACGTTCCTGAACACGTCAGGATCGCAATGCAGCGTCTGCGAGTCTCCGAATCTGGACCGTGTCTCAGTTCCAGTGTGGCTGGTCATCCTCTCAGACCAGCTAGGGATCGTCGCCTAGGTGAGCCGTTACCCCACCTACTAGCTAATCCCATCTGGGCACATCCGA
>Ga0102692_1168901_pt1 | contig 12566 bp, 2 predicted proteins | sample NOAtaT_2_FD_77368 | JGI IMG/M metagenome (GOLD analysis project Ga0102692, IMG submission 77368) | Metatranscriptome of freshwater lake microbial communities from Lake Erie, under a cyanobacterial bloom - NOAA_Erie_Diel6S_1000h metaT... | ecosystem: Environmental > Aquatic > Freshwater > Lake ...
AATCGATAGTTGATTGTTCTTCTCTTTCGCTACAGGTACGCTATACATCAACTACTTAATTCTGTCAAGTCAGTTATTACTCTAGACGTTGCCTCTGCATCATTTTTATTAGTATAGGAGGAGTATTTATTTGTACTTAAGCTATCATAAGAAATTTGATTTGTTTAGCAGAATAAATCATACATAATACATAATGATTCGTTTTTTCCTGTTACAGAATAGGCAAGGACGAACGAGATTATCAAAATGGTATGTTCCGCCGTCATTGCCTGCTCATCATGTAGGTTTGGGAGGTGTGGAGGCAGAAAAGGCTAGAATCGAGGCGGAAGTCCATAGATTAGCTACTTCCCGCGATAAGAAATACACCAACTTTATTGAATACAACAATTACAAATTGATCTATCGGAGGTATGCTGGTCTGTTCTTCACCATCGCAGTTGATGTCACCGATAACGAGTTATCTTACCTGGAATCTATACATTTGTTCGTGGAACTCCTCGATTCCTACTTCTCCAACGTTTGTGAATTAGACATTGTCTTCAACTTTAATCGCGTTTACACAATTTTGGATGAATATATATTAGCTGGTGAAATTGAAGAAACCAACAAAAAAGAAATTTTGGATCGAGTAAAGGATTTGGAGAAATTAGAGTAAAACAACACAAGGGAAATAAATCTCTACGGCTCTTTCTTCTTTTTACAAGTGTTTATTCAAATTCATACTGCATGTAACAAGCACAAAAATACTTTTAGGGTTACTTTAACTTAGTAGTCAGAAGTACTAATGCTAGCAGGGACTAGAAGGATGCTTATTAGTTCTGCTTACTATTATTCTTTCACATGCATCATCGTTTACCAAGCCCAATGTCAGAATATTCTTTCACGAAGAATCGCTGACTTTTCAAATCTAAGGCAACACGAGGTGGCTCATGACCACCTACAAATTGTATCAAGTTCATCGTATTGATCACCCAAATACTTCCATGTCTGCCACCAGTCCCATTGTAACTCCATATACGTTTCTGCCTCCGACTGGGGCACGTCCAACTCAAAGGCACGCACCGCATACATTTTACATCGGGCTCTTCATCTTTCTTTGTTCCAACCATACCCAACGCAACAAATTCTTCGCTAGGAGGCACAGGCTCCCAGGCATAGAAGGGATTACTGCCGTGCGTTAAGCTCCATGCCAATCGAAATCGCGCGGGGTGAGGAAGCAGCTTATCCAGCACAAGGGGAAGCCAGCTACTTCCGGCAACCCAGTTTCCTGACGTATCCGTCACTTCTAACGCCAACCTATCCACGTTATCTCTGATGGGATTATCGTACTGTTCTCCGGCATAGTGCCCCAAGGATACGGTCACCTTATTCTGCCGTAGGGCTGCATAAGGTAACGATGGCTCCCATACACTTCCCTTCTCTCGACTCATGCTACCCTGGCTGTTCCAAACTTTCTCAAACTTTGTCACTTTCTTAACCTTGATCTTAATGCTTGCAAGCACTGCTTCAGGAACTTGAACGTTTTTCAGACTTTGACCAGCCTCTAACTGGGGCATAACAGGAACATTATTAAATGCACCAATATTACCAAAAGGCTCACCACCATCATCCCAACTCACAGCAGCCTTAAATTCATCAAGATTTATGTAACCATCTTTGTCTTTGTCCAGAGCTGCCATAAATTCGTTAACCAAAGATGGATCCATTTTTAAACCGAGCCACTCGAACCCTCTGTTAAGATCCGTTAAGTTTAGAAGCCCGTCACGATTCGTATCAATAACCGCAAATGCATCTCTGGGATACATGCCTCGCGATTTAAGCATTGCTGTGACCCTGCCAGCCGCTATCCTGTACTGCAGTATATGATGTTCGTCGGAGTTCGTGAAGACCTTGGAGAGTGATGTGGACGATGGATCAATTTGCTTACGGCGGCGGTTACTCTTGACTTCCACAAAGTATTCCTTTCTTTTTTCACATTCATTATCTTGTAGCGCTCGAAGTAAGTATGTCAGGTCTTGGGGAGAATAATTTAAAGCACTATCAATAAAGCGATAGCATACAGTCGCAGTGGAATTCTGATAGGCTCCTGGAGGCTCGTATCCGTAAGTTGCATCAATGAGAGTTTGCCCGGTGCGGAGAGCAACAATGGTGTCTTTACCGGGAAAAAATGGCATGTGCACTTGTGCATGAATGGCTGCCCGAAGGCATCCAGCTTCAGCTAGTGACAGAGCTACGTAATAGCGCCCACTTTGGACTCTGTAATATAACTTTTTCATGAGCAGATCTTTCAGTTGGTCAAAAGTTACTTTACCATCCCTGTATTGTAATCCAGACAGGAATTTTTGTCCTTCTTCACCATCCACATCAACATCACAGGCTACGAGCACTTCTCTTATCTCTGCTACAGAAATACTCCCTGACTTCCCTATATCTGCAATGGTAAAGGCTTTCCTCAGGTTTTTCTCTTGATTATGACTAAACTTTTTCCCATCTTCTGCAGCATCTACCAGAGCTGACCTAGCAGGAGCGAATTCCATCACAACTATAATGTTTTTCAGGCGGCGATGGGTTTTAAACCAACCAGGCTCATAGTAGTTTTTCGACATATACATGTAACTGGGAAACTCTAGAGATATTGGCTGAGTAAACGTATAGTTTTTCACGGAAAATTTAGACGCAGGATAGAATGACTTTTCCCATTCAGCAACGGATGTTTCCCCATTGGAAGACTTAACATTTAGTTTTTGAGATGATAGCGTTAAAAGTGGCCAGGGTTGAGGATTCTCCCCGTCACGAGAATATTTTTTCTTCTTTGATTCTTCAGTAACAACCTCCTCCTCCTCCTCTTCTTCTTCCTCCTCTTCTTCTTCCTCTTCTTCCTCCTCTTCTTCCTGCTGGATTTCCTCTTCAGCTACCTGTTCCTTGTGCAAGTCTTCCTCTTCTGCATCATCGTCATCTCCCGGAAGAGCATGGCCAAATTTAGAAGTAACTAGCTGCTCTGAGTTGACAAGGACCATAATAATCTTTTCTACAACGGCCTTATCATAATCTCGTACTAAGAACTCTTTATAATGCTCCACTTCTGCCCTAAGTTTCTTGGATAAGGAACGCTTTGCTGGGAGATGGTTAGGGACGATAAAGTCTATACGCTCCCCCAAGACTTCAAGGCAGCTCCGTAGCTTAGGTATACCAATAAGGCGCCCCGATTCAACATGACCTTGCATGATGTCCTTAATACCTTTCAAATCATCAGCAAATAATGTTCGATCCCCATGGAGTGTTGGATCAACTTCTGCAGCAGAGCCATCAGCACTTACACCAGCAAAGGATGCTGCTGCTACTGCTAGTTCTTTTACTTTGCCTGCAAAAGATACTTTGGTTAATTCTGAGCAATTGCTGCTGAGCATTGAGAATGCATTTTTCCTCCATACATTTTCAACGCTTTGGCGACAGAGCATAGCAAATTGCATATTTTCCGATTTCATGCCATTGATGGTTAGCCAAGCAGCGACGCCGACAAGCAACTTGTAGCCAGTGAAAGGCGTGTCTCCATAGAAAGAGGAGGATGGTGGGGCACTTAAGTCCAAAAGGTCATTTCCATTACTTTGTAATGGTGGAGTATTCTTAGCAGCTCCGAGAGGATTTCGCAAGGACGCTTTCATCTGATCAAGGTGTCTGTGTTTGGTTTGAATAAGCTTCATGACTTCTGGTATAATAAATAGTTCAATAGTCTGGCCTTTTCCTATACCGCGCATGCGAAAAGCGCCTTGAGCATAGTCTCTAAAAGTCATGTCTTTGCCCAAAGTCAAAGCAGCCTTCGCGTCAATGCATTGAGAGATATCCATACCTGTGGTGTGAATTTGATCATAAAATGAAAATCTTCGATGAGGTGGCACGCCTGCTTGACTTGCACGGACTACTACAAGCCCTGCTCGTAGTAAAATCATTTTTCGATCTTTGTGGTCCAAGAATATGACACCGTCAAAATCGTGATGAAGTCCGTTAGTCAGTAGATATTTTGCCACCTCATAATTGCTCATCCCAGTTACGAGCGCCCCAGTGTCGATCAAAACATGAAACGGTGGATCACTTTTCGCTACTTGATCCAGCAGCTTTGTAACGGACCACTCAGAATCCAGCATTCTGCTTGAAACAATGGATTCATCTGTGAGATAATTCAGAATTTGTCCATCAACGCATTCTTCATATTCACACTGTCCGAGTTCTTCTGGTAGGAGATCACTAGGCGTTCCACTGAATCCAACTCTTCTCTTGAACAACATATCTCCACCTAAGTCTTGACCACTTGCAGATATCTTGTCTAGGTGATGTTCAAGAGTTAAAGGAAAGACAAAGCTATCAAGGTAGTATTCCATAACTACAGGGCATTTGCGAAGTAGGTTAAATGTTGTTTGCATATGTTCGTCGTCCTTCGTATCCAACAGATGAAGCGGCCATATTTCATCAGATGCGTGGCTACGAGATTTCACTGAATAATCAAATGCATCGCTACTTTCATCATCAACATTGCGTTGACTTTGCTTCGGACCTCGCACTTTTCCACCAGCAAATTCCACCCAAGAAACGAATCTCAATGCCGACGGCCGTTTATGGTACGGCCCAGTTTCAGAGTCCATTCTTTCCCGTAATTCGTTGATGACAGTAATGAAATCAGATCGTCGAAGCCCCTCGTATCGATACGCTAGGATGGTAAGACCAATAACTACATCTGGATGGCTAAACTGAGAAGCACGACTAGGAACGTCCTTTCCAACAAAGGGAATAGCAGCTAACCTTCTGGCAAGAGAAACATTTGGATCTGACTCAAGTGACAGCTCTAAATCATCCTTTGAGAGTAAACCATACTGGACTCTATCGATTTTGCTAAGAACAAAAGGTATAAAATGTCGTATTAGAACCTGACTGATGTTAATCATCTTCATAAAGTCGTCACTAAGGGCCACAGATACTGCCGATGCTGCCTGTTTATCATCATTTGGACCATTGATCATGTAAGACAAGAGCTGCTGGTCGTCGACCTTGGGTAGCCTCTTATGCCTTAAATAAAGTAAATGCCACCGTGCTATCAACGGCTTCAATTCGCGATGATAAAAGTTTTTGTCTAGAAGAACCAGATGGGGGGTATGCTGGAATTTTTTCTCCTCCACACCACGCTGAATAACACCAGAAATCTGATCTAAAATAAGAAGGGCCTCACGGCTGTCCGTGAAAGCGACAGTCATTCGTTTATCCTTTGCATAGAAGATGGCATCAAGTAAATGCCAAGGTATTTCCCACCTTAAGCCCTTTCCCATCTTAGACTGTGTGAAGTCTAGCGGTTCTTTGATACCAAGCGGCCAATTCAGCTCACTTTTTAGTGGATGCAGTAAGAGGTCAACTTCATCTAGAAGCAACACCCCGTCCTTAAATAACTTGAGAATTTGAACGCAATAATAAACATCTTCTGGACCAACCTTCATCTCAACAATAACAGACTGCTCTCTGAATCTTTTGGCAATACTTGATAGACTAAGAGACTCAAAAAAAGATGTAGATGTAGAAGTCTTCGGCCCATGCTTTTGATCAAGGTGCCTCATCATTTCAATGAACTTGAGCATCAAAGATTTTATACTGGTAGGAGTGGCACAAATAACAGCTTTAGATTCTCGTGCCTTAACTAACTTCATGTACAAATCCCTGTTTACCTTTGTACCACGGCCGAACGAAAAGGTGAAAACAGGTTTTCTGACAACGGCAGCAAACTTCTCCCTCATCACACTTCGAGACATTTCTAGTAGGGCATGCGGAACAACTTGGGTAACAAGAGCGTTGCCATCAGCAAGCATCAACGCCAAAAGGGGAGCAACAACAGTAGTTTTCCCTGCCCCCATGATCATTTGGTGGCACATTGATCTATTATTTCGCAGGGCATCCATAAATCTGTTAACGAGAATAACTTGACTCTTGCGCAGCATAATAGAATAGGTGAATTCAAATACCAAGAAACGGGGGTCAAATGTTATCTTTCCAGTACTGTTGTTAAAATTCATGTAATGTCGTTCACTTGTAAGGTCACTAGCAATTGTTGAGGATAAAAGAGATATCTCCTGACATAACCTTTTCTGAGCCTTTACTTGGGTTGAACTTTTAACCTGCCTTAATAGCAACACTAATTTTGTCAAGTTCGTCAATGCCCTATGAGTCTGACTGATTCTTATAGAAGTCAACATCGCCACCACAGTCAAACTAGTCACAGTCTTATATGCTGTCCGAGATAGAAAAGGGTTCAGCATTCTGATGTCATGCTCTGATGTTGACGACAGTATAGAGGCAACCAAAAGCTCAAACCAAACAGACGGTTCCCTTTCACTGCATTGTCCAAAACGAAAAAGCAAAAAGTTCGTCTCCCCGTCAATGCCACTTGAATTCGGGTTGTCACTCCTTTCGTCACTACAAGCTATAGCAAGGGCTCGCTGCATTAGATTCCACAAGGACTTTCTATCAAAGTCCATACCGGCATATAATGAAGTTATGAGGTTGTTGATCTGAGTCTGGGCTCTGAAAAGCGTATTAGCTGACTGGTGAAAAGATTCAACATCAGAAACAGAAAAGCCAATCAAGGTTGGAATAGCCTCAGCATTTGTTTTCTGAGCATATTTCCGCACGTCTGAACTGATTCGTTGTAAAGTTGACTCGGAACAGTGCGTCTTAGTGGCTCTGTCTCCAGAAATATCAAAGGGGACTTCAGGCGAAACATGCGGCAGCCGACTTTCAGTTCGGCTAAGGAATCGTACAAAAGCGTCCACATTTATTGGCGACAGTGGTTTGGAAGCGAAGGCACTTAACTGAGCAAGTGGAATATTGACAGCCGCACAATTTTGCACGTCCAACTCGAATTCACACTGAGAAAAATCTGCAACACGAGGAACGACCCAGAGGCGATGACGTGAAAAAGTTTCTGGAGGCTTAAGAACTATAGTGCTTTGTGATTCACATTCTCGATACACGTCAGGGCCACGGATCAATGGGCGTATAGAATCCTTTCGCAAAAAATCGTGAGCTTCAGCCAAAAGGCGGCTTATGGCATCATTTCCTTTGAACATTCCTTTGAACTTGTTCATTCCACTATCTAGCTGCAATTTAGGTATGTGAGGATGGCTAGCCAACGTTGTATTCTCAGAAAGTATGCGTAGTAGTGAAATTTCTGCTTTCTTTTTTGAGAATTCAGCTGATGGAAGTAGGCGAACAAATAACCTCCCCCAATTATGGGTGCGATCTGACGGATGAAGTTTCAAAGGGGTAACCCCAGTTAGAAGATCGTAGAGAAGAGGAAATCCGTAGCTTCCAGATGATATCTCGTACCCGGAAGTTACCATTGCATTAATGAAGTCCAGTGCCTTTTGCCCGCCAAAGGCAAGTTGTTCCTGATCAGTCCTCGAATATGCGGATCCAAAAAGCTTCGAACCCATCATCGTATTCTTGGGATCGCGCAGAATTGTTTCATCTGGACCACTATCGAAGTTATGAAAGGGTGCAACCTTTTGTACGCCAAGCTTGACAGTAGCGTAATCTCCGTGGGATAACTGAGACAAGTGATCAACTGCTGTCACAAATGCCTTACGGTTTTTTAAAGACAAAGGTAGTTTATCGCCTGCAGCAAGCTTCAGCAAAAGGATCTCTTCGGAAGATGAAAGCCGGCAGGCAGATGAAACGAAAGAGTGCTTTCTCACGTATTCAACTAGCTCACTTCGAATATCCCATGGGCATCGCATAGAGTTTTCTCCTAAACCAAGCCCAACAGTAGTTGCAGAAAGCTTCAGACGGCAGGCATGTGCATCTGGGTGGTTATCATTCCCCAGAAATTCCAACTGATTGAATATTTGAAGCTCTTCTGCACTCAGTTCCTCACTAACGCACGACTCGACCATACGAAAAACATCCTGATATGACCCCGTTATGAAAAATAGAACCATCAAGTACATGGAAGAAGCTAATGACGGAGTCATTAAGAAAGCTCTGCAATTGTGAACTGGATACAGGTAGCACCTTATCTCTCCCATGTTATCGATCCATTCTTGATTTCTACGGTCTAAGATAATCTGAACTGATAAGTGAGAACCATCTTGATGAAGCCGACGAGGAAGTGCACAACCAGGCACCAATACAAAAAGGTCATTATCAGCATTTTGAAGTACTATAAAATGTGCTACATTCCCAAAGAGGCGTTCTGCTACATCACGCGCATCAGATGATGTAGAAATATAGAGCCCATCATGGTCATTGCTATAAAGTCTATGCTCTACTTTTCCGCTGATCGTTTCTACGCGTTTTGATTTGAAGGACAATTTCACTCGGGGGAGCTCCACCAGATCTATTGTGCACGCTGCCTGATCAGACTGCATCTTGCTTTCGCCCCAAACCAAAACGTGAGATAAATTGTCAAGTCGAGACAAAAGCATACCTAGCCGCTTCAGCAACGAAGACGGAGGCGCAGCCAATACGTTCAATAAAGTGTGTATAGGACGATTTTTATCAAGTAATTCAACCTCAGCGCTTGAGTTCATCACAGGGATACGCTGTACGAGAGCATCAGCGTTTGAATTGCAAAAGCCTGTTTTATCCAAATCAGGAGACTTCAACAACGTAACCTTCAGCCTTGTCAACGCTCCAGAGCTAGATGGTTGCGAGTCTCCTAGGATACAAAACTTTTCATCACCGATGAGATTATCATCCTCTCCTTGCCAAAACGTATATCTTTCCACCAGTGCAGTAGGGAGAACACCAGCAAGGAAGCGATCAGGAATAAGGGTTTGGGTTCCAAGCTTCGATGAAAGACTTCTAGTAACAATTAGAGACGGAGCAGGAGTGGTCGTTGTCATGGGTACGCCTGCGCTAAGCGAAAGAATGCCACTGACTCTGTCAGGATATGGTTCACCAGGAACTTCATGAAGGCACAGAGACATATTTGAAGTGTACTGTAAAACTCGAAACATTCGTCTACCATATTCTCGGACATTGTATATTTCTATGACAGGTGGGTGTTGCCATACAACAACCTCTTTCAATGTGTGAGTGAAATATGTTCCTGCTACCTTAGGGTTTTCAATCCAGCCAGCTAATAGTACGAATGGCTGCGAAGAGACATCATCTGGGGTCATAAATAAAGTGACATCAGGAAGGAGTAGATGCACTTTGTCACCAAGTGTGGTAGCAATCCACGACTCTCCTGACCTCAAACTATTGGGAAACTTCCTAGTGAAGCGAGGATCAAGCGATCCCTTTATATCACAGTAATTCCTGCTGTCTGGTGCCCAAGACTGAACGTCATGCCTTCTACCGACAAGGCGCCACCAATATCTATTACTGGTATGCATTACTTCAGCACACGCGATATCGCTAACATCTTTACACACAGTATCTTTGATCAATTTGAATTCTGGATGGTTCATTATTTTGGGGTCCAGCAAATGCATCTTGTGGTTTTGAAGTGTAAAATCACTGAGCTGCACATTAACCTCGGTCCCAACTACTTTGGTTGTGACGTGCAGCATCCACTGCTCATAATTTTGACCCTTCAAAGGCTTACGGTATGATCCATCACGAATCTTTTCATCTTCCGTGTCTGGCACAAATCTTCCGTAGCACGTTGGATGGGAGATACTGTTCCAATGCCGACTTAAGACCGGATTGTTTCCAATTGGAGCCGTTCGCGAGCCTGTCCCTGTAGCTATTCGAACGACTGCTTCCATTGCATCATTTGCTTTGTCTGGAAAGGTTCTCATGTACTTAAGCACATGGTAACGGTGGCTTTGAATGATGTCAAACATTTCCGATTGAGCTATTTGGATGGAAGGCGGTGGCCTTGATGGGTCTCCAGTATCTTGTAGATCATCGTATACTTGATTGCTAAACCTATGATTGATAGTCAAATATACCTGGGAGGACAATAGTACCGATAGCGAGCGGAAGTCAAGTTCTTCGTAAGTTATATTTTTGAAAATGTAGATTAAATGTGCATGCACTAAGCATGCAACATCTACATCTTTTAATCTAGTAGGCTCCACCCAATATTCAAGGATTCGGAAAGCTTGTGAGTCTAGAATAGATCTAATTTTCTTCATTGCATCATCTATCTTTTTCAGATTCATAGTTTCCAAACCGCGAGGGCGAGGCTTGCCAGGGACACAACTTCGAAGTGCAAATTTAAGGTAACCTTCTACTCGAACAGCAAGCCGAATAGCATATAGTATCATTGGGCCTGAACTTGAATCTTTGACGTAACGGCCAACATCCATATCAAGAGCGCGATCCAAGATCTTAATGACGCAGTCTGTCAATACATCGGGCGATTTTGAGATTTCATTGAACATGCTTCCTTGTGGTGTCGCAAGGAGAGCTTGGAGCTTCGCTTCGTCTACGATGGGGATCTCATCAATCTGTAGAGAAAAATCTGCAGGTTTCCATAGTCCTGGCTCAAAAAGAGCGGCATCCACAATAGTCTGGAGGGACTTTGTTCTCAGAGCTGTTAAACGGCCAGGGTCTCCATTTGCAAAAAAATCAAGTATTAACGGTATGCGAAGATAAGGAACGGTTAAGAACTGCAAAAATCTTTCTGCATCAGATGGTGACAAAACACCGAATGTTGGTAGCTCAGAAGTAGAAAGGTGAAGAATATCATCTTCCGATGAAAGTAATATTGGTTTCGATTTGGACTTCAACATCTTCTCTGAACATGAATTCACTATGTTAGTTGGATCCGCTGAAGAAAGCTTAGCATGTTCTCCGGTGGTCTTATCAAAAAATGTGAGGAAGCTAAGGAATGTGCTTTTCTTATCATTCTTTTTCTTATCAAATTCTTCCACAAACTCTTGCTCATGAGAGCGAAATGCGGTAACAGAATATCGTAATGTGTCGTCTTCTGAAGATGCCTGTTTCGTTGTCCAGTGTAAAGTGGCGTGAGAAGGTAGCCAGTCAACTATATCACTGCCAGGAGGGGTTGGGCTCTTCCCACTGACCGCATGCTTGAAATGGAACACGATATCCCGAAAGTACTCAAACTCAGGCAATACTTCAATGATAGATCCGTTGCGACCTGAAATAAGCTTAGCTGCATTGTTGATAAAAGTCTTCTGTGCTGCATTAGGAGCAGGACGGGGCAATGCCAGTTGGATAGATAGTTGATGTAATAGGACCAAGTCACCACGCATCGGAGACATGCTCATATCAAAGTTGAAAATTGTGTTATTATCAGTGCCATCTGCTCGATGCGATATTCCACGTAAGTAATCAAGGCACCGGCAACGCAATTCGCAAAGACGAGGGTCATAAATGGGTAGGTTGGCTGCTAGCTTTTCAAATGATCCCGCTTCTATGCCGAAAGCTTCCGTGGGGCCTTCATTGAGACCACTGTAATGCAATGAGAATTCACTGGGATCGTCGACGGCAACGACACGAGATATCGCATCGCTGATACAGGCAGCACAAGCCAGGGATATACTCTGAATTGCGATGAGACCACGCGATTTCTGGACGCAAGAAGTGGCGGCGAGGTAGGTACGACACATGCGCCTTATTAAGAATAAAAGCATGCACTGTGTCTCTCTTCGCATTGGGGATGACCTCCAAAAGCAAAGTTTTGGGTCTAAATTTGGCATCGGCAGCGTTGTCGTGAACGCATATTGGGCTGCACTAGCAGCAAATGCTGCAGCATTTTTGATTTGCTTCCGTTGTTGCAATAGAAGACTACATGCATGGCAAATTCGCTGTAGACTACTAGAGGCCGAGGCATAATCATTTGCCACACTAGGCATAGTTTGATCTGTAAGGACAACAGGGATCAAAATAGGTTCTGGCATGGGGTCTCCCATAAGCGCCTTTTGAATGTTGTCAAAATCATCACGACGGAGACGGCCGAAGAAAGGGTGGCGTGAGGAGTTTTTGTCTGTTTCCAAAGAACCTATCTCACCTTTGGAAAATGCATCATTTTGCGGTATGGAATGGTGTGAATGCTGATCCATAGGCTTTGAGGCAGCTACAGTAATTTTTTTCAATAATTTGTCGAGCAAATTCCACGTTTCACTTAAGGTTGACCCCAACTTCTCTGTGGGGGCACTTGTAACGTCCATCGTGCTAGCGTAGTTGGCAAGGTTTCGTCCCGTCAGTCGAAGTATACGTGCATCTTCGTAATCCATAGAGGAGGGTAACATAGTTTCAATCCCTCGAAAGGCAATGGAAACAGCTGCATTTTTGACTAAAAGACTTGAGAATTTGGTACTAAGCCGAACGTCATTATTGCCCTCGGTTGGTCGGTAGGGAGTGCAGGTGAGAGCCAACAGGGCTAAATCATAATATCGGCCCGTGTTGGTGGGGTCATCTGGTATTTCCAGAAATTCTACTGCTTCTGAGGTCATATTGCTAAGTAGTGGTCTACTATTCAAAGAGGGGAGTAGATGTTCATAAAAAATTTTTGGTCCATTCCTCTTGTGTGGATAAATTTGCATCCGAAAGACCAAGGTCCAGAAGGTACTATCAAGGATACGTTCACTTGGGATATCCCATATGTTAAG
>Ga0102692_1581571_pt1 | contig 11751 bp, 16 predicted proteins | sample NOAtaT_2_FD_77368 | JGI IMG/M metagenome (GOLD analysis project Ga0102692, IMG submission 77368) | Metatranscriptome of freshwater lake microbial communities from Lake Erie, under a cyanobacterial bloom - NOAA_Erie_Diel6S_1000h metaT... | ecosystem: Environmental > Aquatic > Freshwater > Lake ...
TTTATCTTTCTCTTAGCCTCCACTGCGCTAGTGGTTGACTACTTCAGCATAGGTGATACCATGACAAACAATACTACCTCCGACCAGTCCCCGCTCCCCTACTACGTCGACCCGTACGGCGGCGACACCAAGCCTCTCGCATTCAGCGAGGCGCCAGAACTCACGCGCTGCACCTACCACGACGACGAAACCGGTGCGGTCGCTGGTGTCGTTCGCATCGGCATCCACGGGATGCACACGAGCGAGCACCTCGGTCGCATCGTCGTCTGCACCCTCCTCTATGAGGACGGCTGTGAGATGGAGGTCTCCATCTCCCTCGAGCGTGGCCTGTGGTGTCTGCTGCGCCCCGCGGGGACGCTCATCTCGCCAGTCATGCTGACTCTGGCGGACTGGCGCGTGTTCCGGGAACTCGTTCATGAACGTTCCGTCTCGCATGATCGGAACGCCGCTGCGTTCAGCCGGGCCGTGCGGCGGTAAGCAACTACGTCTTACGGGGGGGGGGCCGGGTCTTCCGGCCCCTCCCCCCCCTTCATTTACTTCCAGTACTTTACTTTCAGGAGCTCACTGTGAAAGAAGCGCATTGCATTCGTCTCTACGACCGACTCGGCGTTCATAGGTTTACGCTTTTGCCCTGTTTGGATGGCGTTGGGTACGACCTCGCCCGTCCGTGTGGCGACGTGCTCCTTTGCGGCAGCGACGGCTGTCTTGACGAACTCGTCGAGGCAACCCTCGCGACCCAGGAGCCCGTTCTTCTCCGACGTCCTTCGTTGCCGATAGCGCCGGCGAAGGCTTGGACCCGCTCCGTCGCCCGGCTTCCTCTCGACGTTCGGTTTCCCGCACACTACGGTGAGGCGACGTTGTCTGCGGAGACGCACTATCTCGGCGACGCTGCGTACGCAGCCACACCTCGCGTTTCCCTGGTGTCGTCTCTGGCAGCCGACCCGCTGATCGAGCGAATCCCCTTGATTCGTTCGCTTCCCGCGGGCGCGGTCGTCGAGTTGTGGTATCCGAACAAGGCCACTGCACCTACCCTCGCTGATGCGCGACGCGGAGTTTTCGTGCTCGTTCGTGAGCACGAGGAACTGCGGCTAATCTGCCGCGCGTGTGATCTCGTGGAGGGCAGCCTCTAATGCACCGCACCATCTCCCTCGTTCTGTCGAGGAGCGCGCCGGTGCTGGGCCCTATCTCGGATGAGTGTGACGACGCGTCGGCGCGTACACGTTTCGTCTCCGAGCTGGGGGACCTGGTTGTCCAGCTGTCACCTCCATTCGCTGTCCTGCTGGTCCACCATTCTCTCGAGCCTTCCTCGTCCGCTGTGGTCGACGTTGTGCTCGACCCCGACGGCTTGTTGCGGCCGTTAAGTGATGACCCGGTCACCCAGCATGCCATTCTGCACTCTGAGTACGGTTCACGAGGGGCCGTTAGGCTGCTTACCGCCGACGCCTCTGGCGGCGGCGTGGACGGCCTCGCGAATCGCATCTCGTCTCTTCGCGCCCTCGGGCCCTCTTTCGTATGCCATATCCGTCGCCACGTTGATCACTTTTCGCTTCAAGCGGTCAACTGGCTGTAACGACCCTCACGCCGCCCCGCGGCTTCCTAAAGGGGGGCCGGGTTCTCCCGGCCCCCCGCATCTTCCTATTAAGGAGCATCACTTGAGACACCTTTCTCCACTTCGCAGGCCTGTCATCGTTCTGACCACTGGGCACCATGTGAATAAGGACAGGGCCCCACGCCTGTTCGTCACCCTCTCCGTGCCCGATTTCCGCGGACAGGAGTCCTTCTACGGGCTGCTGCGTACCCCTGGCCTCCCGACCCTCGATCATCATAAGTGGTCACCTGCGGCTACGATCCACTGCCGCGAGCTCGACTCGGGGTGGCAGACTTGGGCGTCTGACGAACCGGAGGCGTCCTCTCCTTCTCATGTGCTCGCTCTCTTGACCGACGGCGTGTCAGGGGAGGAGCAGTTTGCACCCGGGCTAGCGGGTGCACCTTTCGTCTTGTACCACGTCGTGGCCCGGGGCTTGACGGATGATGAGTTCAGGGGTCGTGTGCAGATTCCGAAGTCGTTCGACGATGCCATTCGCACTCGTGACGGCCATGTGGAATTGTCGGCCCGGTCTGTTCAGCTGTCCGATGAGGCCCTCCACCTTTTGCTATCGCAAGAGGGCGCTCGTTCTGTCGCGTGGTGGGGCACTATGCTCAACGTCGTCGGCGAGCTAGGTTCGTCATGTGAAAGAGGCGAACTGCGCGGGCTTCCTTTCATCGTCGCGGTGGGCATTCGAAACACCCGGGGTACGGAGCCTACTGTTACAGCATCCCCGAAGGAGTTGTTGAATGTCCTGGCACGAAATACCCATCGCCTCGGTCCGTGAAGGAACGAATGGCGTGTCTGTTTATCTTCCCTTGTCACGCCGCTGGCGATTCGTGGACATGGGAACTGTCGTTGAGGAGGGCAATTGGGATCTCGGCTGTTGGGGGCTCTGCTGGCGTTTCTTCCTTCGCCCAACCACGAACACCGTTGACATCCTCAACGAATACGGCCACCAGTATAACCCCGCCGATGTGATACCGGCTCCATTCAATGCTGGCCTGCCCGTCGGTACCTCTACAGCCAGCTCCGGCCTCGGTCCGATGCTGGTCACCCTCTTGGGTTTGTTTCTTTTACTCTATCTGGTCATGAAAGGAAAGTGAGATGCCACAACTCGTGGTGGTTATCTTCGGCATCGCTCTGATGCTGCTCGAACTCTGGAAAGCCTTTAAGGAGGCACGAAACACATGAACTATCAGAACGTCCTCAAGTACGCCGCCTTCACCTTCGTTCTCTTCGCGCTCCTGAACCGCGCCCAGTCGCAGTTCAAGGGTGCCACAGCGCAGGCGGCCCGTGCGCCCGCCCTCCCCCCGGCCGCGCCCGCCCTCGCGCCCGCTCTCCAGCCGGCCAAGAAGAAGAAGCGCCGCTTCGGGAAGTTCCTGAAGGGTGTTGGCAAGCTCGCGGCCAGCCGTATCGGCTTCGACGCGGATCCCATCTACGCTATCGGCGATGAAGGCACGGTGATCTGATGGCGCTACCTTCACCTCACTCTCAGCCCCTACTCCCTAACTTTAGTTTAGGCGTGCTCAGGCACGTGCTCGAAGGGGGTGAGCCCGAAGGTCTCTACGTCTTCAACTGCCGCGTCGACTACGCTGACTGCGGCTACCTAGCTCCTGGGGCGGGGGGCGTTCTGCGCGCGCTAGCGCAGAACCCCCCAACCACTAAAATCAGGTTTCCGGTCGTCGGTCGGGCTACTGCAGTGACCAATGCCTCGACCCGCGGCAACGCTGCGGCCGACAATTTTGTCGCGACGGTTCCGGTGTCGCGCACTTTCATGCTGAATCCGAACGCTGGCATATCAGCTGCACAGTTGCGTGCTGTCGCGGCGGCCTCTATTCCCGATGATCCGGGCGCCTCGCCAGCGGGCAACACTGTGTCATGGCGTTGGCCGCTCGATCTAGGCCTCCGGACGACCGAGGCCGTCCACTCCTACTGGGATTGTCCCCAGGTGGCGCGATCTCCGGAAGCTTCGATCACTACGGTGTGGCACGGCGAGCCATACTTTGGAGTCGTGGTCGCGTTGACCCCCTCCGGGTGGTCTATCTCCCCTTCGACCACTAACATTGCTAAGTATCCGAGCGCCAACATTGGGACGCCCGGCATCACGACGGCCACCTCTGTCGCGTATGAGTCGCTCCCTCAGGGGGTCGTGCACGCATGGGTTGGTTGGACGGATTCTTCTGGTTCGTATCAGAAGGCCTACTTCCGGCTTGATGTGTTCACTGAGGACCAGAACGCTCGTTCTATGGCTCTGATGCTTTTCGGGAGTAAGGGACAGGGCATGTGGACGGGCACGGGCGGCGCGGCTACGACCGCGCAAGCGGCGTATAATGACGCTTATGAGCGTCATCTCACTCCGTGTGTCTTGCGCAATGCCTCTTTTGGATCTACTACGGCATCGACTGCTCTTAGCCAAGGCACGGCCGGTTCGACTGTAGCGACTGCATGCGGTTTTGCTACTATCCGGCTTCTGTATGAAGGCCCCGAGAACAACCTCGCTGCCGCTAGCTCTTCACAGTTCAACGCCGTTACGGCCAAGGTGCAGCTACTGTCCTTGGCCGAGTTGAACCATCTGTTCGTGACTGAGTATCAGTTGTGCGCCCCTCTCCAGCGTGAGAAGCCGTGCATCACCGAACCCCTTGGTGAGCCCGGCACTCGCTTCCCTCCGTCGGCGGGCTCCTACTACGGGGTGACGGGTGCAGCGCCGCCCTCTGCGCCCTTTAACGTGCCGTCTGTGTCGTTCGAAGCCGAGGGCCCACAGGTCGATGGCTCTTGTGAAGCCTGTGAGGTCATCAACACCGGGGGCGACGACCCTGGTTCCGATCCCGGTGGTGATGACGTCGTCGGGCAGGAAGTCCAGCCGGTCCATGAAGTCTCCGAGTCTGGCACGATCTACCAGTCTGGTGAGTACGAAACACCGGGCTTGGAGCCTCTCCAGACGGTTTCGACCCGTTCCGGGTTTAGTTGGGCCGCTACCGCGCCAGGTGGTGGTGGCGGCGGAAAGGGAGGCAGATGATGTACCGTTTGTTGTGTGCGGCCGCCTTCTTCATCACCGTTGGATGTGCCGCTTCGCGTCTTGCCATTCCGAAGGCGAGCCCGATTCACCCTGAAGCCCCTAGTGTGGTAGCTGCGGCCATCGTCGACGACAGCTCAGTTCTAGGGTACATCTCGATCGGCGCCTTCTTGTGTGCTATCTTTACTAGGGTCGCGTCTCGTTGGCTGCCGGTCAACGGGAAGCTGACAGCCCTGTTCCTCGCCACAGCGGTTACGGCCGTACTAGCGAAGTACTGTCTCCTGTCGATCCAGGACCATGCCGAGCTCACGTTCCGTATCATTACGTATGGTACGTTGGGTCTCCTCTTCTTCTACCTCCTGTTCACGAGAGGGGGGAAGTTTGCGACGAAGCTGTGGAACGCTGTTCGTGGCTGGTATGCCAGTCGACGTGTCGGCTGATCCAACGCTGGAGGCTGACGACATTTATGGTGTGACCTTCTTTCCCGGCCCGTCTATCACCGTGCGCGCTTGCGCGCCGAAGAGGGTTCGGGAAAGGCGCGCCCTAATCCACGAAGTACTCCATGTTATCGATGAGGGTTATAGGCTCGGGTTGTCGCATGATCAGATTCGTGCGTTGGCTACGGCGCTTGACACCACTCTTCATGACTCTAGAAATCGTAGGTTCTTCTCTCTGTGAGGTCCAATGTCTGTCGTTAACACCAACGTCCCCTCGGGCTTCGGCTCGAACACCTCTTCCCTGCGGCAGCTGCTCAATGAGGTGGCTACCCGTAGTGGCGCGATCCCGGCGATCGCGACCCGCGGGTGCACCGTCCGCTCTGCTACTTACGCAACGACTGCCTCTCGCGCTACGGACGTGATTCAGTCGATTGCGGCCACATATCCCCAGGCGACGCCCTACACCGACTCGAGCGCGGGTGTCAACTCCCCGGGCACGGGCTCGACGCTCACCATCAACGCTAAGTCGGGTACCACTGGCCTCGTGCCCATGCCTGTCTACGGCGTCTACATCCGCGTTAACGCGAGCAACCAGGTTACGCTTGGCGGTATGACGTTCACCGTGACGTGGTCGAACTTCGCAGGCGAGTCGATGAACAACACGTTCACCGTCGACCCCGCCTTCTCGGACCCGGGTGGCGTCAAGCAGGTCGAGGCTTGGGTCTTCCCAGCTGTCCAGGTGCTCGGACGCTTTGTCTATGCACCTGCTGCGCTTCGTCCCATCCTCGAGACGGCCACCCCCGTGACCGTCCAGGCCGCCCAGAATGTCGTGGTAGCCGACACCGCCGCCGGCCGTGTGCCGCAGAATGCAACCGTCTTCGCCACGCTCCTTGTGCGTGGGCAGCGCGAAGTCGACGACACGTTCACCAGCTGGTCTAACGCCTCGGGGCGTCTCGCCCGCATCGCGAGGAGCATCTGATGGATCCTAGGAAGCCGCTCTACAAGCCGTCTGTGAGGGACGAGTTCATTTCCATCTACTACGCCGAGCTCGACAAGCGACCGGCCCTGATCGCATGGGTAATTGATGCGTATGGGCCGGTCGCTCTCTCCGAGCTTGAAGACGCCATCGTCGCGGACGCTGAGGAGACGAAGCGTTCGAACGAGGCGCCACGCACGCGTTTCGTCAAACATGTGTGCGTTAAACACCGCCTGTCTTGGCTTGCGAGGTACCAATGAATAATGACATGATGATGATGATGATGCAGCTGATGCCTTTGATGTCATCATTCTCTTCGGGGTCCGTCACCTTCTCTGACGTCATTGAGGGGCGAGGTGCTGGCTCTGCTATTCGAGCCCAGCTTCTGAACTTCCTTCCCGGTACCCAGGCCGACAAGAATCACCTCCTGAACGTGCTTCAGCAGGCGGCTTCCTTGGCTAAGCAGCGCCGTGTGACGGTGCTGGACGTGCTTATCGGTTCCAATGCAAATCACGAGCTCGCGGACGAGCTCAAGAAAGGTCTCAAGAAGTTATGAACCAGCAAATGCTGATCGGCGTTCTCCTCGGGTGGCTCGCCTGGCGGTGGTACTCCGGGCAGGGTCTCATGCCGCAGGCGGGACAGCCCCTCTTCGACGGTGAGGAATACGACGAGGAGTTCGACGTCGTCGAACTCGACGGCGTCGAGATGGAGTGAGGTCGTTCTAGAGGTAGGGCGGGCCCCGTTCGCGGGGCCCGCCTTTATTAGAGCTCTTTTATATGCTTAGGAACTCGCGAGAACACACATGCTTCACCCGATTAAGAGCCAGGGTCCTGCCCTGCGCCCAGTTGGCTCGAGGATCCGTCCTCAGCCTCTCCTCACCCTCTCCTCGTACGACTTCGCACGCCCGTTTGTCTTGGGCGAGAAGGTCACTGTTCCCCGTAATCCGGGAGAACTCGATGCCCTCTATGCCGGGTTGGCACCCGGCGTCTACACCAAGGTGCTTCTCGGGTACATGGACGCGGCGCTTAGCATGGCAGGCGACCCTAATCCCGGCGGGCCCGGTTCCAGTTCGGGTACGTCCGAGGGCTCGTTGGTGGGCATCGAGAACAGCGAGGCATTTGCCTCGTCGATGCGCCAACTTCGCTCGCGCCTCAAAGTCGGACCGATGGCTTTCGTTGACATGTATGCCAACCGCTTCATCCTCGGGTCGGCGCGTGAGCCGCTTGGCGTCACGGACGTGATGATGACGCGAGCGGGCCTGGCTGCTAACGTTGATGGCGCGTCCTCGTATTGGCAGAAGAGCCACGTATGGGAGCTCTTCGAGCAGTCGGCCTCCGACACGAACTTCTACCAGACGCGTACGTTGCAATACAACGCAGGTGAGACTACCGAGGCGTACTACGTTGGCGGGGCTGAGGCCGCGATTTCGGACCTGCAGACGGCCGTCGCCGGGACCCTGGGTGCTGCGGAGGCGCCAGTTGCCGGCGTCCCCTCAGCGAGGCGTTTGCTCGCTGTCTTTGAGGAGCTTGCGCGCTGGGACCTCCTCACCTCGTTGTTTAAGCTGGCAAAGCGCGACTTCTCGGACCCCGAAATGCTGGGTTTCCTGGCTACTGGCGATCTCCGGCGTAAGCCGCTCTCAGCCTACTCTGAGGCCCTGTACATCTGGGCGCACTTCGCGTCCCACACCTACGCACCACTCCTTGCTCTCTGGCGGGTGCTTGATGTGATTTACGACATTCCCGAGTGGCTTGAAGCGGAACGTCGACAGATCTCGCCCGCCGATTTTGACCGCTTCAGGTCGTACGCATTGGCGCTCCGTCAGCTCCCTCTCCCTGGCGCCCTGGCCCAGGCAGTCGAGTATATCAATCCCATGGCAGGCGAGTTCCGTGTTACGCCGCTTCATTCGTGGGTTGTGGAGCCCCTGTTCACTTCGTCCGTCGCCGATTCGTCGGAGCGGAGGGCGCGTTCGTTTGCCGAGCTCGGTCTTACGACGTATAGCTCGGCCGGCCTTCCGCGTGCTTTCCTAGGCGCCGCTGGCGTGCGCGCGGATTTTACCGCTAGCTACTACAAGCTGACGGCTGACTTGCACGAACTGCTCTGTGTCCACGGCCAGGTAGGCCTCGACATTGGCAGTTTGTACACCAAGGGTGCTGGGCTGTTCGGCTTCCGTCAGGCTGCGAGCGGCCGTGGCGGCTATGTCACCGATCTCGTGGTGGATGCGACCAGCTTCGCTGGCAGCGCTACCTCCAGCACCGACGCCCTTATCAGCGATCCTGTCCCTGCGGCCTCTACCCGTTCGCCCCTCGCGCTCTGCGTGAAGCGTTCGGACTCGACGGCCGTCGACGGTTCAGGCCAGACGCTGAAGGCCCTCATTCCGGAGGGCTTCACCTACTTCGTTCCGCGTCCCATCAATCGGGATGCAATGACGCGCACTCTCTCTAAGTACGGAGGTGATCTGCTCGAATTTCGGGGCGTGCCTGGCGAATCGGACGTCGTCGGGCGCTCCTTCGTGGAATCGAAGCGATGCCATTTCTTCGACAACACTACGAAGGGATGGCTGGCGGAGACAGGCATGGTCGAGGCTGAGTGGGTCTCCTGGCTTAGGAGTCTTCGAAACCTCAATCAGCCTTGGCTCAACTCCATCCTCGATACGTTCCTATCCGATCTCACCGTCCGTGACGATGTGCCCTTTGTTCTGAGGGGCCCCGATGTCGTCGAGTGGAACACCTCCGTCGGCTTCGCCGCTGTCGGGGACTCCCCTTGTCGCTTCACCACAGCCGCTGGCGTCACCCACGAGATCTCGTTCGGGAACGTCTTCCAGCTGCATTCGGGCCGCCTCTTCTCGGAGTTTGACCCCCGAGCTCACGTGTTCGTGATTACGGGCGAGCCCACCGCGACCCAGAAGCTCTTCTCGAGCCTCACTTGACATCTTTCTCTCTTGCCCATCCCCCCCCTCCTTTTGGAGGGGGGGGTGGGCTTCGGGGTATTCCTTATGTCTTTTGGCATTCCTGTTGTTTCTGAGGTCTCTTTTGGCGAAGCTCGCCTAGTAGACCGACGCCACCAGAGGGTGAGTCGTTCTCAGCTAAATGGCGCGCTTTCGTCGGTGGCGCGGAAGTATCAGTTCTCGGCCCCTTCTGGCGTCGAACCGGGTGAGTTTCTGAACACCTCGGAGACTTATACGGCCTTCGCAGAGGCGGGGCGTGATGCTCTTACGCTTCTCAACGCCCAACCCGGTCTAGCCGCAGCCTTTGCTGCAAGCCATCTCAAGAAGTGGATGCCCGAAAATGGCGCGCCTTTTGGGTGGTACGTGCCAGCTGACGTCGATTTCAGGCAGCGGAAACAACGACCCTTCGATCCACGTCTGCTTGCGTGGTTCCGCCAGCGAACACTCGATGGCTGGCCCTCTTACTCTGACTTTCTTGGGTCCAACTCGTTGCGTGTGCCTAGCGACAGCTCTCACGGGGCGCCCACCTTTGGCACGGGGATAGATGATCTCCTTGCGCACCTCGCGTTTGCAGCGGAGGCATCCGCCCTTCCGTCGTTATCTGCCGTCAGGAAGCTAGTGGCGGAGGCGAACTCACGCGCCGGTTTGTCTTTCTTAGGTGACGAGCCTGTCATCATCACGCACAGTAGAACGGGCCCAATGGGGAAGCCTACCCCCACCCGAGAATGGGTGGGGCCCCGCCTGTTTGAGACTGGTGAAACGACAGGCGTGTATTGTAGGCGCCGGCATGTCAAGGGTGTGCCTACCTGGTTCAATGAGATGCTTCGTGGCGTCATCTTGTGGCATCAGCTTGGGCTTAAGCGTTGGCATGGCTTCGGCCACGGCGCCGACGAGTTTATGGAAGCCAAGTTTATGAAGTCCTACGACTCTGTAGCTCGCTTCGGTGCCGTTCAGATACTATCTGACGACGCCAGTAACTTTGATGACACGGTGTCGCTCCTCCATCTCGAGCAGCTTCGGGATCTGTACTACGTCTGGCCGAACGGCTTGCTTCGCGATCTCTATGACTCTTCCTTCACCATGCGCGTCCTGAGTGGGCCCCTCCACCGCGATGACCCTCTCTCTCTCTATGAGCGTGATGGTGGCGTGGCGTCGGGGCTGATCTCCACGACATTAGATGATTCCGTCGTTAATGCTTGTATTTTGTGCGAGTGCATTGCGGCGGCGTCCGGCCGATCTATTCCCCAGGTCTTGTCAGCCCTGGACGAAGGTTCACTGGACTTTTGGGTCCAAGGTGACGACAGCCTGATCTTCACGACGTGGGATCTTGACGTTGACGCCTATCTAATGCGGGCCGAGGAACTCGGCTATGTGCGGAAGCTTGAGCGATATCCTGTCTTCCTAATGAGATGGTATCCGGGGCCGGGCAAGCAGTCGTTTACTTCTGCGATCCGGGCTGCCATGCGTACGGCCACGCGCGAGTCTAAGGCTCTGGGCCCGGCCTTTGAGCGCTTTGGTACGTACGTGCGCTGGCAAGCCTGTCAGAAGGATCCCATGCTGGATGTCGCTCTCTCGATTTGTGGAGAGCTACCCTACACGAGGGATGAGCTTACTCGACCTTCACGCTACGCTCTATCCCCGGATCTCGCGGCGATGATGGAAGAGGAGGCACGCGGCCCCCAGGGGCTGGAGCGTTCACTTCGTATGGTGCGCGAAGCACTAGCCCGTGGCGTTACGTCTCAGCAATTAGCTCTCTTTAGGCGTCTTGGACTTCTTGATCTCTATCACGAGGAGGCGGTGTATGCAACTGACGGACGAGGTTTTGATTGGCGACGCTACTTCTCCCTCCGGGGCGAGTGAAGAGTCCTCTCCCAGCGGGGAGCTGGCGGGCGAGGCGCCCACTCCCGTTGAGCCTGAGGCGGCGCCTGTTGAGAAGACCCACGAGTCGGCCCCTGTCCCGGCTTTCAACAGTCGGGTTGTGGACATGTCCATGGTCTCGTTCGCGGACATCTTCACTACGGCGCTTGCCATTTCGGTGGATAACTCCGTGGTGTACGCCTCACCCTCTAACAAGGGCCTTTATCTCATCGACATTGGTGACGCTCTCGCGGGGCGGACCAGAAACGCTGAGGATCTCCCTATGCTTATGTTTACGCGTCCCATTCCTGAGGACGTGCTCGCGGTAGTATCGCATCTCTCGCGTGATGCCGCTTCCCAAGAAACCCCTCTCGAGGCCGAAACTTGAAATACAACCTGCTGTATCTTGGCTTGGCGGCGCTTGCCGTCTGGTACTTCTTCTTCCGCCGACGTGCCGCCCAGGCGGCACCCCCGTCCCCCCCGCCCCAAACGGTCACGTGGACGGAAGGCGGCCTGATTGGTGAGGCCCAATCGATCATCGAGCGGCTTCGACAGACCATTGGGTTTGACGAGCACTTCGACTCCTTCGGGGAGGAAGCCCTTGACCGGCGTCGCCGACGGCGTCGCAAGCGCCGGGTCGTCGTGGTTCCTGAGTCGCTTCCCGCCCTTCCCGCTGTTTCTGTCCAGCCGTCTAGCCCTGTTGAGCCGGCCGGCCCTTCACGCGTTCAGGGTTTGGTTGAAGCCCTCAACGCCCCGAACTTCTCACCAGAGGAGCTCGCGCGGCAGTTGGCTATGATGGATGCGGCCGTCGGCTTCGACTGGTATGACGGCGGGCCGATCCGGTCTCTGCGACGTCGTGTCGGCACCCGAGTAGCCGTCGCCGACAACGGGGGCCTGATTCGTGGCGTTCGCCGCCGCGTGTCAGGCAAAGTCGTG
>Ga0102692_1066370_pt1 | contig 11666 bp, 21 predicted proteins | sample NOAtaT_2_FD_77368 | JGI IMG/M metagenome (GOLD analysis project Ga0102692, IMG submission 77368) | Metatranscriptome of freshwater lake microbial communities from Lake Erie, under a cyanobacterial bloom - NOAA_Erie_Diel6S_1000h metaT... | ecosystem: Environmental > Aquatic > Freshwater > Lake ...
GCGGTGGCGGCGGAGGCCGACGCTAAACCGAAAGCGCAACAGATACGCAAACGATAAAATATTTAAAGAAAATCTCGGTTTTTTCGTATCTTTGCACCCGTTTTAAAGTAGATAAAGTACGTATTTTTTTATATAAAATATTGATTGACAGGCTATTAAATTGCAATTACCATGCTTCAGCCCAAACGTCAGAAATATCGCAAGCAACATAAAGGCCGGAACCGCGGCCTGGCTCACAAAGGAAGTACGATCTCCTTCGGCTCCTTCGGGCTCAAGTCTATGGATTTTAGCCGGCTCACCAGCCGCCAAATCGAAGCAGCGCGTATCGCGCTGACGCGTAACATGAAGCGTGAAGGCAAGGTGTGGATCCGTGTGTTTCCGGATAAGCCGATTACATCCAAGCCTGCCGAAGTGCGGATGGGTAAAGGTAAAGGCGCCGTAGACCATTATGTGTGCGAAGTGCAACCCGGCCGCATTATCTTTGAGGTAGAAGGCGTTCCCGCTGATGTAGCGATCCGCTCCCTCGAACTGGCCGCGCAAAAGCTGCCTATACTTTGCAAAGCCGTAACCCGCTACGACTACGAAGGGTAGTCAAAACAAAAATTGTGAACCTATTAGTTGTCGAATACAATGGCAAACAATAAACAAAATCTTGATGGCTTCAGCGACGCCGATTTGGTGCAGGAGCGCGAATCGAAAGTCAAAGAACTTTTTGACGCCAAATTTGACCACGCGGTAAAAGGCTTGGCCAATCCGCTGGAACTCCGCGCGATGCGCCGCGAAATCGCCCGCATCAATACGGAAATCCGCCGCCGCGAAGTGGCCGCTATGAGCCCTGAAGAATTAGACATGCGCGCGAAAATTCGCGCGCGCCGTCGCCGCAACTAATTTTCCTCGATCATTCTTATTTTTGAATAATGGAATCTAGAAATCTTCGCAAGCAGAAAATCGGTGTGGTGGTATCCAATAAAATGGATAAAACGATCTCCGTGATGGTCGAACGCCGACTAAAGCACCCGATCTACGGCAAAACTGTGAAACGCTCCAAAAAATTCTTCGCCCACGATGAAGAGAATACCTGCAAAGAGGGCGATAAAGTGCGCATCATGGAAACCCGCCCGCTGTCAAAAAACAAGCGCTGGCGTCTGGTCGAAATTCTTGAAAGAGCAAAATAATTCATTCTGGATGGCCGATTGGTCCCGGTGTATGCACTACTGCCCACACCAGATATCATAAATGCCCTCCGCAATTAATAAACTGTTATGATTCAGCAAGAATCCCGTTTGAATGTAGCCGATAATTCCGGCGCGAAAGAGGTGCTCTGCATCCGCGTGCTCGGCAGTACACGGCAACGTTATGCCGGAATCGGCGATAAAATCGTCGTAACGGTGAAAGACGCATCGCCAGGCGGCATTAAAAAAGGTACGGTGTCCAAAGCCGTTATCGTCCGCACACGCAAAGAAATTCGCCGGAAAGATGGTTCCTATATCCGCTTCGACGATAATGCGGTGGTGCTGCTGAATAACGCCGACGAACCGCGCGGAACCCGTATCTTCGGCCCGGTTGCCCGTGAATTGCGCGATAAAGACTATATGCGTATCGTCTCTCTGGCGCCTGAAGTTCTGTAATTATTTCTTAGACCTATAAAGCATTTTGCTTACAAATGGCTAACAAGAGCAAACATACCAATCGCCCCACCAAGCTCCATATTCGCCGCGGCGATACGGTCATGGTCATCTCTGGCGATGACAAAGGAAAAACCGGCGAAGTGATCCAGGTGATCCCGGAAAAAATGCGCGCAGTGGTGGATGGCGTCAATATCGTTATCAAACACCTCAAAGCAACGCAGACGGAAGCCGGCGGTCGGCAGGAAATGCCGGCGTCTATCCACATCTCCAATCTGGCGCTGGTGGATCCGAAATCCGGAGAAGCCACCCGCATTGGTCGCAAAAAGGTGGACGGGAAAAACGTCCGCTATTCTAAAAAATCTGGAAATATCATCTAGTGATGAAATACGTACCTCGTCTTAAAGAAAAATACAGAGCCGCCGTCGTACCGGCGCTTATGGAGCAGTTTAACTACTCCACGATCATGCAGGTGCCGCGCCTGGAAAAGATCTGCATCAACCAGGGTATCGGCGATGCAACCGGCGATAAAAAGTTGGTGGAACTCGCCGCAAATGACCTGACGATCATCTCAGGCCAAAAATGCGTCACGACGCGCGCCAAAACTTCGGTGTCGAACTTCAAACTACGCGAAGGCATGCCTATTGGGGTGCGCGTAACACTTCGCGGGGACCGTATGTATGATTTCCTGGACCGCCTGATCTCCATCGCGCTCCCACGTGTGCGCGACTTCCGCGGGGTCAATGATAAATCTTTCGACGGCCGTGGTAATTATTCGATGGGTATCACCGAACAAATTATCTTCCCGGAGATTGATATTGATAAGGTCAATAAAATCATGGGGATGGATATCACCTTCGTGACAACCGCAAGTACCGATAAGGAAGCCTACGCACTGCTTAAAGAAATGGGTATTCCTTTCAAAAAATAATCGCTCCCAGCGACGCAATCCGCTCCGCTGTATCTAAGACAATTAACAAAGAAGCATATACAATGGCAAAAAAATCGGTCATTGCCCGTGAGAAAAAACGCGCCCGCCTGGTCGCTAAGTACGCCGCTAAACGCAAAGCCCTGAAAGAGGCAGGCGATTACGACGCGCTCGATAAACTGCCGCGCAACGCCAGTCCAGTACGCATGCACAATCGCTGCCTGCTCACCGGTCGCCCGAAAGGGTACATGCGCAAGTTCGGTATCTGCCGCGTAAAATTCCGCCAAATGGCGCTCGACGGCAAAATCCCGGGCGTCACGAAAGCCTCCTGGTAACCCGCACGCGGGTATCCCGCGCCGCACTCACTTATTCTTTTGATTCTATCTTTTCAACGATATGCACATCACTGACCCGATAGCAGACTATCTGACCCGCATTCGCAACGCGCAAATGGCCGGGCACCGCATCGTCGAAATCCCGGCTTCTAAAATTAAGAAGCGTATTACTGAGATTCTGTACGACCAGGGTTATATCTTGAAATATACCTTCGATGACAATGCCGAGCATCAGCAAGGCTTGATCAAGATCGCACTCAAGTACGACCCGGTTTCTAAGTCTCCGGTGATTAAAGAACTCGGCCGCGTAAGCCGACCCGGTCTGCGCCGCTTCTCCGGCGCCGGGGATATTCCGCGTATCATTAACGGCCTCGGCATCATGATTGTCTCTACATCCCGTGGGGTAATGACGGATAAACAGGCGCGCGAAATGAACGTGGGCGGCGAATTGCTCTGCTACGTGTTCTAATTCCTCTGGCCTCGCACCACCAATTTTTATATTCAAATTTGCACTGAAGATATGTCACGCATAGGTAAAATGCCGATCGTTATCCCGCAAAAGGTAGAAGTGTCTGTCGCTTCCGATAACACGGTCATCGTCAAAGGGCCCAAAGGCGCACTCTCGCAAAAAGTGGATCCGGATATCTCGGTTTCTGTCGAAAATGGCGAAATCGCAGTCACCCGCCCCACCGATCAGAAACGCCACCGCGCTATGCACGGCCTCTACCGCGCACTCATCAATAATATGGTGGTCGGCGTGAGCCAAGGTTATGTGAAGGAAATGGATATCGTCGGGGTAGGTTATCGCGTGGAAAACCAAGGCAACCTGGTGACGTTTACTATCGGCTACTCGCACCCAATCGTATTCGCCGTGCCCGCCGAAATTAAGGTCACGACCGGTATGGAAAAAGGCGCACCTCCGTTTATCAAACTGGAGTGCCACGATAAAGAATTGCTCGGCCAGGTGTGCGCAAAGATCCGCGGATTCCGCAAACCGGAGCCCTACAAAGGCAAAGGTATTATGTTCCGCGGCGAAATTCTGCGTCGCAAAGCTGGTAAGACTGCCGGCGGTAAGAAATAATTAATTCTAAAATGTACGGTGTCTCCGGTCGGTAATCGGAGATTTCTTCTAACACGATATGAAACGTTCTAAATTACAAAACCGCCGGCGCATTCACTTGCGCATTCGTAAAAAAGTGAACGGTACGCCCCAACGCCCCCGGCTTAGCGTGTATCGCTCTAACAAGGCTATCTACTGCCAACTTGTTGACGACCTGAGCGGCCAAACGCTGGCAGCAGCTAGTTCGATGGAGAAAAACGTGGCCACGAAAGGTACCAAAACCGAACAGGCTGCGGAAGTAGGTAGGCTCATCGCCTCCCGCGCAAAGTCTATCGGAATCGAACGCGCTGTGTTCGACCGCGGTGGTTATCTGTACCACGGCCGCGTGAAAGCGCTGGCCGACGGCGCCCGCGAAAACGGCCTGCATCTCTAAACCTTTCTGTATTCAAGCATTCCTGCTTAATAAATTCTACATTCAATGGCCAGGAAAGAAATAGAAAAAGTCAAACCCGCCGAGTCTTCGGAAATGAAAGAAAAAATGGTGGCGCTTAACCGCGTCTCCAAAGTCACGAAGGGCGGTCGTACCTTCAGCTTCGCCGCCGTAGTGGTAATCGGCGATGGTAAAGGCACAATCGGTCACGGCCTGGGCAAGGCGCGCGAGGTGTCTGAAGCAATCGCTAAGGCCGTAAAGGACGCGGAGAAAAATCTGATCAAGGTGCCGGTTTATAACGGCACGATCCCGCATGAGGCCTTCGGAAAGTATGACTCAGGTCGGGTGCTCATTAAACCCGCGGCACACGGTACGGGCGTAATCGCCGGAGGCGCTATGCGCGCCGTACTGGAAATGGCCGGCGTACATGACGTACTGGCCAAATCCCAAGGATCTTCTAACCCCCATAACGTGGTAAAAGCAACGATCGCCGCACTCGCAAGCCTGCGCAGCCCGATCGAAGTAGCGCGCCAACGGGGAATCTCTATGGACAAACTATTTAACGGATAATATCGCCATGAGCAAGTTAAAAATAACGCTGGTGAAAAGCCCGATTGATAAAACGAAACGCCAGAAAGACACCCTGAAGGCGCTGGGCTTCCGCAAAGTCAATCAAACGGTCGTTCAGGAAGATATACCGCAAACAAAAGGTATGATCCGCGTGGTAGAGCACCTGGTAAAGGTAGAACAAGCCTGATCAGAAACGGGGTAGTTGCCCCGCTCTAATCATACAATGCCTTTCCCGTCCGGTCTCTCCCGGTTTTTCAAATCATTTTGATAAATTACAGCAATGGAACTCAATAATCTTCGCCCGGCCTCCGGAGCCGTGAAATCTCGCAAGCGCATCGGTCGCGGCCCGGGCGCAGGTACCGGTGGTACCTCCACCCGCGGTCACAAAGGGGACAAGGCGCGCAGTGGCGCCAAACAAAAACGGCACTTCGAAGGCGGTCAAACGCCTATGCAGCGCCGCCTGCCCAAGCGTGGATTCAAAAATATCAACCGGGTTGAATTTACGCCGCTTAATCTCGGTGCATTGGAAGCTTTGGTGAGCAAAACCGGCCAGCAAAACTTCGACCTGGATGCCTTGGTCGCCGCGGGTATCGCTAAATCCGGGGAAAAGATTAAAGTGCTCGGCAACGGCAAACTCAAATCAACAGTAAACGTCTCCGTCCACGCGATCTCTGCATCCGCTAAAGCCGCCATCGAAGCGCTGGGCGGAAGTGTACAACTCGTTTAAATTATCGCCACGTAATGAAACTTTTTACGGTTCTTAAAAATATCTGGAGTATTCGCGAACTGCGCGACCGCATCCTCTATACGCTGGCACTCTTGCTGGTGTATCGCGTAGGCACTTTCGTGGTGCTCCCAGGCGTTGTACCCGCAGCGCTGGAAAAAGCCAGCCAAAGCCGCAGCGCCAACGATCTGTTGGGGCTTATCAACGTGTTCACTGGCGGCGCTTTCGATAATGCCGCAATCTTCGCGTTGGGCGTGATGCCTTACATCACGGCTTCTATTATCGTGCAGCTGTTGGGATTTGCGGTTCCGTATTTCCAACGTCTGCAGTCAAAAGAAGGCGAAAGCGGTCGTAAAAAATTGAACCAGATCACGCGTTACCTAACGGTCGCTATCACGCTCGTACAAGGCGGCGGCTATCTCCAATTGGTGCGCAATATCCCTGGCGCAATTGACCCCAATGTGCCGGAAGGCCTTTTCTGGTTCTCTAATATTGTTATCCTTACTGCCGGTACGATTTTCTGTATGTGGCTGGGTGAACGGATCACCGATAAGGGAGTCGGCAACGGGGTGTCGCTGATTATCCAGGCTGGCATCATTGCCCGCTTGCCGCAATCCTTTGTCTTCGAATTTCAAAAACTCTTCGGTGACAATAAATTGCTGATTTTCTTCGTCGAACTGGCCCTCTTCTTTGTCGTCGTGCTGCTCACGGTATTGATTATTCAAGGGGTGCGCCGAATCCCTATCCAGTTCGCAAAACGAATGGTCGGTCGAACCGATGGCAGCCTGCCCTCGGCCAGTGCGCGTGACTACCTCCCGCTGAAAGTTAACTCTGCGGGCGTTATGCCCATCATCTTCGCACAGGCACTGATGTTCCTGCCAGCAACCGCCGCGCAATACATTGGCGGAGAAAATGCCGCTTCCGGCCAACTCTCCGTATTTAGCGATATCTACTCTCTGTGGTATAATGTGGTATTCTTTATCCTGATCGTTGTGTTTACGTATGTTTATACCGCACTGATGATCAGCCCGACCAATTATGCCGATTATCTCAAGCGCAGCAATGCTTTCATCCCGGGCGTCAAACCCGGTGAGGCGACGGCAGAATACATAGACACCATTATGACGCGGATAACGCTTCCCGGCGCTATCTTCCTCGGACTGATCGGTATTCTCCCGTCAATGGCAGCCGCCATGGGGGTTAACCAACAGTTTGCGCTCTTCTTCGGCGGTACTACGCTGCTGATTATGGTGGGCGTAGCACTCGATACTCTCCAGGTAATTGAAAGCTATTTGGTAACGTCTAAATATGACGGCCTGATCAAGTCAGGTCGTATTCAAGGACGCTCTACATCCGGCTTGCAAATCGGCCAGCCGCAGTAATATTGACGAATGACAGGTTTTTTTTCAAAAACAGACGACGGTAAGCGCGTGATCCACAAAACCGAAGAGGAAGTCGAATTGATCCGTCAATCATGTCTGCTTGTTTGTAAAACCCTGGCACATGTAGGTACGATCTTGAAACCCGGCACAACCGGCGCCGCAATTGATAAAGAAGCGGAAACCTTTATTCGCGATCATCATGCGCGGCCGGCCTTTAAAGGGTATAATGGTTTTCCAGCCACACTCTGCGTTTCATACAATGATATTGTGGTGCACGGAATCCCGGCAAATCGGCCCTTTAAAGAAACGGATGTGGTCTCGGTTGATTGTGGCGTAGAAATGAATGGCTACTTCGGCGATGCCGCGTTTACTTTCGCGTTTTCTGCGGTAGCGCCCGATATAATGGAATTACTCCAGGTAACCTATCGTTCTTTATATGTTGGTATCGAAAAAGCCGTGGCAGGCAATCGAATCGGCGATATCTCCTCCGCTATACAAGAATACTGTGAACGGCAACACGGATATGGCGTGGTTCGCGAACTGGTCGGACATGGAATCGGTCGCGCATTGCATGAAGACCCGGAGGTACCCAATTACGGAAAACGCGGCCAAGGGCCTTTGATGAAAGAGGGGCTCGTGATCGCAATCGAACCAATGATTAACCTCGGGAAACGCGATGTATATCAGGCAAACGATGGATGGACGATCCGAACCCGCGATCATAAACCCAGCGCGCACTACGAACATACCATCGCCGTACAGAAAAATAAAGCCGATGTGCTGTCTGATCACAGCTATATTCTGGAGGTAGTAAAAAATAATCCGGAACTTAAGGAAGTTTCGCCAAAAAATTAGAACTTTGCAGCCCGAAAATCAGCGGGCTAAATTTTATGTCAAAAGAGGACTTAATTAAACAAGACGGCGTGGTGGCAGAAGCACTTTCCAATGCAAACTTTAAAGTGCGCTTGGAAAACGGGCATCTGATCTTGGCGACCATCTCTGGCAAGATGCGAATGCACTATATCCGTATTCTTCCAGGTGATAAGGTCTCCGTGGAAATGTCGCCCTATGACCTTACCCGCGGTCGAATTATTTACAGGTACAAATAACATATTTCCCCGCCCCGTGAGGGGCACACTACAAAGTAAGATCGGTATGAAAGTTAAGCCGTCTATTCGCAAGCGCTCCGCAGATTGCAAAATTGTCCGTCGCAAGGGCAAATTGTATGTAATCAACAAGAAAAACCCGAAATTCAAGCAACGTCAGGGTTAATCCTGGCAATGTTTTATTTTTCAAAGTAAGAAAAAAGTAGTATCAAATATGGCACGTATTGCTGGTGTTGATCTTCCCCGGAATAAGCGCGGGGTTATCGGACTAACCTACATCTATGGGATTGGAAAATCCACGGCAGAAAAAATTCTGAGCGAAGCCGGTATCTCCGAGAGCACGAAAGTGAACGATTGGACGGATGATAATATCAAAACAATCTCCCGGATCATCGCTGACGAGTTCAAAACGGAAGGGCAGTTGCGCTCCGAAGTTCAACTGAGCATCAAACGCCTCATGGATATCGCCTGCTACCGCGGTCTGCGCCATCGCAAAGGCCTGCCACTGCGCGGCCAACGCACGCGAACCAACGCCCGTACCCGCAAAGGGAAACGCAAAACGGTCGCTAACAAAAAGAAAGCAACGAAGTAATCGCCGGATATTACCCGGCGACTTCGAATCGCCCGAATTGTCAATTATTCAATTTATACGCTATTATTCTATACAATGGCTAAAGGAGCTTCCAGCAGAAAAGTCGTTAAACGGAAAGTAAAAGTTACGCCGGATGGACTGGTTTACATTCAAGCCAGTTTCAATAACCTCATTATCTCTATTACGAATAAGCAAGGTGAGGTAATTTCCTGGTCCAGCGCAGGCAAATCCGGTTTCCGCGGATCAAAGAAGAATACACCGTACGCAGCGCAGGTCTCTGCAGGCGACGCAGCAAAAGTGGCGTTTGACGCCGGCATGCGCTCCGCCGAAGTGTACGTTAAAGGCCCCGGATCAGGCCGGGAAGCAGCCATCCGCGCGATTGACCAGTCCGGTATCAAAGTGTTGCAAATCAATGACGTAACGCCTATGCCGCACAACGGCTGCCGCCCGCCAAAACGCCGCCGCGTATAATGACCCGCAGCCCCGCCAATCAGCGTCTGACTGGCTGCTGGTGAATTTTTAAAAAGATTATATTTCAATACAATGGCTCGTTATACAGGACCAACTACCAAAAAATCCCGCTCTTTCGGGGAATCTATTTTCGGCTACGACAAATACTTTGAGCGCCGGAAATACCCGCCCGGGCAACACGGCCTGTCCCGTAAAAAGAAGTCTTCTTCTAACTACGCCGTGCAGCTGACAGAGAAGCAGAAAGCGAAATACACCTACGGCCTATTGGAACGTCAGTTCCGCCGCACCTTCGTGGAAGCAACTCGCCGCCACGGTGTTACCGGTGAAGTATTGCTCCAACTGCTGGAGGCTCGCCTCGATAACGCAGTATATCGATTCGGTATCTCCCCGACGCGCCGCGGTGCGCGCCAATTGGTCGGCCACCGCCATATCACCGTCAATGGCCAAGTCGTTAATATCCCGTCTTACCAACTCAAGCCGGGTGATGTAGTAGCCGTACGCGGCCGCTCGCAGGGTATGGACGCTATCACGATGCATGCCGGCGCGAAGAATTCCGATGTGCGCAAATTCGGTTGGCTGGAGTGGAATCCGGATAAAATGCAGGGTATCTTCCTGGCATATCCCCAACGGGATCAAATTCCGGAAAAGATCAATGAACAGCTGATCGTCGAGTTGTACTCGAAATAAATAAAATTCATGCGTTTGGTTGGCGAATTTTTTCGCCAACCCTTTCGCTTTTTATTCGCTATCAATATTCATATATATGAGTATTCTCAATTTCCAAAAACCTGAAAAAATTCTGCTGCAAAAAGCAACGGATTTCGAGGGAACCTTTGAATTCAAACCGCTCGAACCCGGGTTCGGACAAACAGTCGGCAACTCCCTGCGCCGGGTACTCTTGTCCTCACTGGAAGGCTACGCAATCGTGGCCGTACGAATCGGCGGCGTGGATCACGAGTTCGCTACGATTAAAGGCGTTGTAGAAGACGTAGTGGATATCGTGCTGAATCTAAAGCAGGTGCGCCTAAAGCCTACTGTGCAGGACGATAAATTTCAGCAGGAGAAAATCTACCTCACCATCAGCGGCCGGGAAGAGTTTCGCGCCGGCGATCTCGAGGATTTCAATAGCGCCTTTAAGGTGATGAATCCCGATCTGCTGATCTGCCGTATGGAACAGTTCGTAAATCTCGAAATGGAACTCACCATCGCTAAAGGCCGGGGCTATCAGCCCGCCGACGAAATGGTGAGCAAAGACGCCGCTATCGGTGTCATCCCGATTGATGCAATTTATACCCCAATCAAAAATGTTGCCTACAAGGTGGAAAATACCCGCGTAGGCCAACGTACCGATTACGAAAAACTTACCATTGACGTCAAAACGGATGGCACTATCCATCCGGAAGAAGCTATCCGCGAAGCCAGCCGAATCCTCATTCAGCATCTCATGCTGATCACGGATGATAATATTACTTTCGAAACGCCAGCCAGCCGGGAAGAAAATGTGGTGGATGAACATATCCTGCACATGCGCAAGTTGCTCAAAACGTCACTGGAAGACCTCGACCTGAGCGTGCGCGCGTACAACTGCCTCAAAGCAGCAAAAATCAACACGCTGGCCGAATTGGTGCGCTATGACACGCACGAATTGCTCAAGTTCCGGAACTTCGGTAAAAAATCACTGGTGGAAATTGAAGAACTCCTCCAAGATAAAGGCCTTACTTTCGGAATGGATCTGGCTAAATACAAACTCGAAGAAGAATAATCACACGCGCTGCGCGCAAATCTAATTTTATCGTTCACAAAGCGTAGTAACCGTTGAGCGGCCACGCAAACCGCCCCGGTGCTGCCACCTAAAAAAGGTACTTTACACCATGCGTCACGGAGACAAAATTAACAATCTGGGCCGTACGGCGTCTCACCGCCGTGCCCTCCTCGCGAATCTCGCCATCGCACTCATCGAACACAAACGGATCACCACAACCCTCGCCAAAGCCCGCGCCCTGCGCCGCTATATCGAGCCACTTGTTACGAAGGCCAAAGACAATACTACCCACTCGCGTCGTGTCGTTTTTAGCTACCTCCAAAACAAGGAGGCTATCACGGAACTGTTTGGTAATGTGGCGGCAAAAGTTGGCGACCGCCCAGGCGGCTATGTACGCGTAATCAAACTCGGCTTCCGCCGCGGCGATGGCGCTGAAACGGCCATGATCGAGTTCGTGGATTTCAACGAAGTGTACAATCTTAAAGACGCGGTTGGCGGTGAATCGAAAAAGAAAACCCGCCGCGGACGCCGGAAATCTGCCGGCGCACCGCTCGCAGTCGCAGCGCCAGCTATCGTGGCCGCAGCAGAAGAACCGGTACAAGCGGTAGTAGAAGAAGTCGCACCAGCTGTGGAAGAAGTTGCAGCACCTGTCGTAGAAGCGGTTGCTGAAGCGCCCGCTAC
>Ga0102692_1018512_pt1 | contig 11493 bp, 1 predicted proteins | sample NOAtaT_2_FD_77368 | JGI IMG/M metagenome (GOLD analysis project Ga0102692, IMG submission 77368) | Metatranscriptome of freshwater lake microbial communities from Lake Erie, under a cyanobacterial bloom - NOAA_Erie_Diel6S_1000h metaT... | ecosystem: Environmental > Aquatic > Freshwater > Lake ...
CTCCAAAATAGTAACTTTTTATGGTAATGATATTATGTTAACATTGGCTACTGGGGGAAAATATAGAAAACATGGGGGAACACAGTGCACTAATCTTTCAATAGGATTGACTTATTGGCCTACTTGTACACATTACTTTTTATCAGTGCTATGCTAGCTCATCACGGTTTACACGAGATTTTATGGACGTATCAACAAAATCTCCCCTTAAATGCCTTTTAATTTCGAGAAACCTCTTACTCTTGGCGATTTCAGTAACATAATACTTGATGACTGGCAGCAAAATCTTGAGTCATAAAAAACTCTCACAGCTTTCACCCAAATAGTTTTTGGATAGAAAGCATTAGAATAATTAGTAAGTTTCATTACGAGTAATGAATGTGCGATATAGAGATCCAATACTCTACACGTTTAGCTTCGTGAACGCAGAAGGTTAGAACGCTAGAATATTGAATCAGGTATCTGAAGTACTGCCGCGGCTAGCCAGTTGAAATTCATCTTCCAAAAGTATGCCCCCTTGTTTCACTTCTTTCAGAATTACAGCCAGTTCTTGGGGATTTAAGAGCTCTAAGCGAACAGTTTTACATACACTAATTTTACCGGATTTGTCTCCCACTAATAGAGTGTCATTCCTGTCACCAGATAATCGAAGTGCAGTAATAGGGCTGGTGTGAACTTTATCAGGTATTGTGTGACGATGAAGCAAAAGGTGCTCATCATAATTGATACCCCATAGCATGACATCCCCGTTCTTGTGGCCGCTTACAGCCACGACACCATTCTCCATGTACTCCGGGCAATCGGTAGATATGGCGCAGCAAGGGGCTGTTACTTTATTCATAGGAAAAGACGGTGCATGCTTTGCCAACAAATATCCATTGATATCAAATAATCGTATGTGAGAGTTGACCAACGTCAAAATATTCCCGCTCTTGTGATTGATGGAGACAGAAGTTACGCCTACGTCTTCCGTTGGCCAAATACCATCGCCGATGTCGTGTACCAGCTCTCTCAAAAATACCAACCTTCGCAAGTCCCACACAATAACACTACCATCGGCTCCACCAGTTACTATAGTACCAAATACAGTGCTAAGATCAATGGCTGTGATATCTCCACGTTCATGCCCACAAAGAGTTGCTTGTAGTTGAAGCTCTCTTCCATACTTTCGCCATACTCGTACAGTGGAGTCGGAGCAGCCAGTCACCAAATATTTTCCATTTAGAGATGGTTTCAAGGCAGTTATAGGAAATCTGTGCATACCATCGTGCACGTTTAGGAGACGATTCGGTTCGCGGTTACGAGTGCTAGGGATGGCAACATGCACACTTACTCCATTGTTCCAGCCACCGTATCTATAATATGCCCTCTCAGGAAGAATAAGGGCGCATGTGCGTCCAAAGCCAACTAGTTGCCCTCTGACAAGGCATATGTCACCAACAGATGAATCTCTCTGACCTTTCATACCTAATTTTGCAGTGTCCCACAAAGCAACATTGAGGTAAACTCTGTGAGGAGCTCCAACCATGCAAAACGGTGGAGTAGAAGCTGCCATAGATGGTAAAACAGCGAAATCTATCGCTTTCTCTCGCACGGCGACCGAAACATTTCTTTGAGGAAAAGGTTTGCGTTCCAGTCGAATAGGCGTCTGTCCAAAATGGTGAATCTGAGCAATTATTGCCTCTCTTTTAGATGTATCTAAAATACTGTCTATATCAACAGCACCTTCATATGTGATGTGAAAGAAGACATTTTGAGCCTTGACCGCTTCTCGGCCACGTTGCTTGTATCCAAAAATGAGATCAATCCAATGGTGTAGATTTTTGCTAACATAGCTACTTTCTAACGCTTGTCTATGGATTCGTATGAAGCGTTTAGGATTTCCTTTTGCCCAAGGTGGTAATATGACATCGTGGACTACTTCTCCTTGCTGTGTGGATCCAAAGTCAAACATGTTGGAATTCACTAAAAACTCGGACAAGAAAAAAAATTCGGGGATAAGTTCTCTTACGTCCTGCATGTTTTCTTGCGACGCGCTTGCCCAGCTTCCAGAAATACTTTTGAAAAGCCTATCGGGAAGATCAAAGTGGCCTCCTTGGAGTGTTATTGCTAAGCGTGAAAAAGGCTCAAGACGTAACAAATAGTACAAAACATAACCTGCAGTAGAATAGTGTGTAGCATAATGGTACGGAGGGAACTCGTCTGGATTTTCTTGGTTATTTTCCTCCAGTTCTTTAAACATTTCTTGGAATTTAATAGCTCTATCTGGACCCTGAGCACCCATAGGTTTTGTGAAATCCCGATAGATGGCCGGATCTGAAAGGTCGAGATTTTCGCTGACATAGTCATTTAAGACCCAAGGAAACACAGGATACTGAGTCAAATCATTGTAAGACCTACCTGCAAAAGAATTAAGATGCATTATGAACTCGAAATTTGACATTCTACCGTTAACCCATTCCGTGGTTATCTTCGCTCTAAGACTAGCCATAAAGCGATCGTAATTGATTACATTTCCTCCAGCGCTACTTGAACTAAATATACTGTTGGGTAACGGCGAACTCAAAACCTTAGACAAAACTTCCTCCCTTTCAATGGAAGACTTAAAGGCAACAAGAATTCCATTCCTATGAACATCATAAAATTCTAAGGCAATCGGCTGTAGATGATACCGCCGCTTGTAGACAGAGTATAAATCTTTGAATAACACACGTTGACTTCGGTGTTGATAACCTATTTCTCCATCAAATACTCTAGTATGTAACGCACTTGCTTTATCTCTTTCTTCCGTTTTGGAATCGTTAATTTTCGCCATGCTGCCGGATTTCATATGATTGTCATCATAGAGGTCACCACCAACAACGACGTCATTTTTGTTTCGTAGCCTAACAGTGAAAGAGGTAGTTGACATTTCGACACGATTGATCTTCCCTTCTAGACCGTCTCCCTCTGTCTTCTCAAACCCATCTATAAAGTATATCGCCTTAGGGCAGAAAAGAAGAAGGGCTGTTCGAACTTCTAGACCAGTACAGCGTTGAACGTTATATGACTTCTCTGGCCAGTCCCCTGGCTCTAGCAATCCAGTAATTAAATCATAGCTGGAAGCAGAAACTCCAATCCTTGGCTTTGGCAGTTCTTCACCCAAAATTTCTGAGTCTTCAAGTGCAACTTCTTCTGTACGAGCTACGTCTCTATCGGTTATTTGCTTCTCCAAGAAGGAAGATTCATGTACAGTGAGATTTTCACTTTGAATTTCTTCTCTGGCAACAATATCAGCAGATTTCTCATTCGCTGCTTCGTCATACTCATCCTCTTCGTATATGTTACCTCTTCTGCTTATGTGGATTTCTTTTAATAATGCGGCAGTGTCGGAAACGTCACCTGAATCTGATATAATAGGTGATACAACAAATGAAAGACGAGATTCGGCTCCATTGATGATTTCACTCGAGTTGCTTTGCTCTCCAAGATTTTCAATGTTATATAAAGTTTGAAATTCATAGTTGGGCAACAATCTAATTCTTTGCCGTTCGTAACCTTCCGTCAAGTCCAATTTCCATCTTGCTTGCATTTCCTGATTTCCAATCGATGCAACATGCCTTGTTACAGTTCTAACTTCTGGTGCGTTTTGAAGAAGCTGATCCTTTGAAAAGAAATGTACAATAGAGGTCCCACATTGATGTTCCCAAATAGATCTGGATCCTTTCAGTTTACGAAGCAATGTTCTCCATTGGGTCATTCCATAAGCGAAGTCATCAAAACCCTGGCGCTTCCACAACGTATGACTTTCAGCTACATCATCATGAATTCTCTGAACAAGATCAGAACGCTCTATCACACTACATATTGTACGATCGGAGGAATCTTGGGATGTCAACTTGAGCAAAAGCATTTTCTGCGCCTTTTCAATGACTTCAGTAGAGCTGAGTGTGTTACCTCTGACATCATATCCTTGACGAAGCGCCTGGCTTCGAATTCCATGAAAAACAGCAGCAACTTGACCCTCATTCCGCTCAAGCCATTCAAAAAAAGAGGCATAGCGTGTACCGCTTTCTACATATCTTGAGGGGGGCTTGCCTGGTGTTGAACCGATATTTCCAGTAATATCGGCAGCTGTGAATTGAACAAGAAGCGCTCCGAACCCTCCACCTCGCATGAGATCCACTGTCTCAATGCGGCCATCACCGCACGACAACTCTGCTACGAGCAGTTCACAAACCACATTCCTACGATGCTGCAAAAGCATTACAACGAGAGTTACAGCCTTTTCACGAACATAATTATTTCTGTCCTGAAGGAAAAGGTAAAGATCAGACAATAAGGCCGTAACGAAGGCAATATCAGGCTGATCCAGTGACTTCAGGTCAGGAAATGAGCACGCAGCCGAGACTTCGGGGCATCGTGCTAAACTAGCAGACTGCCACAACGAATATGAACGCTGCCCTGGTGTGGGGGGATTGTAGCAATACAAGGTCTGCAGAATTGCACCATGGACAGAAGACAGCTTCGGATTTCCAGAACCGACGTTTGGGGAAAGCAGTAATATTTGAATATTTTCTGCCATAGCCTCCAAAACTAAAATCTTTAAGTCGTCATCTCCAACATCATAGTGCCCCATTGGACGACTGCGATGCAATGCTGATAAACATGTTAGCCGAGCAATATGAGCAGCTTCGGCTACCAGCATATTCTGATCAAGGGCTCCCAACACCCTTGATGCATATGAGCTGCTTGACGAAATGCAGCGGAGTGTTCCCATCATGATTACCACAGTTTCCAACACAGGTTCCGAAGAGAAAAAACCGGCAATCGAGCAATCAAGAAAAACGCTTGAAACACCAATGCAATTGGCCAAGGCAAAGGGCTCCCCTCTTTGAAGTGCATCTTCAATGACAGATTTACTTTGCTCAATGATAACTAAATGGAATGCTTCAACTTGATCAGGGGTGGCATGGATAGGAAACGAATGAAACATTGAGCTCAAAAGAGTTGCAGCAGATGGACCACTAAGAACAGCGTGTGAAATTATATGGCGGAGTAGTTGGACCAAACCTAACCCTGTAAGTTCACTCTCGACATTTTTTCCAACTAATCTTTCCGTTGGTGTCTCTTTTGCATTTACATCCTTTAAGCTTCCACGGCGGTGAGATGAAGCAGTCAACTTATTTCTGTGGTATCCGCAGTCTGCAACATCATTTGGCCACATCATGAATGATTGACTGGCAGGCAACTGCTCAGCATCAATTTCCTTGCGTTGCTCTGCCTCTCTCTGCCGTCGCTGCTTCGCCATTAAGTACTCTTTTTCTTCATAGATGAGGCAAAGTGCCTGAGATAAAGGCTCAAGAAAATCTCTTGTCCTGCAGAATTCTTGGAAAGACGAGCTGAAAGTGTGCATGTGACCTAATAATCGTAAAACAACCTCATTCGTCTTTTTGGCTTTCACTCCGGTATCTCCAGCAACAGAGGCAAGCTGCACATTCCTGCCAAGACACTCTGATAGCAGAGCGAAGATTCCACAACTAGGATCAAGAGGTGTGTGAAAATTGTTTTGGTTTGTTTCACCAAAGAAAAGGCCGTTTGAAACAATATCCGGCTCAAAAATTTCACAGAGCTTTGCAGCTTCAAGTGAATGTAACGTTGGTACAAACAGTATAGGATGGTGAAGCAGCTGAGATAGCATTGTCACGATGATAGAAGGGCAAGTGCTATACTTTGGAATCGACAAAACTAACGGGGCGAACCCACCAGCTTGCTCAAAGGCAACGGAGAACGTCGGAGAGCTTTGGATAAGTAACATCATAACTCTTAGTCCAGCGCTTGCAGACGCCTCTTCTTGACAGCCTTCCAATAAACACGCAAACCAAGTAGGTGTCAAAATACCGGAAAACGCGCACAGAAACGCTTGGGCTTGCTGGTGGTTTAGTTGGAATGACGAATCATCATTAGTGATGTCCTGAGGAAAGGGAGGCTTCTTTTTTCGCGACATGAGCGGTACAGACGCAAATGGCTGGTCCTTCAATCCACCAACAACACCAGAAAGTTGAAGAGGGGAGTGCCTACCCGTATCACTTTCGTTGTCCATTGAGGAAGACTTTCTCCCAGTCAAAATTTCGTTCACCCCATCAATAACAAGCTCTTCCAAGAGACGAAGAAGGTAAACCCGAGCAACAGGTCCAGCCTGCAGTGTACCCTCTCTAACGCTGTAAGTATCTGATATCGATAGAGTGTACATTGCCGCCCCGGCGGTGGCTTCTAAATCCACTGGTGTTAGCATGTGTGTTAGGGTTCTTCGTAGAAAAGTTTTGCACCCTCTAAGAAGTTCATTCTCAGGGTCATCACCTCCAGCAACGGCAGTTATTGACGGGGTAGACGCTCGCCATCTAATAGATACGGCTCCTGTAGTCACCTGTTTCTGTCCTCTTGATCCTGACCCTTGACAAAAAAACATTTCTTCGTCGTCAAACATTTCTTCAGAATCATAGAGTTCCGCTACTTCTAACATCAAATGAAGCACCCACTGAACAATTCCTAAGACATGAAGTCTTCTAGCATTAAATGCAGCATGAATACTTTCTTGTGCCAATAACCCATTGAGAAACGAAATAAACCTTGTTGGGAGCTCAGGGCCAACTTGGCTGAGGTCCCACTGATGATTTAATAGCAAGTACTTCATGGCATCTAAATCTGAAAAAACCCATCGAGGGCTTTCGGCTGCAACGTTCATGTTGGGTTTTGGATTAAATCCATGAACGGCAAAGGCAAAGCATTGATCAAGAACCCCGGAATCCATCAAGCCTTTTTGACGAAGCAGCATACCTAAAATTCGGTATCCGCCGCCGGCCTGCAAGCTTTCCAAATTTGGCGGGTGACATCTGGAGGCAACTCGAATAAGACGTAATGCCAAGGATAATGTCCCTGCTGTCTCTGCTGCATTCACCAAAGGTAAAAGTAGATTAGGGCCCCCCGCCCAGTATAAATTACTTGAAAATGATTGAGGTAGAATTATACTGCAGGACCCGTAAAGTGTGCCGTCCTCGGAAACATTCCCATACTCATTTATTCTTGCAATGTTGATAAGTTTTCTACACATGAGTTGCCGAAGCGATGAAGGGTCTCGTGTGTGTTGAGCTACCCACGCAGAGGGACGGAATCCAAATATTACGTCATCTGGATTCACCGAACATTGAAGGCCGAATGAAGACAATGAATCATCATGAAAGCCTCGCTCACGCATGTAGGTACCAGAAGACTCAGCCTCCGGAACTTGTCGTTTACGTAGAGCTGCCGCAACAGAAACTTCCTCTCCAGAAGACGCAAGCATGGAGAACAAAGCAGTAGCACTTGCACTGAATGAACTTCTCTGAGAGCAAATACCCCAGAAAAGACCATCGAACTCAGGGCCGGAAGCGTAAATTGCTGTTGCCTCCTGGCTTGTCATAACAGTTCCAGTCATGAGGGATGGGCCCAGTTCCCAATATGGAAGAAGGCCCCTAACAATACCACTTGCTGCAAGTTTGGGATTCGGGGCACCGATATGAACGCTTGCCGTGGGCGGCAGGTTAATGCTATCTACCTTAACATCTTCACTCAACGCACTTCCATCTACATATAAACTAACCACTGCCTTGCGCCCTAGCATTGGTCTCTTTGTTGGCTGGTAAGTCAATAGGATGTGGTGCCAGACATCAGGTATTATACGCGTCTGTGGAAATCTGTTCGGCTCCCCTCTTGACGAAGAGGATAATACACAGATATGCTCATGTTGCAGGTCGTACCAAAAGCTCAAAAACTGACCACTACTGCAAGAAAGATCTAGTAGAAACAGTGATCCTGTGGAGCTCTCAATAACAGCACTAGCGAGACGAAGCCAAGCAGAAAATGTAAATCCTGAAGAAATGAGTGGCGTCCAAACTTTTTCTGCATTCAATGCGTCGTGGCTACTAACTACTGAAGGTGCCGCATAATTTTTTTTGTTTGCATCTATTTGGCTTATTTCAATAAACTTCAGTCGACCTTCTTGTGACATTCGGGAAAGTCTCTCATTAACTGGAATTTGCTGCATATAAAGTGCAACTGTGTTTAGGCTATCCCCACCGAGGATACAACGTGCTACAGGGTCTCCACGTTCTGCAACAATGCAAAGCGTCTCTAATCTTGTACAGAAGTCAGCCTCGCGTGTACGACGCTCTTGAGTCAAAACGGTTTCAGGATTCACTGAGATTCTACTAACGGACGTTATAACTGGTAGTTCTATCACCCCCGGGTCTGGTCCAGAGTACAACATAGGGCCTGCCATAAAGCGAAGTAAAGAAATAAAGTCTTCATATGATGTGCGAAAAGCAGCCACGCGCCGGAGCAATAGCATACATCGAGAATAAAGAATGTGTGTCCTATCTTCTAACAAGTAACCAAACTCCTCAAATGAAGTTAAGCTCTTAGTGATTGAGCATCCACATATAAACGGCAAAGTGGAACTTGCCATATCAGGAGCACAAAGTCGTAGTATTTCATCAAATGCACTCCGTCCTTTTGTCACCATTGCTGATTGAGGTAAGCATGCGCTTAGAGCAATGACAAGCCTGGTGGCATCAGGATCACGAAGAGAGGTTACGCCCTCAAGTGTAGAGCTTTCTGATGAAGAATCTTTTTCCAAAGCACATCGCAGCCTCGGATCTAAGAGAGTCAACGAAGTATTCAAAACAAAGTCAACACTAGATGGGATAGTAAAAACTCCGGTCCCCTCTACTGCAGTTGCAAATGCCCTATAGAAGCCTGACCGCCGCAGATATAATCTGTTGCGCTCTGCTGCGTTTTCGCCTAACGAAGCGTTTGTGACTGCACGATCACTTTTGTTGTTCAGGGCAGGATGGTGCGTGGTGGACGTTTCATAGACAAGAATCATGGTTTCAATGATTGAGAGTATTGAAAAGTTGTCAGGGTATCCACAATTCCTTAACCCTTCCAATTTGTATAGCGTTTGAATCATAGCCTCAAACCCCATGCAAATTCGAAACGAATCTTGGGCTGCAGCGTTCTTTCCAAGTGCTTCTTTGAGCATTTGGAATATTCTTTTTATCCTGGAAAGGGAAAACTTTTCATCACTGCGGCGTATCAACTTAATAATGCAATTCATATCATCAGACGCAGAGCTATGACCAACACTGAGCATCGCTTCGAAAACTGAAAGCGATGATGTGCAAGCCTCCTCTCCAAGCTCTTGTACACCACATGCTAGGAAGTTGTTTAAAATCGCTCGATCAAACTCTCTTCTAGATGGACTGATTTCATTTTGTGCAATAACAAGCTTCAAAATGCGGCAAATTGCCACGTATGTTTGGTCCATTGTTGTTGACTTTACAGCGTCAGCTGAAGGCAAGCTATTTTCACTTAAAAATCGCCGAGAGGAGACATATTTATAGTAGTCTTTCAGCTTTTCGTCAAGTAGGCCGCAATCACACATTACCTGGAACAAAGATTCGTCTAGTGGGAAAAGCTTTTCGATGGTATCGCAAAGTGCTGTTAAATCTAATACGAATTCCCCCATCATTTTCTTAGTTTTCTCTCCTGATAAGCTGTCACGACTGCACTTCTTCATAAGAATTCGACACAACGCGAAATAAATTTGACTTGTCAAGGTCAGAGGTAGAGTAACATCGGCGCCAATCAGGCCAGTGCATACGTACTCCAAAGTTTTCAATATCAAGACTTTCATTGAGACATCTTTAAAAGTCGGGAAGGCAAGGATGTAATGAGATAAAATGTTGTATCGTGGCTCAACAATGGAATAATTTCTGCTGTGGTCTGAATAAAGTTGCAAGGTTGTGACTAGCAGTTCGGAAGATAGGTCAACTCTAACGCTGGCGGAGTTGTCGGTTGTGAGATTATCATGAGCGAATCTTCTTTTCTTAATCGCTGCTTCTACTGAGAAGCGCACAAGATCTCTTAAAGATTCCGCATTGAGAACAGGGCGCTTCCCAGAATGTTCCTCCCCATACGAATTAATATAAGGAATGGATCGTATTATTAAGTCAACAAAAATTTCTAATGCATTGAAATTCTTTGCCAATTTGCTCGAGAGATTATCGGACAACTCTTGCTGAGGCTGCCCATCATTGTTTGGAACTATTTCTTGCTTCGACGTACTACAATAAACAAGTAACATCAAGAGTTCAAGTAATTTCTGTAGATTGGCATGGCTAGAGTTCAAAATGGAGAAGCCTAGTACGTGGTAGCCACCAGCTTCGTCAAAATCATTTATGAGCTCTGAGCAACCGTTGTTGGAACTAACTGTAACCAATGTGACAACAGCTTTCAAGGCCACCACCCAAAGGCCAGCCTCCTCTGCAGTTTTTCCAAAAAGGTAATTTTTTACGGAAGAGTTAGAGATAGAGGTCATGCCGCACAGTTCTTTGATGTCGTCAGTTACAATCACAATCATTCTTTTATCGTGGATGTACGAAATGAGAGGTGTCGATAAGCAATTATACGATAACTCAAGTATGGCATCGCTTGCAGCTGAGGCAATATGAATGCCCGAAGCAGGATAGCTCAGACAAGGAAGCGTCAAAAGTCCAGTTAAATTTGAGCGTAGTTGATTTCCTACCTTGGGATTGGTGAGGAGGAATAAAAGAAGCTTACGAACCTTTTCCGTGGCTGTCGTTGTTATGCCCGCAGATACCGTCTTACCATGCGTCGTCAAAGAGTTACTTGCGTGCTGTATCTCTAGCAGTCTTAAAAGCCGCAAACATTGAATTAAGGTAGGCACCAAATCAGTTTCAAGGCATTTTGGAACGAATCTCTCCATTTGCGAACTCTCCAGAAGTGCGTCGACGTCTGTTTGTGACCCACCTGACCCATTACCTTCAAACAAATCGAGGAGACGCATTTTCCACTTTTCGTCCTTCATGGAAGCTTCTTTCGCTATTTCATTAATGCTTTCAGTTAGAGAACGAGCGCAACTAACAATCCGCCTTTCAGCTTCGCCCGTCGCGGTCTGCCAAAGATTGGCAAAGTGAGGCTTGCTGAATTCCGGCATGGAGTTTCCGTTCACGGCAGCGGTTCCTTTTCCTCCTCGGGTAGGCTTTATTATGGACGAGATCGAATTTTCATCTCCCGTATTAATTCTTGCGAAGTCGGACCTCTCGTTTGCAGGAGTAGTGGTGTCTTGATTCGTCGGGACATCACAAATTGGCATAACAGTTCGCGTAGATGCGGTGCTACCAGTACTGGCCGCCAGTGCGCCATCCATAGCAGTACCGGTTAGTGGTCTCGTTGCTGATGAGGCTGAAGCTGTTGGCTGCTGGAATGACGTATCCCTCCCTAGAGACGATAGCCAGCCTTTCATTTGTGATGTTTATTGATGTCAGCCGTCCATTAAGATCTCGGAGAGCGTCGCAACCGATTCCCTAGGAGGAGAGAAGGAGATTACGAAACGGAATACATCCCACGCCGTGTTGAGCGGGAGATGATTTCGAGGCGTTCCTCTTCGGAGAG
>Ga0102692_1012699_pt1 | contig 11264 bp, 3 predicted proteins | sample NOAtaT_2_FD_77368 | JGI IMG/M metagenome (GOLD analysis project Ga0102692, IMG submission 77368) | Metatranscriptome of freshwater lake microbial communities from Lake Erie, under a cyanobacterial bloom - NOAA_Erie_Diel6S_1000h metaT... | ecosystem: Environmental > Aquatic > Freshwater > Lake ...
GAGAAGAGGACGGTGAACAATGGAATCCAAAATAGTAACTATATCTCTCTAGTAGTAATACGATAGACGAACATAATCATGAGTGCTAATACTGATGTATCGGGGTCTACTTCTATCATTAATAATATTATGAATGAATCGTCATCAACGACAATGAGTGACGAAACAAATAACAATAATGACCAAGGCACAATCAGGTCGTCAGGGGAAGACGGTAAAGTAGATCCGTCGGAAGACCCGATTACTAGTGTTGTATCTCCGGCTTACGCCATGCCATCGTCATTCTCCCACCATCAGCAGGATGACTGGGATGACAACGATAACGGTGAAGAAGAAGAAGATATGACAGATGCGTACGAACCTCAGCAACAACTTCTACCACAGTCCGACCTTCACGAGGGCGACAAGAGCACCCTTACGTCGCCGCCATCTACGGCCAATCCACTTCATTCTCACTATCATCCGTTCTTGTTGCCGTCCGATCAAAGCTTAAAGGATGCACGAACGCGATTACATACCGCTCTGGAGCAAACGCGTATTTTACGGGAAATGTTTACCAAGCGGTTATGGGGGAAATACAACATTAAAATGACACCGGTAGAGTCTACTATTGAAGAAATTGTAGAACGCTGCCAAACAGATACAGCATTATCGCAAATACAGCAGATTCAGAATATCTGGAGCTGGGAAAAACGTATAGAGGGAATATTGGATCCACCCTTAGTTCCAATGCTCACTGGGGCATCGTCTGCATTACCCTCCGGTGCAGGCGGGGGATCCGGTGGATTTTCCAGTATTATTTTGCCAGAAGATGAGCAGTATTATGATGCTGAATGTAAAGACATAAGTTCGGGCAATAATAAAAGGATTAGTGGAGCCAGTGCTGCGGCGGCCAAAATTATATTGGACCGCGCTAGGCTCAATGCAGTTGCACGCTCCTATGTATTTTCAGATATGGATAAGGCAAAGTATGGTAATAATGGGCCTATTGCTGTATGTTTAAAATCTAGCGATGTGGCCAACCTTAGTAAACATGCACAGCTTCATACTATGTTGAAAAAGAGGAGATGGTCCGTTGCCAACATTCCACGGGGTGGAGTTGTTCAGTTACAGCCCAATACAAATGTAGGTGTGATGGGGAAAGAAGTTTTGGGGGGGATCGGTGCTGCTGCGGTCACTGTCGTGCAAGCGCCTAACTTACAATCTCTCTTAGTGGAGGATACTGATCAACATGAAACTAACAAATCCGTCCTCAAGTCATTGTCCACTCACGTACCGAAAATGGTAAGATCAATATCTTCATCTCAAAGTGCACCAAAGACATCAACGGTAACACCAGCTATGGCCATCAAACGAATCGCTACGCCCTTGGATAAGAACAATAGTAAAAGTGGTAGCCTGCTTGCTCCTCCTGTTTCATGCTATGCACAGGTGGGGCCAAAACTTGCGAAATCAGTAACAGCATCAACAACCGCAACTGCTCCCATCCATGCCCCTCCCTTGGAATCAAAACCAGCACCACCTCATACAAACCATATTGCCACCGCTGTTGCCGGCACAGCAGCAAAACCGACACTATATCCGTATCAAAAACGAGCATCAACCAGTGGAGTCAATATTCCACTAATCCAGCAGCATTATGGAATCGATTTAGCGTTAGATGAAAATCTGATCTTATTTCACAAAAGCTCCTCCTCTTACAAAGCCAAGGTTTTGAGGCATTTCATACAAAGTCACTATACAATGCCCTCCTTAGTTAACGCTTGGAGTTTGATAACATGTCAACGCTTACTCTCTTTTGAAAAAAATCATTCATACCTGACATCAAGAATGGGATTACGTGATACCTTCATCAAACGGCAATTAATGTCCAAGCTTCAGACGCAGCAACAAGACGAAAAACATAGCAACAGTTCAACCCTGATGACCAACCCACTGACAGCGTCGACTTTGTTACCGGCACCTTGGAAATGGATGGAAAATGTATCAAACCTTGTCCTGAAAGATGGAACATGTATCTTGCAGAACAATGTCCAAAATGAGAACCAAAAAGATATAATGAATTGCCTTGGGCAGGTGATAGATATATTCTATTCCAGAGAAGTGAATACCGTTGGCAATCAAGAGCAAGAAGACATGCCAACTGTAGTTAACAATATTAGTATGGCGTATGCCCTAAAATTTAAGTTAACGAACAGTCTCAACAGCCAAACGCATAACCGCCCTCCACAACAGCAGTCTGGGGCTGGTAAGGAGGGTGAAAGGAGTACTACCGAAAAGTCAAGAGATACCAAAGTGGCCACTACTTACGACAGCACAACGGTTTATTCTGTATTGGCAGCTCTCGGAATGCTTTGTAGTAGTACTACCTTTGATGAAGACAATAATGAGGGTAGAATCTATCCAAAGCAATATTCTGCAGGATCGTCACCACCACCACCTCCACCAAAATTTGTTGAGGGTCAACTTGTTGAAGCCTTGTGGCAATCTCCACACGAGGCACATTTTTCGAGGCCATCCACGCCTTTTAATATTCCTTTTGAAACAACCTCACTAATTACGGGAACGCAGAGACTTACAACAATACCAAATGGTCCTACAGACACCAATACTGTTGCCCCCTTACCAACAAAAACAAATTTTACAGGCCTTGAAGCTGCTATAGACTTCTCCGCAGAAAACGCATCTTTAACAACCAAAGGAAGCTGGTATCCTGCTGTCATCACGCGAGTGGTTTATAAGCCTCACATAGTAGATTCTTTAAACTGGCTAGGGCCTGAAGGAAGCGAATACCGTTACGATGTATCATACGATGATGGTGATATTGATGAGGGATTGAAGGTTCATCAAATTCGTGTTCCAACGTCAACACGGATTGCGTCTGAAGATGTAAAGAACAATGCATGCATTCAACGTGAAAATTATAGTGCATCCAGTAGCAGTGCACAGACTCCGAGCAGTATTCAGGGAAATACCAATAATTTAAAAGAAAGAGCGTCAAAATTGATTGTTTTAACTTATCGCCGGTGTAAAAGTACTTCCGAAAACCATCCATGTGCTCAAACTGAAACTAATAATAGTAGAATGGACATAATCAATAGTGCTGCTAACACAACAATGGGAAAAGATGGGCAAGAAGCCAACTCATCCATCAATTTTGAAACCTCGGGTGAAGTCACCAAGTTTTCCCATGACACCTCTAATGCTACCTCAGCATTGGAAAGGTTTCAGTCGGAACTACTCACCGAGAAAGAAAGTCCTCAGAGCCAACAAGAGGAGAAGGACAACTTAAAGAGAAAGGAATTCTTATTGAACCCCGCTGTTACTTCTCCAACTTTGCCCTGTGATAAAGGCATAATCGATTCAACTGATGCTGAAGAAAACGTAAGTGAACTCTCCCCCCTTAAGGCTAAGAAAGCTCGAATGGATTCGTCTGTAGAAATAGAAGAGCCTGTCTCAGTGACGTGTGTTAGTAGCAAGCAAAAAGATGAGCATGATTTGACGATAGGCACTGATGATCTTAATTCTAACCTTGAAAGGAAAATGAAGTATGCCAATAAACAGTTAGAATCAGTTTCGGGAAAAACTCTGGCTACTTCCGGAGCACCGGAAACTTCATCCGACTCAAATAATCTCTCTTTGTCAGATTGGGAGCTAGCCTCCAAGGAAGCTACGGAACTTGAACAAGCTTTACAGTGGCATGCTGCCTCATCGATCGTAAATCCCGCGCCATTCATAATGTGTTATCCTCATATCAATCAGCTTGGTTATCCTTCTTTGGGTTATTCCTCCCAAGTTCTACCAGGCCCTTCCGCAGCTGATTCTCTCATAGAGCATCGACTTGCTTTGTCCCTCGTACCCTCACAACTCATGTGCACCACCGGAAATAGCAATTTTGGGGCCTTTTCTAATTCTGATGGGCAAATGTTTCCGTTCGGAGTCTCCACAGAGTCTTCTGGAATTGCAGACGCTCATGCTCATACCCTTTCAATGGCAACCAATAATAGCCAAGGTATTACCTCTTGGGAACGCACTAACCCATATTTTCAAAATTTGCAGGCAGCTCGGATGTATCAAACAGCGCAGCAAAATGCTTTTTTAAGTAGTAGGGCAGCTTTCATGTTTGGACCCCCCCGAGGCTTAACGGCACTACCGGTAATGCAAATCCAAGCTCAGCAACATGCTACAGCTCAAATGCAGAGATTGCTTATGGCTTCGGCAGCAAAATGGGCACCGCCGCGGCCCCATTCGGCGCACTCTTTTTCTCCGTGGATAAGTGGAACTGCAACAAATCCAATCCTAAGTGGGTCTACCTCTCTTACTTTGCGCCCGTCATCTGCTGGAACTTTAACTTCCCAAAGCTTAGCAGCCGGAATGGCTGCGGCATCGCGTGACTACCTTGTAATGGATTCTATGGCAAAAAATCAAAGAAATCCAGTGGAATCTATTCCGCATCAAACTGCTGTACCCGTGATGGACGAGAGCTGTGCAACATCTGAAAAATCATTCAGCACTTCAGAGCTTGATTCATCACCCAGACACACAAAAAGCATTGAAACCAAAGAGACCACCTCATTGAACCACGTAACTGCTGCAGAGTTAACAGAATCTTCTTCCCCAGTTGTTTCGAGCGTTCCCACCTCTGATTTTGCCGTTGAGAAACTACCTGATTCATCTGAAATTGCCGATAAGAAAGGAGTTGTTGATGCGGCTGCCTCCAACAGCGCAGCTGTGTGCAAACCGCCTCTCGGTAGACTTAACGCAACAGATAATCGCCCACCTTTATCCCCTTCATTGACGGCAAAGTCAGTATTAGGTATAGATACGTCACGTAATACAGGCTCTGCAAACCCCGGATCCTTTGATCGTGCTGCAGAGTTTCATGACGAAGTCTTAACCAGTGCGGACATTCCAAATTCATTGACTTCTGAATCTTCTGCCCCTGTTGTGAGCGACCTAGAAAAGTCAGTTTCAGTTGTTATGGAAATCACAGGGAGTTCTTCTGTGTTGGCCTGTCAGCCTGATCCACTGTTTAAATCAGTGGGACCACTACTATCAAAAAGCCATCCTGATGTTGCGAGACTGATTGACCAGGGAAAATTCCCCAAGAACTTGGGAAAATATGCTCACCAAAAAAGGTCGGAAGAAAATGCTTCATCGGATTTCAAAGTTGGTTTACTTAATCTAGATGATCTGGAGAAAGCTGCGGTTGAGTATCTTCTGCAATTAGGAAACGCCTCTCCAGTTGCTCCTACCTGGGTTTTGCCAGAAATTAAAAAAAAAATTGTTAAGTTTCCGCCGTTAACTTTACTTGGGATAGGCAGCAAAAGCTGCCCAATCAGTGAACTACGACAGGTAAAAATTCATTCTTTGCTTCTGATCATTATTAGCTGTCAGTTTTCAGAATGATCCCATTTTAGTGTTTCTTTTTGAATAGGTTTTATCAGCCCTTATTTCTCAATGGGTTTGGCATAATTATCGACCTCTCTTCCAGCGTGCTTTTACTGCCAAAAGTGGCTTAGGAGTAGATAACGAAAGCAAAGTTTTTCACGAGTGCAACTTCATAGTAGAAACCGCTGTGGAATGTTGCTTGCTTAAAGCTGCCAAAGAAATTCTTGCGCTCGGTAAGGATCCTATGAATCAGTCAACATGCATTTTACGTCCGGTCTCCATTGCGAGTATGGCTTCACAGGTTTTGAATGGAGGCGTCACACTTAACACTTATGTGGACTATTTGCTCATGCCATCCAATATGGAAAGAGATCTATCTAATTTGGATAAAAACAGAAGTAAAGCTTTGCAACTGATGATATACGAACGGGTATTGCTATCAACATTTGTTTCTCGCACGATGATTATGACTGAAAAATATGCCTATGCGTACCTTAAATTTATGCTTGTAGTTGGTGAAGCAATTGGGCATGCGAAAGTGTGCCAATTGGTCAATGATGACACTTTATACGATCCATGCATTCTATCCAATAGTAATGTAGCCGTGGCTTCATCTAGTTTCAATTACGGCAGTATTTGGACATTTTTGCCCTATGACGTTGTCACATCGGACGATGATGATCTTGGATATGCTTTACAGGATCCATGTAAGCCTCGCTATGGAGGATTTACTCAGGGTATGGACAAGGTAGAGCTGATGAGCCGAGCTCACGCTAAAGCTTTATTGCAGTGTTGTTTGTATAAGCTACAACAAAAGTATGGTTTCCAAGGTGGTACAGCAGAAGTTGGTCCTTATGAGGAATATGACAGGAATGAAGTTTCTGCACCAACCAAGGGCACTAGCTACTCCTTGGAATCAGTTATTCAACAAATTCCATTGTCTGTTGCAAACTTTGGTGTTCCAATACTCTCTACAGCCCCGGGAACTCCCCGCACAGCGCACCCAACAACGCTTAAGAGGAAATCAAGTTTCACTGGTAGAGAAATTGACGCTACTGGTGGAGCCTCACATGTTGGTGCTTTGCTCTATCCTGCTCATTACTGTGCCCCTCTTGTTGTTCAATCGCATGACATTCGGAGCTTCGGATCGGTTGAAGCTGATGAAGGTACATTTCCGATACAAAAGAAGCCCCGTATCTCAGCACATTTGGCATCTCCAAGTATTGTTAGACATACTGAGCCTATTGATTGGTATGAAGTTGCAAAGTTGTTCCAACCTGTGGCGTTACCAGACCAAGTTGCATCGGCTATTTCTACCGATCAAAGTGTGAATATTTTTGCACCTGATGTTAGAAAGCTGGATAAGCCTGTCTGGGAGCTTACCGAAGAAGATAACGGTGATAACGATGAGGATTCTGCATCAGAAGATATAGGCGACGATGCTGTCCTAGCGCGACATCAGAAAGTTTTAGATCTAATGAAGCAGAAACTTGATGTTGCAATAGTACATCGAAGTCAAGGCAGAGGTCGCGCCTTACCGCCAGGTGTATCTAATCGAGTGAAGTGACATTGTGATCTTCCCTACCTATTGATTAACTCCTTGCATTTCTCTCAAACTTGACAATACCGTCCTATCATTTTCTTTGTGGTTTGCGATTTTCATTGTGTTGGTATTCTTGGTCAATCTAGGATGAAGATCTCGGCTCCTGCGATGACCTGAGGTCGGCAAGGAAGCAACAAGGACAGTCTTATAAATATCTTAACATTATTTACTTCAACATCAACATCTAAGTTTCCTCAATTACTTCAGTTCCTTGCGATACACTTAAATGATATTTTATTCTTGCTCCAATACCCACTTTCATTTTTGTGGTGTGTGACGCCGAACGTGACGCGACGACGCTCTGTATATTACTAGCAATAGCGTAACGAGTGAAAACATAGAAAATTCTTAATTTGCATCATTTTATAAACTGTATGTCAACTGAGTGAGTGAAACATGTGGAGTGAGACAACAGAGAATATTAGCCGAGAAAAGTATCTGCATCAAGGGCGAAGTATTGCTCAGAAAATACAAAGGTGGAGGGCATGCGTTCGACGACCCCGTTTACCAACCCCTTTAGTTCACTGTATCCAATGTAGCGGGAGAGGCGGGAGGTTAAATGAGACTAAAAGCTAATAAAGAAATATTTTGATTAATAAGCTACTGCATATCAAGACTTGGTTTGATCACAGTTTTGTAAGAAACCTATAGCTCCAGATAAAAATATAATCGGCTTTACCCTGCACTGATCCATGGGTAGAAAACCTAGCTTCGCCAACGCCGTATTGGTTCAAGATTGCTTTTGTAACATCTTTCATTGCATTCTCAACGAGTGATACCAATAGAATTCAGAAGTCCCATGTAACAAATTCTCGGCACAAACGGTTCAAGCAGGCAGCCCATTTCTAGTCGGCCGAGCAAGATCATCAAGATTGTTGAAGGAACCTGACGCATGGCGAATGGAGTGGAGTCAAGGAAGTCTCTACAAACTCTGCAATGGATAGTTAGCTGAGGTCACTTGCCCTCGTCGTGAATACTGTTTTTGAATTTCTTCCGCACCCGCTCTTCTTTTCTAGCTTTATCTCGCTTGGCCTCAGCCAGACGTCTGAGAACCGTCGAATCAGGCTTCACTTCTGGCTTGGCTTGTTTCATTGATTGGAGGCTCTTTTCATATGAGCTTACGGCCCCGCTGTAATTCTTGGCACTATACTGAGCTGTTCCTAGTCTAAAATAGGCTTTCGCCTGTATTTCTTTTGCTTCGTTATAAACTGTTTCTGGGACTTGCACTTCCTCGCTGCCCGTAACCTTACCTGATACAGCACGGCCAGGGGTGATAGTAAACGGTTTCAATTCCTGCAACGCCAATCGAGCCTGTTCAACCGCAGAATCCCAGTCTGCAAGCTCTGGTTTTTGCATCGCCATCGACAAATTGAGGCGAATAGTTATCATCGCCTTGAGCAAGGGTGTCCACTGTAATGCAACTCCTTTGTGCCTAATCAAACTAGAATGATGTACGTCCAAAAAGTTCAGGTTTCCTACGGGAAATGTTAAGAATACTAACGAACAATATGAAATGGCTTTGTCATAGCGTTGTGCAGCAATTGCCGAGCAACCTGCCTCCATTGCTTTATTTCCGCCATCTTTTAAAATCAAGATAGTTTTGAGCAAAACGTCTAACGCATGTTCTTCAGAATATGGATGGAGGTGGGCTTTTGATACGGTTTTATCATCGGCTAAGCTTTCTGTACTCTGAGCAATTAATGATTCACATCTTGGTAGTGAAGCAATTTTCTCAATGGCGTGGTTTTTGCCCTTTGAGCCTTCCTCAGTTTTCACGGTGTTGTTGGTTGCTGGAGGAGCTTCATTATACAACTTCAACCATGGTTTATCATAAACAACTGTGCTGTTCTTGTCACCAGATGACATGCCGCTATTTTCCCTTTTCGGCACGCTACCACTACTATGCGACCAAAAATCTTTTGGCTCATCAATAAGTTCCGCATCGTAAGGCATCCAATCCATTGGAAAATCTGGAATCAAATCAGCAGGATGCTTTATCAGATCAGCATGGCCAGATACGGAGGCTCGAAATTCCATGACCCATGGTGCTACTTCTCTGTCCCAAGTTAGACCTAAGCGATCCGCTTGGTGCCGCAAACGAGACACGCTAATGTTGCGAGCGAGCGCATGCAGACCGCTGTGGACTGATGTATCAGCCTTTTCGGCAGCCACTTCACGGTAACATGTGTCGTAATTAAACTGCAGTAATTCTGGCAAAAATATCAGGCTATTGCCAACTTTACAACTTAAAAAGTCGTGTTGCCTGCTTCCACCTCGATCAGCGCTGTGTCGGATAAACGGGATGAAGTAAGATTCGTCTGCTTCGTTAGAATCGTCTTCATCGTGAAATCCATAGTCTAAAGAGTTTGGCAAGCAACCTATAGGAATTCCATCTTCTTCTAACTCCGGAAGAAGGGACAACCGACGTTGCGCGTCTTTCCATCGACTCACCAGCGCACTTTTCTTGTACGTTAAAGGCCTTGAAGAAGTCCAAGTGGAAGTTGGATTATTTATGGCTCTCCAAAGTTTTGCTGTGCTGTCAATTCCATAGGTGATAAAGTAAGGTAAGGTAGGGTGAGGAATAACACCGTTGCATGTGTTTCGATCCGCCTTGAGTAATGCTGCTACGCTTCCAGAGTCACGATCATATAACCAAGCGTGCCCAGAATCACTTCCAGTACATATGTACTCATCTCTGGGACCTGCGTATTTGGCTTCTTTCAGGAATGTGCATCTATTTAAATGGCCACCGTACATCGCCTTTTCTTTAAAAGGCTGCTGAGATGGTACCACATCAAAAGTGTATATTTGATCGCTATCGTAGCTTACCAAAAGTTCAGTTCCATCTTTTGAGACCCCTAATCCACTAACAGAGGTATGGGTAATAGTGTTCCGATCGGTATTACCTAACGTACTTGGTATATACGTCTGAAGTGCTCTGCTATTTGCGGCACTACTACCATCCATTCGTAAGTCGTACAAGCCAACTACTCCAGAAATTCCTCCAGCAAAAGCATACCACGTCTCTTGATCCTCTAGACTTTGTTGTGGATTTTTGTGTTGATTCCATAGAGCGCAAGCTTTACAAACCATTTTAGTACTTATTTCATTAGGTCTTGGTAAAACGAAAAGATTTTCTCGTGGTTGTTCTCTCGGGGAAAGACGCAAATCAAATTTGTGTAAGCCACGTTCACTACAAAGAAGTCCGATGTGTCGGTTTAAAAAACAATGAGTAAAGGCCATTGAAGAATGTGACCTACTCAGCCATTCAATTACACTTAGAGGTTCATCTGAAGATCCTACAAATTCGGGGGAAGTAACAACAATTGTTGTATATGATTGTGATGCTGAAGAAGATGATGATGAGCCCAATGTTGATGGCCCTAAAGCACGTTCCACGTCCCCCACCTGAAGAGACCCATCGGCAGCACAAGTAGAAATGAGACCTGGTTGGTATGGAACAGGTGCAACATGAAAAATATTTCCTCGATGAGAAGTGGGAAGCGTCCCTAATGGTGTAACGAATCCGGATAAATCTTTGCTGGTTCTCGTGTAGTCATTATCGTCGTTATTTTCTACGTATGAGAATGCAGGTCGAGTAGTGGGATGCGAGAACTGTGGCAATGTGGTTGACCCCATGGCTGCAGAAACATCCCAGAACATGACAGTCCGATCATCGCCCGACGTCATAAGTTGTGTAGGACATTCCTCCGACAATTGCGCAGCCACAGATTTAAAAATATTGTCAACTCCCGAGTTTAACGAGTTGCTTGAGAAGCTTAGTTTCCAACCTGCCGTAAGCCATGAAGCAGTATTGATACATCCCCTGTGCTTAATAGAAGATCTAAGGGTAGGTCGAAGTCCATTGTTGCTGTGTTTCGGTTTGTGATGATTGAAGAGGGTAGAGGAGTCGTCCTCAGTATCCATTTCTCCATCGTCGGTGCTGTCGTAGTGCTGCTGCACTGTTGCAGAACGCAAAGATGTAGCAGTAGAAGATTCGGTAGCCGCAGGAGTGTTTGGCCCAACAACTAACGCCATATCACGGATGCGTCTTCTATTCCAAGCGGCATGCGAAGATAATTTGTCGAAGAATAACCCACGATTGCAACGTTTTATTCCCGTCCTTTCTCTTTCGCGTAGCAGAGAAAGAACGGGAGATCCACCTGTCATACCATTATTATCTTCCATCTCATTAAGTCGAACCAAGAGAATATCTATATTAAAATATATTTTCCGATGCTGCACTCAAGATTATGGGATCACAAAAGAG
>Ga0102692_1023286_pt1 | contig 10786 bp, 13 predicted proteins | sample NOAtaT_2_FD_77368 | JGI IMG/M metagenome (GOLD analysis project Ga0102692, IMG submission 77368) | Metatranscriptome of freshwater lake microbial communities from Lake Erie, under a cyanobacterial bloom - NOAA_Erie_Diel6S_1000h metaT... | ecosystem: Environmental > Aquatic > Freshwater > Lake ...
CTCAAAGAAGCGCTGCCGCCCCCAATAATTTTTGGTACGATTTCGTTAACGTCCCAGAAATAACCGATCTCTCCGCAAACGAAGGAGGTTCAAATGGTGGTGTTTTGACCATCGATGGTAATGGATTCTCCCTCGATAAAACTAAAGTTTCTGTCAAAGCAGGAAGCCTTAATTGTGACGTCAAAACCTCTTCCTTACATCAGATCACCTGTCAACTCGAAGATGGAACAACCGCCACCGGTACAACATTCAAAGCAGGAGGTGGTGTTAAATACAGAAAATGGAGTTAACTCTCATATAGCAACATTGATGACTTCGTTGCTAATTTTGCTACCCTCGGAGATCCTGAAGAATAAGGTGTCTTAGGAGAAGTTTTCCTCTACACATCCAAGAGTGAAGACACCCCAGAAACCACTTATCACTATTTCGAAGGTCAATTCGTTGCTCCAGTCGCCGGAAGTTACTCTTTCTTCGTTAACACCGGAGATAGAATAGCTGCTTTCATTTCTACCACAGATGGAGGAGCGGTTCCCACAACCAAAACAATCTTCAGAAATCGAGGAAACAGCTTCTTACAACCAAAAAGAATCGATTCAGCTACTGCTTATACCACAGCAACTCTCGTTGAAAACGGAGTTTACAGATTCTAAGTTTACGGAATTAATGCTGCTAGTTTCGGACATTTCTCTCTCGGTATGATTGTTCCCAACGCTCCAGATGCCAAAGGATTCGGAAAAAAGAACTCAGTTCCCTACATAATCAATGTTAAGCAATCTTATCAACCAACATTCGAAACATTCACAATTACTTCAACCCTTACTGCCGGTAAGTTTAGCTTTGGCTTTACCGATACTATTCCCGCCTCAGATACCCGAACTTCTAGAACTTTCTCTGTTGATTTCGATTACAACGTTGACTGCGCTACATTAGAATCCAAAATTAACTATGGAGACTTCGGTCCAAAATGTGTTTAAAATGGAAACTCTTGGACAATTACCAACTAGCTATACAGAGAAGATTTCAAAACCATGCTTCCCAAAGCTTCAAACGGTGCCTCCGTTAGTGTTACTCCCGCAAGCGACCCAATGGGTGGAACTTATAATATCAAACAAGGTGGAAAATATGTTACCTGGAACGGAAGTCAAGATATTCCCTTCAATGCCAGATCATGGGACCTTAATGGAGCCTTCCAAAATTTCTTGGGATACTCAACCGTTTTCGACTGGGGATTCAGAAAACCCTACGATGGACAAGATAACTATCTTCAAGTATACACCTGGGGAAGACCTCTTCAACCTTTTGAAGTTGACTATACCAATTTGACCGGAAAATTAGCTTAAGTTGAAGTTACTTTTACCCAAGTTGCTACTAGCAATCTCGAATTTACCTCTATTCCACATGAATATCTTTTCTATGAAGAAACCACTCCGCAAGTTGTTGTCACAGTCAATGATGTTGTAGGTGGTTGTGTTGCAGGAGACTGCAGCTATGTTGCCGCTGCTGCAAATGATTAAACTTTTACAACATTCACTTTTAACACCGCAACCAGTGAACTTACTTTAACACTTACTGGAATAACTAATGATCCAGAACTTACCCCCAATGATGTTTCAATTAGATTCGGTAACGCTGATTGTGTTCCTTCCTTAGCCATTGATGTCTCAAATACAAGTATTAAATGCAAGATTGCCTCGGTAACCACACCAACTGTTACTGGAAGATTATTGGAAGGTGGTTCTTGGAAACCAATAGTTAATATCAATGGATACGGATACCTTACCACATCAGATGCAGCCATACCTGTTACTCCCACTATTACAGCTCTACAATCACCAACTGGTTCTACTCCAGTTACAACTGGAGGAACCAATGGTGGTACTCCAATAAAAATTGTAGGAACAAATTTCCCAATTGATGGATCACTTCCCGCTGATCTAACAGATCTTCTTGAAGTTTACTTTGGTACAGTAAAGGCCACAATCAAATCATACAATCCTACCCAAATTATTGTCGACTCACCTTCAGGAACTGGTTCAGTACAAGTCACTGTTAAAACAAACGGTGTAGCCAGCCCTACTGGGATCTCTTACCTATATGATGCCAATTTAAATGTGTCACTTGACCCATCACCACTTATTTCATTCTCACCGGTACTTAAAAACAAACTCACACTACGTGGTACTAATTTTTTAGCTGCAAAAAAATCCGACCTTCAAGTCGTTCTTAAGCAAAAGCTTAACGGTGCATTAACTTACGTTTTACCAGTAACATAAATTGTTTCTGATACAGAAATCCAAGTCTCTGTTATCGGTGGTCACACTGGAAACTTTGATCTTTATGTTCAAAGAACTGGTTATGGTTAATCTAATAGTCTCGATTTCTAGTATAGAATCCATGTTACAAGCATTACCCCAACAACTGGATCCATCGGAGGAGGAACCGAACTCACAATTACAGGATCAAACTTTTCTCTTGATAAATTGGAAAATAATGTTTTCTTAGGAAGTATCAATGGTTTCGATAATCTTATCTGCCACGTAACTGCTTCAACAGCCACTCAAATCAAATGCTTGACCCCTCCTGGATATGCCTGGCAATAGGGAACGTCACCTAACGTTCAAAGCATAATCGTCCAAGGAAGACTTATCTAGGATGCAGACATGATTGCTGCTCCAGTAAAAGAATTCACATACATTTCTGATGCCTCTGTACCTGTCGTTGCCAAACCTTCAACCACTAATTACGCTGCTGGAAGTACCGTTTCTCTTACCGGAACAAATCTCTCAGGAGCCTTAATCTATATTGATGATACCCAAGTTATAGCATCAGTTACATCAACTGCAACTTCAATCAGTTTCCCTTTCCCAGCCCTTCCAGCTGGTACCTACAAATTGCGAGTTAATTTCGCTATAGGTGATGCAGTTTTAGGTGATCTTACCACTCAATGGGATGGTAAATTGACTACTACTTTCTCTGCTTCAACAGTTACTCCAGCCACCGGTTCATCAGCTGGTGCCATCGTAACTATCACTGTTAATGGTCTTGATCTTGATCCCTTGAACAAACCCTCTGCCAAATTCAACGCTGGAGAATGTGCAATTATTAGTTGGACTTCTTCTCAAATAGTGTGCAGAACCCCAAAGATTTCGGCTGCTGATACAGTTTCAGTTACCCGTATCGCTAATGTACCATTCGGTCAAAGAGAAAAAGTAAACGGAGGTTCCTACACTGGTTCAGCAACCGGTGCTCCAACTGTTACAGCTGCAACCGCAACCACATCCGGTGCAACAACCACCTTCTCTCTTACAGGAACAGGACTATCCGGTACTGCAACTCCATATCTTCAATTAGTTTCAAATCCTAACGTCGCTTACGAAGGTACCGTCACTTCTAACACAGCAACCACCGCTGTATTCACCGTAGCTAATTTACCCGCAGGAATATACATCATCAGAGTAAACATCGATGCAAAAGGATTTGCTGTTTTCTCATCCGCTACTATTGAAACTTATACAGTTGCTCTTACCGTTTCTACCACCCTCGAAAACAGTTTCTTACCAGCCTCTATTGCTGGAGGTCAATCTTTAACCATTACCGGTTCAGGATTCTCCGCAAAAAAGGAAGAAAATACCATTAGTGTCTGCGGTCTACCCTGCTCTGTGACAACCTCAACATCCTCAAGTGTTGAATGTAGTCTTCCAAGATTACTTACTCGCAAGACTCAACAGACCTATAATTTCCCAGACGTCGATCTTAGAGTTGAAGCTGTTGCTCAAATTTCTGATGTAACAAGTAACGTTGACCCAACCCTTCTCTCTGATGGCGCCACTGATTCACATTATTCCTCAGGCGCTGCCAATTGTTTTATTGGATTGGATTTCGGAAACCAACTCGTCGCTGTTTCTAAAATCAACTTTTATCCCAGAAGTTTAGGAGTCACATCCGCCTTCCCACATGTTGGAGGTGAATTCCAAGGTTCAGTTGATGGTTCAAACTGGGCCAATATCTACACTTTACCCTCAGCTTTCCTCGGATAAAACATTATCAGACCCGAAACTTCTGCTAATTACAGATATATCAGATACGTTAATGATGAAGCCAACTGTGAAATTAGTGAACTCGAAGTTTACGGCACAGTTTTTGCACCTGTAGATTTCACTGGCACCCTTTCCAAGACCAACGGAGAATTAGACTGCAGTGCTGACATTTCTGTTAATGGAGTTACTTAAACCGTCAATGGTGCAGTTAGATACACAAATAAACTCGCCAGTACTCCAATTGTCAACAATGTTTCCCCTAAATTCGGATCTATTTCAGGAGGAACCGTTATCACCATCTATGGTGAAAACCTCGTTACTTCAAGTAATGTTGTTTTAACTAACTATCAAGTCAATATCGACGGTATTCCATGTGTAGTTTCAGCTGTCGATGCAAACGCAAATAGTATCACCTGCACAACTGGTGCAAAGGCTGCTCCCTCAGCAACTAAATTCGAAGTTATTGCTAGAGGCTTCCCAGCTGTCACTGGTAGTACCGTTTTCTATTATGGTATGCTATGGAGTCAATGGGATACTTGGGGAGATTCTAAACCAGTCTCCGGAGATTCCGTATTCGTCGAAAAATACACAGTTCTCATAGTCGATGAACCCGTCGTTAATCCCTTAGACGGATCAAATGTCGTCCTAAAGGCCGTCGTTGTTGAAGGTACTCTTCTATTCATCGATCAAGTTGGTGTCGATCTTAATTTCGATGCCTACTATATTGTCATCAGAGGTAATGGATCAGGCGAAGGAAGATTCGTTGTTGGTACCGAAGAAAATCCATTTGTCAATGCTAAACTAACCATCACTATGTACGGCAATTATTGGAGCCCCCAATTACCCGATATTGGAAACAAGGGTATCGGTTGTATGCACTGTTGGCTCGATATTCATGGTAAAAAGATTGAAAAGACTTGGACCGAACTGAGCGCTACCGCCGCTGTTGGAGACACCTCCATCACAGTTTTCGGAAATTTAATAGATTGGAAAGTTGGAGATAACATCGTTATCGCTTCAACTGATTTCTACCATGAACATGCTGAACAGAGAGAAATCGCTACTATCACACCATCAACATCTACCACAGTCATCACATTCAATGTACCCCTCGAATGGCAACATTTCAGTGGTACAGAAACTCCCCTAGATTGGCAAGGAAATGCCGTCAATTTTAATATTCGCGCTGAAGTTGGTCTCCTTACAAGAAACGTTAAGATTCAAGGAGATGCCGGATCAAGTATTGATAAGTACGGTGCCCACATGATGATTCACGGAAAGAGTGAAATGGGAACCAGAGCAAGAGTCGAATATGCCGAATTTACAAGAGTCGGTCAACCAAAGATCGTTGGTCGTTATCCAATCCATTTCCACATGAACGGTGACGTCTCTGATTCTTATGTCATCGGTAATGCAGTCCATGAATCTTTCGCAAGACTTTGCACTATCCATGCCATTCAATATCTTAGAGTTCAAAAGAACGTAGGTTATAATATCGCAGGACACAACTTCTTCTTCGAAGATGGTATCGAAATGAACAACGTTTTGGAAGACAACTTGGCTATCCATTCCCGACAAGTCTGGTCCATGCTCCAAACTGATATCACTGTCGCATCTTATTGGGTCACAAATCCCCAAAATTATCTCAGAAGAAACAGAGCCGCTGGTGGTGATTTCTATGGTTTCTGGTACGAAGTTAAAGAACATCCAGATGGTCCTTCTGCCAATAATGACATCTGCCCTCAAGGTATGGGTGTAGGTGAATTCATCGATAACAAGGCACATTCTTATATCCGTTTCGGTCTCAGAGTCTTCAAGCTCGTTCAATAAACTAATCCTTGCGCACCAAGCAGAGATGATACCTTACTCGACCCATATTCTGCCAATCCCTCTCAAACAATCTTCTGGAAGAACTTTGATTCCTGGAAGAATCAAGAAGATGGTGTTCTTTGCGAATTCTGCGGTGACATGGTTTTCCAAAACTTTAATCTCGCAGACAACAAACAAAGTAGTTTCAATATCCATAGATCAAATTTCACTTCCAACTACGTTAAACTCTCTAATGCCAGAATTATTGGTAAATCAATCAATTTCGATGATGCTAAGTTAATCGATACAACAGGTGATGACGATCCATAATAAATTGGTCCTAAGTTTTACGAAAACTCCAGAGGTATCATCGTGCCAAGAACCGATGGTTTCCTTGTTGAAAAAGTCGCCTTCAGCAAATTTTCTGGCAGTCACAGACCCCTTCAAAGTTGTTCGGAATGCTATCACTTCAAGAAATGGCCTCAAGGAGGAAAGGAAACTCATTTCAGACAAATCAGATATGACGCCAGTACACTAGATACTGTCACACATCTTGTATTCTGGGAAAAATGGAAGAGAGAATTCTTCTGGGATATGGACGGTACTCTCTCCGGTTAAACTGATGGATAATAGAGATTCATTATCTCAGGTCTACACAAACACCTTTTGTAGGCCACAACCTGCGAATCCAATCTTCAATGGGGTGATGAAGAAAGCGGTGCAGGTATTGTATGCACATCTCGTCTTAGAAGACTAGACTTCTTCGCAGCCGTTCCAGCTCAAGAATTTAGAGGAATCAATCTTCAAATCGTTCCTCTCGTCTAAAGAGACGGTACTCTTGTCGATTTAGCTGCTACTAATGCTGCAAATCTTCAAATTATGACAAACTATCAATCTGTTAAAATAAAGAATAAGGAAAAGGATAATGATCTCGGTTTCGTTGGTATTTTCGTCGCTGGACATAAATACAACGTCAAATGGAATTCTGCTCCCGATGAATGGAGAGCTGGTATCGACTGGAGACACATGCTCATTGGTAGTTCCGAATATTGGGATGTCACTGAACCAGCTGTTATCGTTGAATTCTCTTACATAGATTTCAGAGAATTATTCGAAGTATGGAGAATGATTGGAGGAACAAATGACTAAACTTTCGACTTGACTCCAAATGATGCTCCATTTAACTCAATCGATCCATTTGATGCTGCCACTATGAATTTCAATACCTGTAAATTTGGTGATTACATTCATGATATGGATAAACGAACTCTCACTGTTTGTTTCAGTGCCAGAGGACTCCTCGGCAAGTTTGACAAAATTTCCTTAAACGCTCTCCCATGCAAGCTCGCCTGCCCTGTTCCAAATGCTAATTGCGAAAAGGAATCATAAGCCAGACATTGGGATAATCCTAATGACTGGATTCATCGTTTCACAGATTAAAATGGAAAACCCCAAACCATAGACTACGGAACCCCTAACAACATGACCGTTCTCTGTGAATGGATCATGGTTATCTCACCTGATGCAAACAATTAAGTCGATATTAACGTCGCAAATCTCACTATCGTCGGTAGCCTTTCATTCGACGGTCTCGATAGCAATACTGAGATCTCCATCAAATCAAAGGGTATTAATATTTTCGGTGGTTCTTTCGTTCTCGGAGCTCCAGATGCTCCTTTCCTCGGTAAAGCAGTCATCGAATTACAAGGTCTTCATGAAGACAGAACTCCTTTCTTATATGATGACATCACCGATGTAGGAAACAAGGTTATCGGAGTCACTGGTGTTTTCAGTCTTTACGGAAACCCAACTCCTAACTCTTGGAATCGTCTCACTAATTTCAATACCGCTACTCCAAACGTCATTACTGTACAAGATGCATCTGGATGGGTAGTCGGCGACACTCTCGTTGTTTCTCCATCTGGCACAACTGCTTCCGAATGGGAAACTGCCACCATCAGCAATATCAATGGATAAGTTATTACACTTTCCAAGAATCTTGAAAAATGGCATTATGGTGCTAGCGGACCTGCTGTCACCAAAACTTTCACCGATTTCAGAGGTCAAAGTGTTGAACAAACACTCGACATGAGAGCCATCGTCGGTAAAATCAACAGAAACATCGTCATCAGAGGTTCATAAGAAGATGACTGGGGTTGCAGAATCCTTGTTTACAGATACAAACTCACTGAAGCCAACGGTGTTACTCTCACCGAAGATCAACAAATCGATTGGCAAGGAGTCATTACTTTTGACTCTGTTGAATTAGATAACTGCGGTCAAAGAGATACCACTCGTGGTGCCATTGATTTCAGACTCTACGATGCTCTTCCTGATGAAATCCTCTAAAATGGACCAGTTGCCGACAGAACTAAGAAGGCATCCAGATCAATTGTCAGAAACTCTGCCATCCACGATTGTTAAGGTTTCTGCTGGAATTCCCAAGAATCACACTTCTGGGAAGCCAACAATAACGTTTTCTTCAACGGAAGACCTATCATGATGAATGTTGCCTTAGGTGGTAAATTCGTTAACGTTATCAACAATGCTTTCATCGGAGCTATGGAAAGAAACTATTTCTGGAATCCTGATATGCTTTACGACATGAAAGCCTTCATCTACTGGTGGAAAGATTTCAGCGTACATGAAGACAAAGCCATCGTCAGAGGTAATATCGGTCAAGGTTCCGAAGGACCTGGATTCATTTTCCCTCACACCAGATGTACTGAAGTTGACTAAACTTATGATGCAGTCAATGATGTTCTCTACGGATTCTACGACAACGAAGCTACCACAACTGTCGTCGGATTTATGTATTAAATCATTCGTCCCGGATGTCAATGGGCTGGTAGAAACTCCGCCGGTCTTTCCGGAAGAGGTGTTATGGTTAATCCCACTGTTCCCCAAGGAATTATAGTTGAAAATTTCATTGCCGTTGAAAATGAACGTGGCATTATCTTGAGATTCGCAACCGAAGGTGTTGACCGCAAAGGTTATTTCAGACAATCATATGTCTCCATGCTTGCAAGACCCACTTGCACTGAATGTTATTTGGCTGGAAGATCAATATGTGATGGTATGGGAGTACAAATGTTAGTTGTTACCTAGGGAGGTGAAGATTTCCCCTTGAAATTCCATCCATTCGTTTTCGACGTTATTTGCAACTCAGAAACTTACGACAGCAGACTCTATGTTGATGATGTCGTTTTCGAAAACTTCAGAACCAAATTCACTAATCAACCCGCATGCGGAGGTGGATCCGCTTGGGCTACTCACCCCAGCGCTTCTGACATGACTGCAGGACATTATTTAAGAAACGTTGATTGTTTCAACTGCGACCATGAAAGCAAGGTTCTTTTCAGATCTCCATCCAAATCTTGGCTCGGATGGTTTGGTGGATGTGGTGAATTCTTATGTACTGCTCCAGATAACGTTCTTCTCCACGATTGGACTGGTCGTTTCTTAGGTGTTGATGCCAATGATGCTACCCAAACCTACCCTCCAAGACAAGCTATTGCTCACAACGAAGCTATCGGTGATGCACTCGAATTCTGCACAAGAATCGTTGGCTGGAATGGAGGTTACGACTGTGAAGGAACCCAAATGGCTATTTTCCAATTCGAAAGTATTGCCCATGATAGAATGTCCAGAATGCACGCTCCAGTTTATATTAACAACACAGTCTTCAGAAACAAAATTAACGCCTACAGAGAATGGGAATGGGATGGCCCTGAACCCTTGAACAAGCGTATGAATCGTTTCCTTACTCTCGTTCAACTTAACAAACCTTACAACGTCACTTTCAATGGTCTCAATCCATATGATATTATCCACAAGATCAATGAAAGAACTGATCCCGCTCCTCAGGATGAAAAAGACCAACACATAGTATTTAAATATCACTATCCAGTTCCACTCAGTATTGTAGTCTATTTCGATCCTCCCTTCGTCAGAGCTGACGGAACCGTCGTTAAACAAGTTAAACCAGTTCAATTAGCCGAAGGTAAACCCTACCCACTATTGGACGTTTCCGAATGTGGCCACAATCACTATTACTACAAAAACTATACTATTCATTTCGTTACCACCGGAGAAAGAGGTTGCTATCCTAAAGTTAAATTGATCGATTCTGTCTGGATCACCATCAGACTAAACTGCACTGTAGACTAGTTCTACAACAGTGATAAGGATACCTAATTCATCGATCGTATCGGTGCCTTCCTCGATATCTCCACTGATCGTCTCAAGATCGTAAGTGCTTTCGGTAATACTGGAAGAAGAGGTTTACTCTTTAAGAACAGTTAAAGAGCTCTCGCTGAAACCGCTTCAGCAGTTCTCGTTATCGACAGCTAACATGAAATTGGCTCTGTAGAACCTGTTGAATCTTACAAAGAACTTGATGATTTAGCCAAATCTTTGAAAGAATCCTTCGCAAACGGAACATTAGTTACTGATCCCCCCGTGTATGCAGTTGAATATGAAGTCTAAGTTTCCAAGGATACTTCCACTGGTGAAATTATCACTTAGGAAGAATTCCAAAAATCTCAAGGTGGAAGCAGCGCTATTACTTCAAACGCCGATTAAAATGGCCTCTCTGAAGATGATACAGTCCTCGCTATTGTTCTCGGAGTTGTTCTTGGTCTTATCTTTATTATCACCCTCATCGGTTGTTACTGCGTTTACAAATAATACAAGCAAAAGAAATTAGAAGAAGCCAAACAAAACCAGGTTATTTTCCTTAACCAATCCAATGATCAATCAAATGTTGCCCTCAAACAAATCGAGGGAGTCAAAGTTAATGACGATGCTCCTCTTCAAATGCCTGGAGCTGCCTCTATCATTGATCAATCAAATGATATTCCTGATTTCTGAACAATTTAAACAGATTTATGCAAACTGTCATTACGCCTATAATTGAATGAAAAATAGTATTAAATTTG
>Ga0102692_1105345_pt1 | contig 10320 bp, 1 predicted proteins | sample NOAtaT_2_FD_77368 | JGI IMG/M metagenome (GOLD analysis project Ga0102692, IMG submission 77368) | Metatranscriptome of freshwater lake microbial communities from Lake Erie, under a cyanobacterial bloom - NOAA_Erie_Diel6S_1000h metaT... | ecosystem: Environmental > Aquatic > Freshwater > Lake ...
CTTCTGCACCCGCTCGAGCGCCACGAGCTCGTTGCGGCAATGTGGGCACCACGAGGCCCAGAAGCAGACGACGACGGCACGCGGGTGGAGCTCGCCGAGCGTCAGCACGTTGCCGTCGTTCAGACGGCCCAGCGGCGTTGCGGCATCGAACTCGCCGGGCGCCGCCGGCTTGGGCTTGTCGGCCGCATCCTGCGCCTGCAAGGATGCGGTGAAGCCGAACGCTGTCGTGGCAAGGCCGGCCTCGATCCAGCGGCGGCGTGTCGGGGCATGGGGTCTGGGCATGTGAGCGGTCTCCCGGGTGGCGAATCGGCCACCTCTGGAGCATGCCACGCCCTGCGAACGCGCCTCACCAGCCCTGGCTCGTGATCTCGCCACCGCGCAGGTAGTAGACGTGGTCGCCGATCTGCAGGCTGCGCTGGTTTTCGACATCGGGATAGTCCGCCCGCGTGCTGCGGGCCATCTGAGGCCGCTCGCTCATGCGGCGGGCCGCCAGGTCGATGTCCCAGCGCATCAGCGAACTGGTCCACTGCATTGCACCGGGCACGGCCCACTGCATCGGCAAGGCCACCCGGGCCGTGCCGTTGACAGTCATGAAGTTCAGGCCGTGGCGGGCACCGTCCAGTGCGCTGTAGCTGCCGACACTGCCCAGCACCTGTGACGAGATCTCGCGCGGCGCGGCCGGGTTGGCGACGTCGATCAGCGCCACCTTCACGCCCTGCACGACACCTCGGTCCGTGGCATCGCGTCCGACCGCAAACAGCAGCCCGGGGCCGACCGGCACCAGATGGTCCGAGTAGCCCGGCAGTTCCAGCTCGCCGACCGACTGGGGGTCCGCCGGGTTCGAGAGGTCGAGGACGTACAGCGGGTCGATCTGGCGGAAGGTGACGACGTAGCCCTGGCTGCCGACAAAGCGCACGCCGTAGACCTGCTCGCCAGGCTTGCCCAGCGCGGCAGGGCGCTGGGCGTTGGGCAGCGTCGAGAGGGTTTGCAGCAACGACTGCCCGGCCTGCTCGCGCAACATCGTCAAGGTCGCCGGTGATGGCGCCGGTGCGTTGCTGCGGGTCGCGTCCGCGGGCGTCGCCCATCCGGTGGTGCCGGTGTAGGTCAGCACGCGCAGCACGCCATCGTGCTCGGACAGCCGCCAGCTGCGCCGGGTCGCGTCCCAGCCCAGATGGCCGGCAACGTCGGCGCTCGCGCGATAGGTCAGCGTGCCTGCAGCGGAGTCGAACGCGAACTTGTGGATGTCGGTGCGGGTGTCGCTGCGGAAGACCACACCGGTGCTGTCGGCTGTCTGATCAAAGCGCGTGGTCGCCAGGTACAGGCTGTTCGGCGTCATGTAGACCGTCTCGGTGCCGCCGATGAAGCAGCGGCTCGAGTTCCGGAGGTCGCTCGTGCGGAGGTCGACCAGGGTGACCGTGGTCACCTCGACGGTCCGGGACGCGTTGGCCGGTTGGATCCAGCAGTCGCTTTCATTCACCAGCGGCTGTGCAGCGCCATTGTTGCGTCGCAGGGTCGGCAGCACCTCGCGGGCGGTGACGCGGGCGATCGCGGCATCGCGTTCGGCTGCGGTCGCGTTGGGAAGCAAAAGGTCCGGTGCCAGAACCGGTCGGTGCCGGGTGACAAGCACAAGGCGGTCGCCGACCCGGCGGCTGTCGACCAGTTCGCCCTCGATACGAAGGCGGTCGCCTGCGCTGGGAAGGCCATCGTCGAGTGCGACGCGCTGGACCTCGACCCCGCTGTCGATCCAGCGCGGCAGCCAAGCCAGTCCCATGGGTGGGCACAGATCGGAGCAGCTTTCAGGCGGACCCAGCGGTTTCCAGCGCTTGCTGACGACCACCCCCGAGCGCCCGTCGGCGGCGAGCATCAGGCCCTGATTGCTTACATCGGCCGCGTCCTCCGAAGGCAGCGGCAACAGCGCCAGTTGGGCCAGGCTGCCGTCGGTTGATTTGGATGAGGATGTTGGCTTCTCTTTCTCCTCTTCATCGGAAAGATCGCCGCTATCCCTAAAACTGGATGAAGCTTGCAATTCCATACCATCCTCCAACTCTTCTAAGCCCAATGGGAAGTAACTAATCTTCTTCTTCCAGTTGTATTTCTTGTATTGAGCCCAAGCTAACCAAGCGACACCGCCGAAGCAAGCAAAGACAGCCAAAAGGATACCCGAGATGGTGAGGAACTTGACGAAACCAGAGGAGGATCCGCCATTATCATCGCGGGTCTTACAATCGGCACCAGAGTAACCAGGGGTGCACTTACTGCAGTCAGCGCTACCCTTCCAATTGGAATCGCACTTGCAGGTCTTCGAGGTGGTATCACACTCGCCGTGCACGCAGTGGGGAGTACACTCATCCACAACCTTACAGAGAGGATAGTTGATGAACCCTGGAGCACAAGTCTCACAGTGGTCACCAGCGTAGTTGGATTTGCAGTGACAGAAGGGTCTACCGCTGATGGGTTTGCATTGGCCGAGAGGATCGCATACTGCGGCACCAGGATTGCTGCAACCGCAGATGGAAGCATTCTTGCACGCTCCGCTGATATCCTCAACACATACACTTCCGAGAGCCACATAGTTGAATGCGCACTGGTCGCAATGACTACCAACATAACCTGTCTCACAAGCGCATTGAGAAGAAGCATCATTCCATGCACCATGGCCAGAGCAGCCATTTTCTAGTGTAGAGAAGGTTCTGGGGGAATTGTAGATGAAGGCTTCGCCTTTAGAATTGAACAACATGTTATCGATCATGCGGAGTGGATAGTTCTTTCCCTCCTCCAAAGTGGTAGGAGCGGCTCTGGATCTGGCAGCTGCCTTAGGATGGAAGGGTGCCTTAGGGAAAGTCAAAGCCCAGATAGTGTTGTCTGAAGTCTTGAGTTCAACACGAGAGGGAGAAAGATCTCCAAGCTTGAAGGCTTCCATGATGATATGCGCATTGGCTTCGTTAATGGGGGCTGAGCCATTGAAGGTGAATGGTGCTTCTGACAAAGTTATGCGGATAACCAAATCATAGAAGGAGTTAAATCCATCTCCACCTTCGGGCAGAACGAAGGAAACGAAGGGGATGGAGATAGGGACGAGCTGAAGCTCCCATATGTAAGGGAAGCAATTACCAACTCTGGGCTTGAAGGGTTCGTGATCCACATTAGGATGGGCGAGAGTGATGGTGTAGTTATCGGGGGTCAGAGTTCCAACAATGCGTTGCACAAGGTTGGTCTTATCCCTGCCCGTTACCATGGAGAAGGTGCTTCGTCCTAATGTCATTGGACCAAAGAAGCGCGTTGCCCTTGAGATAGTGATGTACAGGAAGTTGGAAAGAGAATCAAACGACGCGCTAACTGCGACAGCTGCGGGCTTGCCTTTGACTTGGAAGGCAACCTTTGTCTGGAATGCAGATGAAGAGGGATCCAGCATCTGGTAATCCATCACTGCCTGCAGGCGTTGAACTCCCACGCCCCTTTGATCGAAGGTTACAGTGCTATCAGGCAACTTGGCTTGATGGCCAGAAGGGCAGCGAAGCTCCTTGGTAATCTCATCAATAGGCTTGAGCTGAAGATCGAAGGCAAAGTAGAAGCATGTGCCAGTGGGGTCAATGTTCACATCCTTCAACAACTGAATTTCAACAGTTGCGCCACCGCTGGGTGGCTGAAGGGAGAAGCTTTCCAAGCGTTGTCCATAGGTAATATTTGCATGAACAGGCGTTACTAAGACAGTTTGTCCGGTGCCACTGAGGGGTTTCATGCTGACCCTGAAGCTGACAACAGCCCTCGAACCAGTGGGTTGGTTGAAAAGCAAAGTCAGTACACTCGCCTTTTGGACGGTGAAGATCATAGTGTTGGTGGTGCGCTTGAGAAGGAGGAACTTATTGCCAGATATATGGACAGCACCACCCATGATGGGACCGCCAAAAGGAACACTGCCGCCATCGTGGGTATTCAGATTATAAGGCAAGAGATCGTAGTCAATGCAGTCCAAGTGCTCGTGATCATTCTTGGCTTCCTGGAGGAACAATCCCATAGAATAGGGCATACAGAAGTGCTTGCCGCTCCACAATGAGCTCTTAGGAGGTTGAATAGCCACACGAAGGGTGTAGTTACCAGCAGGTACAAGCTGATTGATAACATTCAAGTTTCTGGAGGGAACACCTTTAACACCATCATAGGGGAAGAGAGTGCTGTCGACACCGTGTCCTACAAGGATAGCGTACATGTCATCGAAGAGGAAGTTGAAGCCGAGTTTAACATAGATAAGGGTATCTTTTTTCAGGAGAAGTCCGACATCGCCCAAATCGTATTTATCCCCCTCGATATCAGTGGCATCGATGGTGAAGGTGCCGCGGCGAGAGAAGAACGGATTTTCATCGCCAATGATAACGGCAGACATGTTCTTGCTCAAAGGTGTGCAGTCGTGGATGTTGGTGAATACGTTAAGGGCATCCGCAACCATCTTGGTGGGTTTGATCGCCAATTCGAGAGGAACAGCGAATATTTCGCCTGTGAACTCGTCACTGGGAACAGTGCTGCGGTATTGGAAGACCAACTGGTAGACGCCAACCTCCAAGGCCTTGTAGATATGTTTGCCTATGGCTAGGGATGTCTTCTCGTCCTTGCGTTTCAAGGTAACGGACACCGATGATGTCTTATCATCCGAAACAACGGAGAGACGGAGGGACGAAGCTTGGTCCACGGAGAAATCAACTTCGTGGGTCTCAAAGCTGCCAGGGATAAACATGCTGTACTTGCCTTGCATGTGGAGAACACCCTTGCTGTATCCCAAGTAAGAAAGTCCGTTCAAAGATATAGGCATCTTGGGCATAGTAATGTCCAACAAGTGATCGGATCCTCCCTTCTCCACTATGATACGGAAAGTGAAGTATGCGCACATGCGAAGGCCAGTGTCATCTTCAGAAGGAGGCTCATAGATGGTGAGGGTGTACTTGGCGGGTATGAGATTAGTCAGCTCTAGATAGTTCCTGTTGTATTCGTTGGTGCCGTAGACTGTTTCTCCCGAAATAGTGTTCACCAACTTCAGCACAAGGTCGCCCAATGCAAAGTCATAGCTTACATCAGCATAGAGATCAGTGATGTCGTCCAAGTTGAGGTCATAAGTCTTGGAGCGAGGAGCACTTGCCGATTGTTGGAAATAGAGTTTCTCGCTGACACCTGTACGAATAGGATCGGTGCTGTCGTAGTAGTAAGGCTTGGTGGGCATGTTGGCAGGGAAAGCTGGTGGCCAATGTTCCGATCCATTGTTGGGGCATGGAGCAGGCTTGGGAAGATTGGCAGTTTGAATAATCGCGAAGCCCATACTGAAGAGAGCACAATCGGGGATATTGTTCAAGTTCCACTTGTAGAACAACAATTCAACTTGATAGGCTTCATCCCTATCGAGAATAGCCGCCATAACCTCTTCGTCGTAGAAACCGTTCTTGCCAGAGGCTTTGAGGATATCGTATTTGTCGGTAGTGGTGTTCTTTTGCCAGAGCTTGAGATCAATATCGATTACGTGAGGCTCAGTGTACATGCGGAAGAGGGATTTGTCTTCAACTTCGAGGTAGATCTTATGGGTAGGGAAACGGCCCTCAGGAACAAAGAAGGAAGACTGTTGGTAGTTGATGTTATTTTCACTGTGCAAGAATCGGAGGGAAGAGAAAGTTGTTGGCAACTCCTCGCCTTCACAGAAATCGGCATCGAGAGCCTTCAATTTGAGTCCAAAGTTGAAAGAACCACAAGAGGCAAGAGGAGAGTTGGTGGAAACCCTGCCGGGCCTGGTGAGTTTCAACGTATATGTTCCAGGAGTAAGGAACCAGTCCAACTTGTTGAGGTTGTATTCGTGTACGCCATAGCGGTGATTGGCCTGCTGGTTAGCTCTTCCCTTGTGAACAGTGCTGGGCTCAGAGTTGGGTTTCACTATCCTTGTAGCAGTGGTGGGTGTATCTTCGGCTTCGATGTGCATCTCAGGCCTTACATCTGCGGTGAGGAAATCGCTGGCAACCTCCACAATCAACCACATGAGTTCGGTCACTTCAATGGGATAGGAGGCGATATCGCCTGTCTTGTAGGTCACAAAGTGAATGAAACCGTCAGTGTCGCTCATGTTGAACTGGTAAGGTTCAGATCCCAAGGTAGAGGGAAGAGAAGGCAAAACATCCGATCCACCCTGGCTGCAGTACTCAGGAGGAGACACTTGGACTGTGGGGATGATGTAAAGTTCCATGTTGATTTGCGGGCATTCATCTCCAAGGAGTTGATCGAAGACCAAGATCTCGAAGACGTAGGTACCAGGAGGCAAACGAGCGGTCACAAGGCCCTCACCAGAATGGTCAAGCAACACAGGCTCGGCGGTGAAATTGAAAAGGAAGATATCGAAGCTAAGGACCAACTCAGCAGTTACCGCGATCTTGAAGAATGATTCAGTGGTAAGGGTAAAGTTGACAGGCTGGAAGCTGTTCTCGAGCAAGAAATCATCCTGGAAATGCAACACGCCGTTGTAGTCAAGGTAGTTTGGCTCGTTCAAAGAGCGAGGGAAACGGGCACCTTGGCAGTAGAAGGTATCGCTCCAAGAAAACATGAAGTTGATGTTAAGTTGGAAGTCGAAGAGGGTGCAATTGGTGAAGGGTTGCCTGGGTTGGAAAAGCCACAGAGTATAAGTACCAGCAGCAACGATCGTATCCAACACGTTCCTGTTGTAGCCATTGATGCCAGTAGTGCACGTGGAGTTGCTAGCCCTAGTGAGGCAATGGTCACGTGAGTTGCCCCGTTCAAGAAGCAACACAACACCATCCTCTAGGAAGGAAGAACCAACCTCCGCATTCAACACCATTACCTGACCCTCTGGGGGAATCGGCAGGGTGAAGGTGATGTTCCAAAAGAAGTTGCCTTGAGGCGCAGTACCGAAGTGGTCGATGACCCAACCGCCGGGTATATCTAGGCCGTTGGTGGCAAAGAGGGTTGCGGGGCCAAAGGAATAATCCACGCCAGACTCGACGTGAATGGTTTGTCCCTGCAGGGGTAAGTGTCCGTTTGCTGAGTTGAGAGCTGCCACACAAGCGTCGTGGTTGGCAGCAACTCTGTTTTCAGCTCTGTCGATGGGAGAAATCACAATATGCAAGTTGAGAGTCTCGCAGTCAGGAACGGTGGAGGTGAACACATAGTATCTGAACTTGAGGAGATAGACATCATCCCCCGTGGTCTTATCGAGCACCGTGAACATGCTCTCTTCAGTATTCATGCGGAAGCCTCCATCAGTGATCAAGGTATCCTTGGTTCCGCTTCTCTTGTAGAGAGCTACGTCTACGTCAACCCAGTGAGGAGCCAAAAGCAATCTAAAAGCGCTAGCTTGCTTCACTGTGAAGGTGGTAACATGCTCCTTCTTCAACGGATCGATGAAGTAGTTGCCCAAAAGTCTGGTCTCACCATCGAATCCGAGGTAAGCCATACCGTCGAGAGAGACGGGAAGTAAATCCGCCTTGCAGCGGGTGTTCTCATCGAAAGGATCAGGAATAGCCACACAGTTGGGATATCCCTGGTAACCATCCGCGCAGACAGAACAGAAGGCATCACCCACTGTGGCGTAGCCAGTTCTGCATTGGCATTCGGGATAGCCATTGGGGTTAGAGCAGGTGCCATGGCCGTTACAAGTGTTTGGAGCACAGGGAACGTCGGGTACGCACTGGTAGGCAACTCCGTGGTATCCCTCGATACACGAGAGACAGTCATCTCCTGTGTAGGGCGAATCGCAAATGCAAATGGTTTCGCCAGAAGAAGCGTTCACGTGACCATGACCATTACAAGTGTCGCTCAACACTTGGTAGAGGTGTCCCTTTTGTACTGCGTTCGCGAAGTGCAATCCCCCAGTAGTTGTGAAATTGCTGAGATCGAATTGAAGCTCATAAGTCTTTCCCATCGCAAGTCCGCTAGCATACCAGCGAAGAATCAGAACGGTGTTGTCTCTAGAATAGGCCAGGGTATTGGGCGTGATACGAGCAACCGCAGGGGGTCTATCTGCGGTTTCAGTCTTGAGGTAAATCCAATGATTGGTGGCAGTCAACACAGGAAGTTGATCAGCAGGGGGGTAAGTAACAGGGTCACTGAACGTGACGTGGATAACTAAGTCCTCGCCAGGGTTGTGCATGGTTTCAGACTGAGGGGTAACCAAAAGCACTCGCGGGGTCCTTTCGCTGAAGGAGCTGACGGAGAAACCGTACTTGTGGCAGGAGGAACCATTCAAGTGGAGATCTGTCTTCATGAGATCCTCATTGATATCCAAGAAATAAACTCCGGGAGCGAGTGGTGCAACGAGAGAGTTGTGCATAGTGAAATCTTCGCCAGGTTCCCCAGCCCTCATTTGACCACGCTGGAGTAGTTGCTCTTGGTTGTCCGACAAGGAAAGATGGAAATCGTTTGCAAGGAAATCGAAGGCGATATCCACGAAGAACAAAGTGGTGTCCTCAACGTGCAAAGTAATGCGATAGCGGAATTTCTTGTTTACCATGCTGTGCTCGACCTGGCTCTTAGTAAAGACATAGATACCATCGCTGTCGAGTTGGTTTTCGGAGGACAACGTCAAGCTCTTCGAAAGAGATAGTGGGAGCATCGCCGGGCATGCAAGCTCGCCATAAACTTTAGCCACGGGCTTCATTTCCAACATAAAGACGAAGTAGTTGCAAGGCTTGGAGGTATCAATAGAGAAGTAGGAAACATCCAACAAGTAAGGCGCGGATTGTTTCTTCAGCAAAAAGAGACTCGATTCCTTCTCATCGAAAGCGTTAGAGTAGTTGGTGAGACTGTTGAAGGTGCGGTTGACATCCCTGTAGATGTAAAAGTCGATATCGTTCTTAGGAGCAGCAACCGAGTAAATTCTGAAGAAGCTGTCTTGAGGGACCTTGAACTGGATGAAGTTATGGGCACCAGGTTGGCGAGGCATAATGAACTTGTCGCCAAAGATCTTGATAGAACCATCATTCTTCTGAGGGCCACCATAACCCGAACTGCCACCTTCAAGGGTGAAGAGATCGCTGGGAAGCGATTCGGTTTCATCGCAGTAATCCACAGGAGCACCGGTTGTCTGAAGGAAGTAGCTAAGCTCGAAAGGAGCACAAGAGAAGGTAGTGATATCGCTCGAATCCCAGACGGTTGGGTCACGGATGATAAGAGTATAGTTACCCGGCAGAATGACCTCATTAAGGAAGGCATGGTTTACGCCAATCTGTCCATGGTAGGCTTTATTTACGGTCGAACCATCGTTGATTGGGACTTTGCCCTGAAGTTCCAATGACATACCGCTTGATACGAACTCATAGCGAAGACCAACGCTGAAAGGGCTAACTTGAGTAGTGGTGAAGTTCATCGTGTGATTGAAACCATTTCTATGCCTAAAACGGAAGGTCTGGGAGAATGGGAGTGCCGCTTGTACGTAAGTAGGAGGCAGGCTCTCCTGGCATGGATTAGCAGTCAACGCAGGGATACTTTCAAGGCGTTGAATAGGGGTGATGCCAATCTCAAGCTGGAATGTTTGGCAGTCCAAAGGATTAGGAAGAGGCATATGATTCATTCCAAAGTAAAGGAACTTGACTGTGTAGTTGCCAGGGGCCAACTTCTTCAGAATGGATTCTTCACCATAGCCAACCCTAGAAAGGATTGCAGCGCCATGAGTTTCCGCTGTTCCTGGGTACAAAATGACATCGATATCAAGCAAATCGTTGTGTGCAACGAAAATGCGGAATACTGAGGGAACCGACAATGTGAAATCCACATATTCGCTCTTGGCCTTAACATTTGCGAGGGCGCGTCTTTGGAAGTGAGCTGTCTGATTAGAGAAGACAGAAATGCCAGATAATGTGCTGAGAGTAGTAGGAAGGGGATAATCGGGGCAGCCAGAATATGCAACATTGCTCTGCGCCACAGAGGCATCACCACGTGTAGGGGCAAAGGCAAGGGAAAGACTGAAAGGCACACAGCGAGTAGTCACTGAGGATCCAGTAGTTCCAAGAGGTTCATAGATTTCCAACAAGTAAGTGCCAGGAGGCAACTGGGTCAATGGGAGTTCATTACGGTTGTACGCCAATTCCCCAAGTGCAAACTCGGTTTCCTTTTCATCTCCCACAGCTGGGAGCAAAATACGGGCATTGATGTTGCTCCACAAGAAATCGTAGGTAACAGTGGCGCGCACATAATAAGACTCGGAAATAGTGAAGGTCCATTTCTTTGAAAAGGCTTGATCTTCACCCCTAAAGTTATAGGATCCTGTTACCATGAACATATCCTTTCCAGATGGTGGGGAAGGAGGCGAGGGGATGAAATTGTCTGCCGGCAAATTGGCTG
>Ga0102692_1038271_pt1 | contig 10137 bp, 2 predicted proteins | sample NOAtaT_2_FD_77368 | JGI IMG/M metagenome (GOLD analysis project Ga0102692, IMG submission 77368) | Metatranscriptome of freshwater lake microbial communities from Lake Erie, under a cyanobacterial bloom - NOAA_Erie_Diel6S_1000h metaT... | ecosystem: Environmental > Aquatic > Freshwater > Lake ...
CAAAAAACTCAGAACTCAGAATCAGTACTAGTAGTCGTAAAAAAGAAAGACGATTATTAGGATAGCATCATAAGTTTCTGTGATTCCTCATTTCTTGTGTGTTAATATATTAAAATCTTAATTGATTTTATTCTCTAGTATTCAGACCATGAGCAGTTCTCAATTGTCAAATTGTTCACCCAAAATATATGGAACATTACTTTGTGTTTGTATTATAGCACAACTAGCCTATGTCGTTAATGGGTGGCTAAACACGTTGGTGAGACCAATGGTCGTGGGCAAGGAAACTTGCAGAGCCGTTGATAGAACAAAGCTATACTACAGCAGTGACGAAATGGAATTCTTGCCCAAGTTATCTTCTCTTTCTGAGTATCAATGGGAGGGGACTGGACTTCCGAGGCCTGAATTATCACCAGAAGACATTCCCTCTCTTCTGATGAAAGGATTAGAAATGAACGACTACCCCAACGATGACAGTGGCCTACATTCTCTATGGAACTTCTCAAGCGGTATGCTTAGGCAATCATTTCAACAGAACCTAACCGTTTTCATTGAAGCGGCGCATCAGGATGCGGACCATATCCCTACCTCCTTTTATGGGATGGCTCTTAATGGGAATTCTTGGAAAGTGGAAACTGCTCTGAACCGTGTGGGAGGTGAAAACGGGTATTTGGCAACCCAGATTGTGCAGACTATTAGCGAGGATGGGCGGATTCGCCGTTGGCAATTTATGCTTCGAAAGAACCGCCGTCCTCCATTTCTCAATTGTTGGTTTTTGGAGTCAATTGGTGCGTCCGACCGGACAGGCAATTTCTATGTTGAAGACTGATGAAGATTATTTACAAGCAGCAGCAGTGGATCTTAAGTGTATAGCGTTTCCATTAAGTCTCTAAGAGTTTTGGCGTGTCGTCAGTGAGAACTCTATAAGTTTCGTTTAAAAAATTCAATACTTATTAGTTATAGTCAGATGGTTATCTTCATAACAAAATACTAAACTGAGTTACATCGGATGCCGTTCACTCTCAATTTCAATCACATCTTCTTCCCCGTTCCAAATACAATCAGACTGACCACTCACATTGATCACTTCGTCGTCAAGCAAAGTGACACGTAACAGGGGAGGAGGCAGCACTCCATTATTTTTGACTATTTCCCAATTTCTTTCAGGTGGCACTACGTTACCCTTTACGTCAGCAGAGCAAGGTGCCCAATAGTAGTCAATGTCTCTGCTTGTTCCCGGTAGCTGCCCTTCAGGTACAACAGAAATGAACCATTTCCTGCTAGTATCTTGGAGCTGGCACCTATACAACGAAAGCTCCACACTGTTTCCATTCAAAATCGCAGGTTTTGTGTACTTGGCAACTCCATCGACATACCCAGAGTCTCGGTAGATGCCATTAATTCCCTCTAAGCCTGCACCTGACACTTCGACCTTCTCGCATCTCACTAATTTTCTAGGGAGATTTTCACCTGGAACCAAGCGGAAGTCATCATCCTCGACATCTGAATCATTCCCAATACCTGGTATTATACTGGACTCACTAAATTGCTGATGATTCGGTGGAAGCCTTTGGGAAGAGGCAGCTACTTCCCTTGTTCTATCTCCTCGCCGTTGCTCCATCCATGACCATAAATCTCGATTACGACTCATCCACTCTGCAACCGAGTGTATTGAGTTGTACAGAATACTTACTATTTCAATGTAACGGTCAGCTGCCGATATGTAGTGAAAACTCTCATTTGAATAATGTGGGGCACGCGACAGTGAAAGGTCCCTCGCTGCCACAAGAAGACCGATTCCTGGTGCTCCCGAGTAATTTTGAATTCTCTTATTGCTGCGCATAACAATTTGAAACCGTTCATTTTGTTTATCATCAGGAATGGAAAGGAGTACTTTAAATATTTTGATGCAAGTATGTATGGTGTCATGCCCATTATTGGACTCATTGCATGCTTCACTTAGGATTTCCAGAGACTCAATAAGAAGGCTTGTTGAATCACTCCTATAAGACGATGCTGCAAGAATGTACTCTATCAGAGGTGAAATATCCCCTTGATGATGCTGATTGAGATTTGTGAACGGTAAAAAGTAAAGGTAGAACGAGTGCAACCCAAGTTCAGCAAAAAGGCCTAAAGGTGAAAGCATTCGGTCCTTAAGACAAAAGGCTACATCAAGAGATACACTTTCAGATGTGTCATAAGGTCTAGGTTCAGAGGTGGAAATAATACGGGTTTCTAGTGGACGACGACTCAGATCAGGTCGGAAACCAAGAACATGAAGTTCAGATCGGACCTGCGACTCATTTCCTTGGGAGAACTCGCGGTAGTAATCGAGAAAGCCTACCAGAGTCAAGTATCTCACTTCTTTGTTTCCGTCCCTAGCTGGTACCGATTCATGTTTGCTCATTCTTTGCATCATCTTTTGAGCTACATGATTTCTTGGATTGTAACCACAGCATTTCATGAATTGTTCGATTTCCCGTGGGCCCATGCCAACTCCTGTCATCGATTTCGACTCGTTATAAATCTGCGTCAATGCAGCGGTGGCAGGCTTGCTTAGCTTGGCAACTAGCCTTCCCTTTTGGTCCAACTCATCAACAAGTAAAGGGGATTTTTTAACACTACCAAGCCCAATCAAACAACCTAAAGCTTCTAACAGCAAAATGTAGTCATCATCATGCCTTTCCGTGATCTTGGCACTTACACCGCCTCCAGCACGCATTCCATGAGGAATATTTGAATGCGATTGGTGGACTGCTTCAGGCCGAACCATCAGGGAAGCATTTTCCTGAGAAATTGAAGACCCCGGGAAAGCTAACTTTAGCAAGGTAGGGGAGCTCTCACGCATCGTCAAACAAATTAGACGGGAAGGAATTTGTGCAGCTACAAGCGCAGCTCTAATTTCCTCAACGGAACAACAACTAAGATCTCGTATTAACACACAAATGTCAATACTATTCCGCCAATTGCATGGAGAATGTTCCAGTAAGCTCACAATCTCAGAAATTATAATACCTATAGAGCTGGCAGATTTTGTGCCAATTTTCTGGACGTCTTCTAAATGCCGAAATTTACCGCTCAATCTTGTAGGCAAGGCTTCAATCTTGATCGGCCCATTAGGTACCAAACAGTTGGCGTTAGGAAGCTGTGAAGACCATGCTTGGATCCAGCTTCTCAGACAGTCCTTTTCCGTTCGCCATTTCGAGCATTCACGAATGGCTACTAAAATAGTTTTCATAAATGCTAAACGGGACGTTTCATCCGGGCAATCTGAGCAAAAGGTTCGGAGCCAGTTGCCACTAAACAAAGATGTCCGTCGTGCAATGTCATTCGTTAGCCACTGAGAAACCACAGAGTGCTGCTCTATTGCTGAGCAAAACATATTCACCCATTGCGATGTAAAGCTTTTATCAAAAGTATGTAATAGGACGTTGAAAAAATATAATATTGAAACCTGAAAAATAGATAAATACCACGATCCAATAATTTGATTTTGTGACGGGGACATGGGGCGATGAGGGGATAATTCCATCTTGTCCCCCTCGTCGTATGTTGAGGACTGCGTTAAGCACTTCTTCATTAATATCTTCATGAAATCCTGAAAATCATAGTCAGACAGGAATTCGCACCAAGCATGGGTTGTATTTGCTCTACGAACATCTGCCTGAAAAACATCGTATCCGTTTGAACAATCATCTTTCACCATGTATTCTGCATCTTCCATGGTGCAGTCTTCATCATCATCTAGTTGCTTGTTACAAGGAGTCACTTTTTCATAGAACAGCATAAGTGCATTTGCGAATTGCTCACTTTCTACAGTATGCAGCTGGCCATTAGGCCATTTGGTTTCTTTTTTGACTTTGCCACCAAAGCACTCAGGCTCGATGTTGGCAGGATCAAATGGCGAGACATCTTCGTCATCAAAACGATACCATTTGTCAGTAGCTTCATTTTCAGAGAGGGAGCGGTCTTTAATGTAACTATAGTAATGTCCTCCTTGAGCGACTCCAGCATGAACAAGAACACCTACTAGATTATACTCGTAATCTTCGTCCTTGGGCGATGCAGAATAATCCACGGTATCTACTGCATCCATCACAGCGTCTCCATCAGAAGAACTTACTGTAATATTTTTACTATTGGCAGCGTCAATGGCTTCTACACCCTCCAACGTGTACTTTCTCATATTTAACCGATGTCCAAATGCACACCGGCTGTTCAACTTAACGGTCTCAAAAGTGTTGTAATCTAAATCAAAGCGTTTCAGCGACAACACGAGAACTTTTGGCAAGGCTGAAATGGCAGTGCGAAGGACAGTGTCACATTTCTTCTTGCAACGATCACAGTACACTTTATTATCACCCTCCATGTATTCAACCTCACACATCGTTTCCAGCGCTTCGTGAATGTCAGATTTCCCACGTATTTGGCAGTCAATATTCATCATCTTTTCTTCTCGATTTGTCTTCAAACCACATTCTTTGCAATACTTTTGCTTTGTTTGCTTGAGGCCAAACGTATTTTCAAGATACCTGAAATGCTTAGGAGCATACCGCTTCAACGGAACCTCCAACCTATCTAATAATTTCATCGCATATTCGGAGGCATCATTCTGCTGCCAAACATCAAATTCTAGCTTCAAGCAACCACTTGCTTCAACCAAAGAACGCGGATCGAAGCATCTCCCTCGAGCTCCTTCTTCTAGATGAACAAAAGTTCGCTGAACTTCTTCTAAAAGTCGCCTAGCACAAGCTTGATCCTCTGTTTCATCTTGAAAATTTATGGTAGAAGTGGACAAGCCTTCAAGAGCATTTTCTCCTGCAGGGGTGATTACGGTATGTTCGTTCCCTTGCGCAGATATTTCAAACGCACCAGTTTCTTTTCCAGGTCGGCCTTCGACTAGGATGAATTCATCTGGATATTCCTTAGAAAATGTGCTGTAATCCAGAGTGCGATGGGAAGAAGTGCGGTCACTATCAGAGAAAGCTAAAGGCAAAGCGCAGTATTGAATTGTGTGCATTCCAGTTGAAGAATCAAAGCTTTTGACTTCAGCTTCGTAAGACATCCCTGTTTCCCAATGCAGCGAAATTTTTTTACCAACTAGCTCTGTCCCTTTCGAAAGCATTACCCCTCCAGATCGTAATCTAGTTGGAATAGGTGCCGAACATAGAACTTTCCTTAGATCTGACATCATGAACAACTGCTGCAAAAACGAATTCATGTAGCAAGTACAACCTTGGTTTCTCAGGCCAGAGTACTTAGTAGCTTTGACCAATGTACGCGCGCACATTTCATCCCCCGTCAGATTTAAGCCCCATCGATGACGAAGGTAAGGGGCTACATACGAGATAACTTGATCAATTCTTCTCACCACGGCAATGTAGCCAACACCCCCCGTGCAGGCTTTGGCAGCTATGGCAACCACATCAAAGGCTAGCTGACGAGACTCCCTGTCGCTGCACGGTGTGGCTATCAAAGGATTTGACGTAGAAGAAAGATACCCGTCAAAAATTGCACACATTAAATCGATCAACGCCGTATCCCCTTCGCTTAGAGACGCCAACATGGTTGGGTTTAGCTCGAAGGCGGGACGTCTATCTTTTGACCATGGCTGAGAGCTAGTTGAAGAAACAAGAATTGCCGCTCCTTCCACAAGTGGCTCACCACCGCTGATTTCCAGGATTTGTTTCAAAATATTGAGGCACCCAGATAACAGTCCTGTTGCGCACTCCGTCGACGACAACAAGCTGATGTGACGTGATAGTTCTGTCATTTTTTTACATGTGACCGTTCCAAGACTTTTCAGTGCATAAGGGTCAACTTTGTTCAAACCAACGAGAGTGTTAAGAGCGCTGAAAAACTCAGAAGTGCAGTCTGATTCCAGCTCAAGGTTTCGAAACGCTGTTGTTAACCAAGGAAACGCTACACATAACAAATTCTTCGTTACGAGGTTTTCAGCGCATTTCCTGACCCACGCAGCTGGACTACCTGCTGATACCGCCACGAAACGGTTGTCTTTTCTCAACAATAATGACGTTACATACTTTTCCGGAAAGTCGTGTGGAAGGGATGCGAACGAATTTGTCAACAAGGGCTTTGATGATAGCAGTAACCTTACCAAGCACAGAGAATCCAATATCAATGAATCAGGAGCCCCTGAGTCTGTCACCACAACTTCTATCAAGCGGTGCAGGAGACTCGATGGATTAGAAACTGCCCCCAAAAGAATTGAGCCGACCTCATCCGGCTGAAAGATATCATCACTGGGACTGAAGTTAATGTTTCCCATGAAACAGCACTTCAAAACACGCAAAACTGTGGCATCGCTTCGGCGTGTTACTCGACGTTTGTTGCCGGTACCATTGGAACTGCCCTGAGTAAATAGTCGCAAAACAGCGTCAAATCCCCCCGTATTGATAAAACCACGCCTGAATTCCCTTGCATCTTCCATCATTTCTTTTTGTAGCCGGATCCTGGTAGATTCATCCCTTACACTGCACAAAATCTCAGGCGCAGGGGTTAAAAACGATTCCACAACTTGCAATGTATAAACTGATCGATGAAAGCAGCTGCCATCTAAAAGAGATGACCAATTATCTTCCTGTATTTGATCTGTCGCCATAGAAGAGCCACAGTCCATTGCTGCGTCACCTCGAATTGACCTTAAAGCACCACTTGCCAACAAATTAACTCTCTCCACAATACCTGGGTTGGATGACATTGCAAGAAGCAGGTCCCAAACCAATGCCGATGAGTCCTTGGGAGTACCAATGGTTGAGTCATCTTCCCCGAGTACCTCAGACGCAGGGAGAGTTTCTAGTATTGAGAGCAAGGTGTCGAAGAAATGGTCTGCCGATCTTTGTGGATGACCGTCTGCAAAGACAGCAGCTAAGTCAACATAGGGCTTCCTCGTGCTTACTCTTCTAGGGGGGTTACTAGTTCCAGGAAGCGGGTTGCTAGCCAATAAAAACATTATATCACAACCGTCAGTGATTCCAAGCTCAGCTACTGTTGTGTCCTCGGGTACAATATTCAAGTTGGATGGCGAAGGTACCTCACCCGGATTTGTTTTCCCTATACTTCGTCCACTGATGGTTATCGCTTTGATTCGATCGGCAGGATGATTAAAATGTTGCGCTACTTTATATTTAATGGAAAAAAGAGTTTCTAGCGGATGTAAGTTCAAAAGAAATTTCTCTGTAGAAGGCGTTTTCATAGCTAATGAAGCTGGAGACGTGGAAGGTCCAATAAGATCATCCTGCAGGGCAGTGTTAGGTTGAGATGACATACTGGCACCCAAATTAACAGAATGGTGTTGCTGAGGGGTGTGTTTGCCAAGGATGTTGACCGTCCGATAGCAAGCCTGTCCTTTCACACCATGTGGAACACAAGCTAAAGCATCTGCTGCGGATTCCACCATACTCATGTCAGGTATGGATGTAGCGTCACCGAACCCAACAGTTTCTTGCCCAAACGCAGCATTCAATATTCTAAGACACCTTTCCGCAGAACGCTCAGATGCAAGATCTCCGGCTTCTAATCTCTTCTTCACTTGAACCAAGCATTCAAAAATACGCTCTAAAAGGCTTCTTTCAGATGCCCCGATACGAGGTTCACCAGTAAACTTGAGTACGTTACTGTTTGAAGCAGTACCAACCGACGATGATGTTTGAGGGCTCATGGATCTGTACACAGCCAAGAGATCTTTCATAGCTTGCGACGCGACATTACTGTTACCTGAAGTCAGAAAGACTCTCCACATCGCATCAATATCTGGGCCGTTCAAGTCAGCACGGGAGAATTCAGCTTTCCGCAATTTAGAAAAGAGTGTGTGAAAACTATGATAAGCCTTCTCTCCTAACACATCCCAGTTGACGTCTGGTGAGCAAATCAAGTCATTAAATGCGTGCAGGCAGGTATCATTTGATAAGGCTGTAGGAATAGGCATATTCATGTCAGTGTCAACGAGTGCAACGGAAGGCTGGAGTGCTTCATTTACGTTTTCCCCTGCTCCCAGAACAATGCTCTTCATGGCGTTGGTCTCGGAGGCTTCCGCCAAAAACATCATCAAAGCTTCTCGATCGGTGGATGTAGTGCACAGATCCCAAAGTTTGTCTAATTGAGAGTTTGTTATTCTAGCATCAAATGAAAGACGATAGGCAAACTGAAGGAACGACAGACGCTCAAACAACGCAGCTGCATGCCCATTCAAATTGAGGCTTGAAGAGTTTTGACGCCTAGAGTTACTATTTCTCCTCATCAAGTAAGACTGTAACTCTTTGAACAACAACAGCGGAAGCTGTGGAGTTTCGTTTGTTACAAGAGTAATAGCTTGTCGTTGTGGACAGGTTTCCAATATAAAGCGCGTCAATTTCACCTTTTGAAGAGTAGATGCTTCATCTATTTCTCCCGTTTGAATTTCCGAGATGGTCGTAATATCTTTCATGCATGACATCAGAAAACTGAGACGGTGATGTTCACCATGAGGTTCCACTTGAAGCTCGCTTCCAACATACTGCATCAGTTGCTGATAAGTCTTGAGTGATGGAGCACCAGGGTGAGTAAGGACCTGCCAAAGAAGTTTCAAGATTTCTATCCTTACTCTATCAGCGAGGACAGGAGCTGGAGCATTGCTATTTTCTGACGATGAACCCTTAGCAAGAGCAGAACAAAAGTCGGACACCTCCGGCAGAAAATCATATTTGTCACCATTGGTTCCGCCTTGCAGAGACTTTTGGATAGCAGAAAGGAGACAGATCGCAAGGTCTACAGGCAAAGAAGGTAATATTGACACCAGTAAAGTATACACTTCTAGGGATACAGCCGCATCAGCTTTGCTGGTACAAGTTTTCCATGCGAGGAGCAAGTGAGATTCTTGTAGGCAAAATTCATTTGACCGACTGTTTTTCATATCGTTATCTTCTTTGCCACACATGTCTGCAAGGAATCTTATTAGGTCCTTTGAACGAGAGACGACTTCGCGGTGGATGGAATCACCTAATACGAGCTCAATCACGCCATTTGAAATAGCCCACTTCGCCAACTGATGTTCAAGAGTGTTAAATTCCTCACCAGCGGGAACCATAACACCAGAGCTGCGTAGAGTTGGAGGAGGATCGTGTCCTGTACTGCGGCACGTGAGCCACCCCGTCAAGGGAGGCACCGTATCATCTGCTGTTCTTGTTTTATGCTGGTAATAATCGATGTCTTTATCAGTTCCAGGCTGATCTTCGTCCGCCTCTGATATGAACCACCACTTAAGCTGGGACCTCATTGTGCATCGGAAAAGGGTTATTTTTTTCACGCCGCCACCTTCGGTATCAGACACTGGAATGACTCTAACGTAAGATCTATCTCCCCCTCTACTTGCGTGGCCATCTTCATCAATAGGCCCTCCATAATCATACTGCCCGTTGACAAAGCTAAGACCTGCCCCTTCCACAAAGTAACACTTAGGGGGTGGCCGCATTTCCCTCCCGGCTTCAATCAGATCTCCGACTTGTTCCCATCCAAACAACCGCAAGGGGAGAGACTGAGATGTGATGAGCTTCAATGTAAGCTTTCTCCAAAATTCGTAAAATTTGAACGTTTCCGATCTTTTGATAGAAGTAAGCTTATCAAAAATGAGTTTCAAGTCCCCGAGAACTTTACTCAGAAGGTCAGTAGCCTGCCTTTTCCATGATGACTCCTCACTAGTTTTTTCAATGTAGTTCATTACTGAGTGGCAAATACGTATGGTGAAATCTTCAGCTTCCGCTCCTCGAAAGTCAGGTGAACTCTGCCTATTATTATGGAAGTTATTGGGTACAATTTCGGACAATGCACCTAAAATATGATGTATGACTTCAGCGTTGGGGAACTGCTCTGGCCTCCATCGGGCACGGTTTTCAAGATAGGTAGCTAAATTATTCCAGCCCCCCACGGTATGAAATCTGTTGATGTTTTGCACACGAACTTCTGGTGCACCACACGGTGCCTTCCAGTTTAGGGTGGAAACCTTATAGTACGTTTTCTTCCTGTTGAACACGAAGGAGAGGGTATCTAAAACCAAACATTCCTGAAGCTGAGAGCCGTCCGTACAATCCAGGGTACCCTTTTTCTGATCCAAGTCTTTTGCCACTATTTGCACAGCTCGTC
>Ga0102692_1091805_pt1 | contig 10120 bp, 4 predicted proteins | sample NOAtaT_2_FD_77368 | JGI IMG/M metagenome (GOLD analysis project Ga0102692, IMG submission 77368) | Metatranscriptome of freshwater lake microbial communities from Lake Erie, under a cyanobacterial bloom - NOAA_Erie_Diel6S_1000h metaT... | ecosystem: Environmental > Aquatic > Freshwater > Lake ...
CTAATACTCCAATTGACGCCATGGGTAGGGGTCAAGGATGAATCCTTGCCCTCCGAACCGAACGTGAACCTTTCAATTCATTCGGCTCTCCAAGCACTACTTTCGGTTGATCTAAAGATAAAAGGCATTGTTTGAAATTCGCTTGTTGGCTAGGCATATAAGAAAAGACTCCCGAATATCGTAGTAGAAGGCCATACGCGCCCCGGTCCGACCCTGCGAACGATGGGATGCACTGCAGAGGGCTTTGGTAGTTAGGACTTAGCGCGCGAGGGGGCCTTCATCTTTCCTTTGTACGCAGATAGCTTTTGTATTTCACTCAGCGATAGTTGTCCTGCATGAAGGGCGCGATGATGTGCTGTGCAGAGGGGGATGGACTTTCTTAGGAACCCACCGACCCATTGTGCGTACGATCGAGCTTTCACTCTAATCTTTTTAATAGATCTGATGTGGTGGATTTCCAGATTCTCTTGCACTCCACATAACGCGCAGACTTGGTCAAACTGAGCTTGTGTCATGGCCTTCGACCATGAGGTGCGCAAAAGCGTCTCTATATCAGTAAGCGGCTGAGTGTGGAACCGTTCTCTTTCAGGCAACATGCGCAGGTGCGGGGGTCTATAGATGGAGTAAATCTTGCCCTTGTCATTTTTGAAGGCCAGTGCCGGCCCGAATTTCCTGAAGGTTTTTGCTAAGGTGCGCAGCTTGAATTTGCGAGCGAGTGTGAGCGCGCATGAGTACCTGAAGAACCTTACTATACTCCATAGGCTCATCCGGTTGTGCACGCACGTGTAATAGTTGAGCACGCCGCGGATTTTGCTGTTATACAAGTTGAGGATCTGCGGGTGTGGAAGCGGCGAGCATTTGGCCTTGCCCCTGGGGTAGAGCATTCCTAGGTGATTTCGCTTTATAAACCCGTGTTTAACTAGTTTATCCAACAGGTAGGCGATCGGGGCGTGCAGTATCAATCTAGGATTGGCTCGTTGGCGTATGGTGGTGTTACCTCGCTTGACGTGGACCACCGGTTTCAGGTACTGATCCGTGGTTCTCCTTATAAAGAAATCTACACCTAGGAATCGGCAGCGGTGACGACGAAGATGGGAGATCTTCGTTTTTTCTATATGCAGTTCGAGTCCCATTGATCGGAGTTTATTGGACACACTGGCACGGAGAGCCACAGCGTCCTGATACGAGCCGCACACCAGCATAACCCAATCATCAGCATACCGCACGTAGTGGAGTCTCCGGAAGTCGGGGTCCATAGGGTCGACCGCATGAGTTTTAAAACTTGGGTTGATGATTTTTTTTCGCGGTCGGCCGGAGGGAGTGCTTTTGATCTTGGAGCGAATCTTTCGGAACTCAGCAGTCCTCTTTCTCTTTGAACCTTTGCAGAAACGTGGGCTTATCACCTTCAGGATATACTCGTCTAGTTGGTGCAGTGCTATATTGGCTAGTAGGGGGCTGGTAACCAACCCTTGAGGTACACCCACAGGTTTTTTTATGATGGTAGGCTGTTTACGTCTGCGTTTCGTGTCGTACACGTAGCCGGCACTGAGCAGCTTCCGTAATAGGTCAAGCGTGGAGGGACAGTCGACCAATCGGCGTAATCCTTTTAGAATCAGCCAGTGGGGGATGTTGTCGAAGCATCCTTTTATGTCCCCTTCTATGGCCCAGGTGTACCCGGACAGGTTTCCTGCGCCAATCTGGAGATGTTTGAGTGCGGAATGCGTGCCTCTTCCCGGTCTGAAACCATGGCTGCATTCGATAAATTCAGGTTCAAATATTGCACTCAAAGTCATTTCGATGGCCGCTTGAACGATCTTTTGCCGGGGGTTACTGATACCTAGAGGACGGAGCTCTTGTTTTCCGGGTTTGGGTATTTCGACTACCCTTGTTGGACTGAATCGATAGGTACCTGAGAGGATCTCTCGCGAGACCTTTTCTATGTATCTTAGGCTCATGCCGTCAAGAGTTGAGTGTTCCACACCACGGGTTAGAGCTCCGTGGTTGCCTTTTATTTTTAGATACGCAAGAGTAAGGGTGTGCGTGTCACCTATGATCCGGAGTAGGTTACCATAACGCCCGTCCTTATTCTTACTGGCCTTCACCGCTTCGAGAAAGCGAGTGGTCATCGCCCCCAAGGCCGGAAAAGTGTTGGGAGTTGTAGAGTATGACCGGCTCGCCACCGAGAGCGGCGTAGTGCCCTGCGCCCCTTCCCCAGTACGCACATGGGTACTATGGACGCTCCGTCTTCCCCCGAGGGGGTTAGATCCCAAAGTTCTCATCAATTCGGGTTTAACCATCATCATAGATGATGGAGATGGTGATCTATGATCACCATCAGTAGAGCAGCGCTTATAAGGTCGCGCACGCTCTATGTCTGTTGAGGTTAGGCCCTTGCACCTTAGGTCTCCTGAAGGGAGTGCCGTGCCGGTACTCTCCGAGACCAACCCCTGTACGCATGGGTCGGTCAAGCCGGCAACACGGTCATTATTACACGATGGCCGATAGGTTAATGCGGACCCAGCAAGATGTATCAAGTTTCTTATCGTAGCCTTACTCAACGCTCGCGCAGGGGAATCTTGGCTGTGTGTACAGAGCCTCACCCCTCGGTCAGCCAGTGCTTTTCCACAGTGTGTTGCCACAGCTGCTACCCTGGCAACGCTTTCGAGAGGAATGGAGAGTTTACCCGAGGGCGGATGACGGTCCACCCACCGAATTGATAAGCGCATTGGCGCACCGTAAATCATACCTAGCGTTCCAAATACAGGTTTGTTAGCATAGTGTGATACTATGTGTGATATTGCTCCAAATGCTGGTAAAATCAAAATATACACCTCTGGGTGCTTAGTATGTATACTTGAGTAGATAATAGTGTAAACGGACTATCTCTTCTTGCAAAATGTACAAAAATAGAAAACCTTATTTCTAGTGACCAGCGTTGCCACCAGAATAAGTGCAATACTCTACACTCAGTAAATTCGTATTCATCTTTGAGGAGCACCCGTTCACTTATGTTTACAAAAAATGGAGAAGCACTCCCAAGGAAGATTGTCGGGTACACACGCCCTTCGATTGCACCCCCAAGGCGAGGCCAGCCGGCGACCTCTGAAAAGAAAGCGCGTCCCTCGAACGTCAAGCCTTCTAAGAAAGGAGGCACACGTCATTTTTTTTCTTCCTACGCAGTGCTTTGCAAAAGGAACGGCACATCCGGTGCAGGACGCGCTCTCAGAAAGACGCAGGTGATGACCTTCGATGATTGCATCTTTCACATCTTTCAGAAAGCAGGTCCCCGGAGGGGCAATCATCATCAAACCTCTGGAACTACGAGCACGCTACGCACCCAAACATAATGCTTTGGTGTGCGGCTGTTATCTTTAGATACCTTAACGCCAGAGCTGAGCAACAATTCGATTTCCCTGGATAAAAAACCAACGCACTTTCTAGGAATCATTCGATCTTTGGGTTTTAGTACACGTCCGCCGTTCTACGAGGTACGTAAGTACCCCTCAGCCCTTCGGGGGGCGGAGTAATAAACAAATGGTTTTGGTAGCCTAACTCCTATTTTTTTTTGGTACAACTACAACTTCGAAGGGAAAGGAAGGCCTGTTTCCTACAAATACAATCAAGTACACGTCTTCCGTTATTCATCTGGCTTGGCCAATTTCCTTGCGGCTACGCCTTCGAAGAATGGGTTCATCGTCGTAGACGATGAGTAGTTCGTACTAACAGGAGTTACACAACTGTGAGCAGGCGTGATCTTCAATCGCTAACAGTGAATAAGGCTCTACAACGTTGAGCATCCACACTCTACAATTATACCGTGAGACTAAACGCAGACCCACCGTGTGGGGGCGTCTATTTTTTTTCTTTTAGGTATTTTATTGTTATGGTCAACCTTTGGCACTAGCAATTTGTTTACTATTTTGTTATTAAGTGCCGATTCGTTGGCCCCAACGTAATGGGCCTAACGTGCAGGCTATGCACGCAAAAGTTAGGAGACTCGCGAAGCGAAGTGGGCGTAGAACATCCGTCTACAGTCGCATCCTTGAGTTGAACTGACCTAGTGAGCGAAGCAAGCGTCGCCATCGTTTGGCTTTTTTTGTCGTCCTTGGTTGTTTATCATATTGTCTGCGCTGAAATAACACTAAGCGATTTAATCGTAACAATTCAATGCGTTTGTGCTTACTGACAATAGTATACGTTTGAAAATACTTGATCCACTCAATCCAAGACTTGTAGGCTAAAGAATAAGTGGGGTATGTAAAGCTATCCGTGTCGGAAGACTCATAACTATAACTCAAATGTTGTGATGGGTTAGGAGGATTGATCATCGATAAAACGGGGCCTTCGATCGCTGGTGGTTTTGGCCTACAAGCACTTCTAGATTTCGACCTCCGGCATGCGGAAGGTATAGACCCGTCAGCTACGACACCTTGTAGACACGTCCGCGGTAATAAAGTATGGCCAGGCTTACCACGGCCGTCAACCAGTAGGTGCCCACATTCTCTGTTCGCACTTGGTGAGGGTGCACACATCTCCTGTGCGCGTGCGTTCACCTGGAGTTCAGATCTCAAAAGCACAGAGGAAACGGATACAGGAATGCGTGATAGGAAATCACCATCAACTACGCAGTCTAAAGACCCGGCCTTGTTTTTTTGGACACTTTTGACTACGCCCCCCATTTGGTTTTGCAAAGCCAAAAATACTTGGCCTACGTTGTCCCCTTTAGCTACAAAAGAAACTCGAGGTACATAAAAGAACTTACAGTCCCTTGAATGGTTGGGTCGAATAGGAGCTTCAGGTTCCAAACGGCAGCCGTCCATAAGATCCCACCCAACCCGAGGAGAACAAGGTCGACACCTACACAGGTGGCTAGGTTTTTTTACTTTTTGCAGCTCAAATGAACCACAAGCATCAAAAAATCCGGATAGCCAATAATTGTTGATAAACGACCTTCGATCGTAAGGTCGAGGGTCACTGGAGTCGGTTTTTTTTTGATGCTCGTCACATCTCTTGCTTCGCCAGACGTTGGAACGGGGCATCGCATCCTTCGGAAAGACGGAGGAATCAGACGTAAAGGAACTACAATTAAACGGACGTGCTCCTGCATTAAGCACGCGCGGTGATCCAAGTCTTGTAAAGTCGAGCTTACTCGTTCTGAAGTTCACTTCGTGTACAGCTGCTGGGGATGAGAGACGCACTCCCATGTGTTGGTTCTGATGATCAGCCCCCACTACGAAGGATAACAAACCGAGTTTAAGGGCACCAGCAACAAATGCGTGCCATTCTGTTAGTTTAATACGTAGGCGACCATCTATCAACTTGAACAGCTCCAAAAAAAATAAACGTTCTCTACTGTTCGTCTGGTCTATAGATGTCGAGCACCCGCTCCGCGGGTGCGAACTCGGTGAGTACCATATTCTACGCCAACGGACTTGCTTGTTTTTTTGGCGAATAGTGATTTTACCACCAAAACGATGTTTAAGTTTATATACAACTTGGAGTTGATGGTCAGACAAAATGATTTCACACGTTAATTGGCCAGGTGGCGCTTTATAGTCAAAAGAACCCGCACTATCAAATAAACCGGCGAGCCAATGCCCAAAATGATTATCTTTTTTTAAATTATTAACATAAAAACGAGGTCGTATTTTTTTTGCTCCTTTTACTTTTCCCGAGTTTTTGTTGATCCTTTTGGATAACATAATGAATGCAAGCAACACGTATAGTCTCTGAGGTTCCTAAACAACTAGAACGCAACAGACTGTCCAGCAGAATGCCACATCCTAGCTACTTGCCCGCATCGCCTGTCCGAACAAACTTGATAAACAAAATGTCTGTGAACTAGCGAAGCGCTGTCGAGCAAATTAGTTACCTGCTGATTGGGCAAATTCATACAACAACGACAAAATTAAAAATTAAAAAAATATAGATATATATAAGTGCGCGTTGTCAATCCCTTTGGGATTGTGAACATAGTGAACTACGCACGCAGTGCTCCAAAGGACCGTGAAACATAAGAGCTCTTATCCTTTGGGGAGCGAGCTATTCATCGAATTTACCTCAGAGGTGAAGCCGAAGGACGGAAGAATGTGTAAACAAAAACACGTCCAGTCCTCCAAAGGAAGCTTCACCTTTGGAGATAGCAATCGATGATTCGGCCTGAGGCCAGTTCACTTGACCTTCAGTTGAACGGAAGGCAATCTGTATGAAAGTTGATAATATTTTAACTGAGAAGGGCTTTTCTTTGCTCAACAGTCTACCTCTAAAAACAATCACAAGGTAAGTTTATGCCTATTTGCAAAAGGCACTGCCCCTTTTCTGAGGTTGACCTACAGTTCGGAGAGGCCAGTTCACTTGGCATTCAGTAGGCGCACTTACTGCGTGCTTCCCCTCCGTTCTTTGAGGAGAGCGTGCGTTGCCGATATGTATGGCAACTAAAGCTAAAACGCTGACGTTGCTCAATGTAACTGTTGATCTAAAGCACTTAAATCTCGAGTAATTATCTAACCATTTCGCCTTTCCAGCATATAGTGTTGTAGTACTAAGCAAGGTTACCCTTGCAGACGGCCATCCGACCAAAAAGTGGAGTCGACTGCCACCACTAACGTGAGTGACAACAGTCTCTCCCCGAACCGTACGTGCAACTTTCACTGCATACGGCTCTCCCCCCGCTACCTGGGTTTTGTTCCGGGACTGTCTTTCTGTTCGGTTATCAAGGTCAGTGCGGTCCCGTCGTATTCTCCCCTGTGTATTTTCCTATGGCATAGGTGACATACCGGTATTTGCTTCCTATTCATTGCCTTCATTCTAGCCTTGAAGGTATTCGTTTTCGCATCTCTTAGTGCGCGGACGTGATGCATCTCCACGTGTTCTCCGGACCCGCAGATCCAGCAGTTTGAGTCAAGTAGGCGGTGCGTTCGTGTTTGCCAGAGGGTAAAGTTGAGAGGGTCGAAGATCTTGTGCCTTGCTTTTTGGAACCGCATCTCTCCTTTCTTAAGGCTTGTAGGAAAGTCGAGCGTGCGCTTTTTCCCGTCCGGTTGAATCACAGTAATAGCCCTTCCGTACTTTTTGTGTACCTTGGCCGTGTTGAGTCGTAGTTTACGGGCCATGGTGCAGACAAGCGAGTATTTGAGTATGTACTTTACACTGTGCAAGTTACTGTAGTTGTCCGCAAACGAGTAGAAGTTCAGGTATCCTCGTAGTACCGACTCGTATTTTTCCATCATCTGTGTCAGCGGGAGGTGCACCCATTTAGTGAACGCGCAGGGCACGATTTTCTCCTTACCTGCGGGTCTTATGATTATGCGTTTTGCAAAACCCTTTTCTTTTAGCTTAGTTACTATAGTTCGGATAGGTGCTCGCATTCGAATCCTCCCCGACGCCATTCTACACTTGGGCTGGTAGGTTTTCTTTCCTTCAAGTTCCTTGGGGCTTTGGGTCTTGATGGCCTCCAACTCCTTTTTGTCGAGCGATATGGTTTTTATTTGGCTCTCCGCGTACCTGCGGTCTGTGACCGAAATCTCTGTGCCCAAGAACTTGGCGCGGCTGCGGGTCATGTGCGTTAGGAGAGTCTTCTCTTGGTTTAATGTCAGGAGCAGTTCCGTGTGCAGGAACCCTCCTACCTGTTGTCGTATTTGCTGCGCCAGGTTCTTGGTTCCGGCTATCCCGATCAACCAGTCATCCGCGTAGCGGACGTAGTACATACGCGTTCTTATTCTTCGTTTGGACGGGGTTTTTCTCAGTTTGTTTGTGAATGCGCGTAGCTCAGCGTCTTTCTCTTTTAGTCTCAGTTTCATTTGCTGAACTTTTATCTGATGGGACTGTTCCTGCCTTTGTTCCTCCCGGTTTTCTCTTTCCATTTCTTTATAGGCTTGACGCAGCTTGGAAAGATGTCTACGCGAACGACACACATCATTGTAGGCGATTTCGTATTCCCGGGTGGTTTCTGATATGATGCCCTCCTGGTGGTACTGAGGTAGCAGGTTTTCAGTTATGTACAGATCCAGCTGATGTAAGTAGATGTTGCTCAGTAGTGGGCGAAGCACACCACCTTGTGGCACCCCAGTGATGGAGTGGGTCGTGTAGTTTTCTCCGAGATTGACGTAGCCTGCGTTCACGAGTTTCCAGTATAAGTCGATGAAGTTCTTGTCTTTGACCCTGGATTCCAGCAGTTGGGCCAGTTTATGGTGGTCAATGTGATCGAAGAATCCTTTGATGTCCCCCTCGACCGCCCATGTGATTCCCATCCAGCTCTTCACGTATTCCAGGGCCGTATGACATCCTCGGTTCGGGCGGAAGCCGTGGCTGCAGTCTAGGAATATCGGTTCATACAGTTCTTCCAGGATGAGCTTCATTGCGGATTGTACTATCTTGTCTCTGGGACAGGGAACACCCAGGGGTCTGAGCTTGCCGTTGGGCTTGGGTATCCAGATTCGTCGCGATGGTTTGAAGGCAAAGCTCCGATCTTTCATGCTCGCAACGATCTGTTCTATGTCTCGGTTCGAGAATCCGTCAAGAGTTTCCCCAGTGAGGCCGGGTGTCATATTACCCGGGTTTGATTTTATCTTTGAGTAGGCTAGTTTGTATATGTTCGGTTGGCAAAGAAGTTGGTAGCATTGGTATGGGTCGACCTTCGACCATAGTTGTGTAGGGAAGCCCACATTCTCCGAGTGGGTTCCAGCGCTAGTTTTCCCACTACGTACGTGCACCGCTTCCGATGCGACGTCAGCGTTGGTTCCACTAACCGTAGCAGGCTGACCCCCTTCCCCCCTAAGGGGTACTACGAGGTCTCCGTTTCCCGCTCGCGTGGCGAGCGCCCTAACTTGCGCTTTGGGTAGTCTCGCGACCTTAGGAAATCGTGAGTTCCTACGAGATTGGTTGTTGTTCTCTTTAGGTCCAGCACCGTTGCATGCTTGTTGCAATCCCCAGTTTGTCGTGCCGTTATACAACGTATTTGCATACGTAGTATGTGTAATGGACCGTCTGGTTCTCAGCCCACTAGACATTCTCGGACCCATAGGGTAGGAGTACCTGCGAGCTCGGGTAGGTGTTAGAGACGGGACCTTGGAGAACTTGTCTCGGAGAGGTGCAAACCTCCCCTTTTCTGACATGCTACAGTCCCTTCGCCTTTCGGCATCCAGTGAGTCAGATGACTTAGACACAGTCGGCACGGTGTCGACGCTTGCTCCACGGACAGGTGTGATGAGGTCAACGTTGCTGCGAGTTATTTCCGTCACATCCAGCCTGGGGGATGAGTTTTGTGTTTCCTGCCTGCCTGAGGGAGCGCAAGCTATCGCTGGGGGATGATGGAAGGCGCAGACGTGCTCACTTACTAAACTGCCCGCAAATGCTCGTCTACCAATCACGCAGTTAAACACCGCACACCAAAACAAATGCTCATAAAGTAATGGATCACCTCCACGCATCGGGCGAGTAGGCCGAAGCCTCTCTCGAATCCGTACGTGCGCTCTATTAGCGCATACGGCTTTCACCGGAGTCTTTGTTTCTTACCTGACTAGAGGGTTAAATCCTGATCTTGTAATCTTCAGTGGCTGAAGAGACCGTCGAGTTTTTATGCTTCTGGCTCGACGTCTTTTAAGGCGGGGCATGACCCCACCTTGAATAGGGATTCGGGGTCTATGTCCCGCCGTTTGTTAGGCTTGGTCCGAACGATGACGCTTAGGTCTAGGGGGTGATACTTTCCGCTCTCGAGTTCTCGATGATGTTGGCGGCACACGGGGATTTGTTTACGGTTTACGGCTGACATGACCGCAGCCAGGCCTGTGATTCGACGGCCTTTCATGTCCAGTATAGTCTGTCTACCATCGTGCGTAGTTCGTCGGTGTAACCGTTGTATGTGGTGGATCTCTATGTCGCTCTCAGAGCACCCCGCCACAGCACAACGGTTAAATATGGTGGCCGTACGCATTCGCATGGTGGCAAATTTCTTGAGTAGGCCGTCTAGGTCCAACCCTTGGGTCCCGAAGAGTGCATCACCGCCGCTCGTTTTCTGTTTCAGCTCCCGGACCCAGTTCCGGGAGGGTAGTGTAATCTCTCCTTGCGCATCGCGTAATCGCAAATCTTGGCCATATTTGATGTAGACCCACCTGGTGGATTTTTT
>Ga0102692_1066874_pt1 | contig 9435 bp, 3 predicted proteins | sample NOAtaT_2_FD_77368 | JGI IMG/M metagenome (GOLD analysis project Ga0102692, IMG submission 77368) | Metatranscriptome of freshwater lake microbial communities from Lake Erie, under a cyanobacterial bloom - NOAA_Erie_Diel6S_1000h metaT... | ecosystem: Environmental > Aquatic > Freshwater > Lake ...
GCATAATCGAAGCAAATCCAGACCATTAAACCTTTTCCGGTTAAATTCAAATTAGACATTAACATGGTGTATACAATCGAAAAGCTTGAAACGAAATCGATTCCCTTAATTAATGAATCTCATGATAGCAATATCAGTAACGAAGCTGCATTAATAATGCCAGTGATAGCCATGTACGATTCTTTTGTACCCTGGTTGTCACCACAAATTACGGAGCACTCAAATGAGCTTCAAGATCATCCGCAGCCGAGGGAAAATTCGTGGTGGTTTTCCCGTTGGCTAAGTAATAAAAGAGAGCAATGGCACGGGAATCGTCCACATGTAAGTGAAAACGACGAAAGGAGCCAAGATGATGATGTTCCATGTTTCCTTGACTCCACTGATCCTCTTGACGAGAATCAGTATCGTGAGGCATCGCTTCGTTTCCCCCCACAAGCTCATTCTCTTGCAAGATTTCATCTCAGCGGTATTCAAACCAAGAGGCACGTACTCAATTTTGGAAGAGTTTCTCATCTATATTTCAATGGAAAACTGTCTTGTGCTGCCGACAAAGGCAATCAAGAGTCGCCGCCTTTCATTTCCTCATGTGCCAGCCGAAAAATTGGTACGCTGATCGACTTCTTCCAACCCACATCTGATCTCTCACCATCAAAGCTGCGAGATATGACATTGATTCAGGTCATGGATACGTCAGATAAAGACATTCTTGTACAAGAAATGGCTCGCCAACTTGCACCCACTAATATGGGTGGAGGTGAAACGGGGACACGGTTACTTTCTCGGAAAGCCTTTCTTAACCCACGTCTACCATGTCACCCCAGTCATTTTCGTGTTGCAGCCATAGGGAATCATTGCCGCTGTGTTTCTTGGGGACTTGAGAATGGAAGCGTAACCGTGTACAAAAGGGTGAATGATATGTGGACTGCAACAGCTGTGATTACGCCTGCTTCACAGGAGTATGGCCGAATTGAACTAGGATCAGATATTTCTGCTAATACTTCTGGTAGCAATGTATTGCAATGCCCTTCTTTGAATCTTGTGTCAGACATAGTTCCCCTCATCGTTCCAACTTACAATGGGGCGTCTTCAGTTGCCCTAATTATCTTGTCTCGCATTGGGGGGTGCATAGAAATACACCCTCTACATGACAGTATTTGGAAATGTATGGGCAGGGAAGACTTCAATGCTACCACCAAGGGCCGCCTCTATCAACAAAAGCGCCCTGATAACATGCGCCTCTCCTCCGATTCTGGAGTCATTGTTGATGCACGTAAATATCAAAACGATATCATTTGTCTTGATGTTCAAAGGCGGGATTTGCCCTTTACCAGCCCTCCATCTATTTATGGCAATCATCCTCCAATATGCTTCACCATTGCAGCTTCTGGAACATTGACATGTGACTCTTCTACGGACCAAGCCCTCTCTCACCCTGTCATATCATTATGGAGCGTTGAAATGATTATGTCACAGCAACAGAATGAGTCCGGTAACGTTTCATCAATCCAATATCAGATTCTTCGTGTGCTATCTCCCTCCAATCAACAACTGTGTTTGCCATCTTCCTTACTCAGAAAATGTCGAGTAGTTGCAGATACTTTTTTGTTGAAAAGATATCTATCTCACTTTACCACGAGGAATGACAATAATAATAGGAAGCACCAATGTATTGAACCAATTATCGAGTTTACAGCACCATATGTTCAGCTTCAAGTCACTTCTTCCTTGCATCATAAGAGCAGCGACCATTACAACGGTGATGAATTGCTAGTGTCAGCTCTAGACTACTATGGATCGATCTCATTGTTTTATTTCAACCACCAATCTAAAAGCCTCGACCTTTTCGAGGTAATTAGCAAAGGATCTCTTCTGTCTCACAGCTCATTAGCTCAATTTCAGTGGCTATCAGATTTACCTGGGAAGAAGGAAAGCCACAAAAATAAGAATTTTTTATTTCTGGCAGGAGTAACCCAGTCAGGACTGCTCACCATAGCCAAGTTGGAAACAGATAAATTTAGCAACTTCTCTTCCACAAATCGTCGTCTAAGGATAGTTTTTCTTGAAGAAAAAAATAGCCACCCTATCAATAATTACACATTTTTGTGCCAACCTCCTGGAACCAACGCTTTCTGCAATAAAGGTTTTTCTTTTGTCCGCTGTCTTCGTTCAAAAGATTTTCATAATTTTAATGATACCCGGGTTGATACTATTCAAAAAGAAAGCCTACTTTGCAGCGTATGCTATGTACAAAATATTCATCCACTCACCTTAGCCAAGCAGATGGAAGTTGCGGACAACAATTATGGTGCTATTGCTCTCTTGAAAAGCTTTTCAACTTCGACTGATCCAGAGCTTGGTACCGATTCATTTTACAAAGCTCTGTGGGAAGCTCTTACACAACCTATATCCATTGAGTCTCTTACTGTTGATGATGTACAAAGATGTTTACGCTCAATCCAAGACGACGATTATGTGATTCATGCGTCAACACTTGAGTATTCAAACCTCTCCAATCCAATTACTCTTCGTCTAATTTTAGGTGAAGGCTTGGGCAGACTTATGAAAATGCGAAAAGTAGTTCCATTAGAAAAGAAGAAGGATGGGAGATTTGGAGATGATCAGCACCGGAGCGAAATTTTAGATTTGTTAGAAGAACGAATCATTTGCTTGGGAACCTATGAGTGGTTGTGCCGCCATCTGTGTGTGGGCTTCCAAAGTACAGTGTTTTTCTCTCAATTTATTAAAGCCAATAAGCTTGTCATAGCTAAAGAATTCGCTTTGAAGGGTGACATCGATGCTTTATTTATTGTATTGTTACGACATGGAAGTGAGACACTTCCATGCAGGTTGCAGCTCCTAAGCTATCTTCCTCCCACTGTATGCCCTGCTTCTTACAGTCATCTACTACCTGCTATTCCTGTTACTCGTTCATCGATTGAATGCGCTTTCAAAGAAAATGCACACTATTTTCTACTGGAGCCTAATGCTGAACCGGTAGATTTGAGACATCTTATATTACATTTTGATTGTCTCTTTCCAAATAGCAAGATTGATGTAAGTGATATCGCAAGCTTGGAGCGCTCGCATAGATTCACTCAAGTTGGCGATGGCGCAATTGATTCTGAGGTATTAGCTTCATGGTACATTGCTCAAGTGTTGGCACTAGAAAAAAACGGTGGCTGTCTGAAACATACGATAGAGCTATGTCAACTTGGGATAGAAAGACTACCAAGACAGGAAAGGAAAGACAAAAAGACATCAGATCTCGAGTCCCTTTTGGCTTCTTTACTGCACTTTGATTTTTGTTGCTCTTATGGTGCCATTCCAGAAACTATGACATTTTCTGGCTGGTGCTCCTTGGAAGTCGCATCTGCGATACTCTTGATTCTAGGAGATGACAGCGAGCCTGATCTAGCTCTTTCCCGTTGGGAGCTTTGTATTGCACCTATGATAACCCTATGCAAAAATGATAATTTTCAGCGGGAATGGGGCTGGAGGCTATCATCAAACCTTGCCAAAATCCAAGAAGAAGCAGAGCAAGCCGTTGCAACTTATATTTTTTATCGCTGCAAGCAAGATTTTCTTCGTGGCTTGTCACTTTGCTTGCTGTTTGCTAGTCATAGCAAGGCCACCCTTCGCCGGTCATCAAGAATTATTCACAGCGGCAAAGTGCTGACGAAATGCGTTATGGATTGTCTTTATTATTGCCAATATTTTTTTACTGCTGACAACGTTAAACAGGTAATTAATGTGTTCTGGGACATTTACGAAACGCTTCCAGCTAAGGATGTACCAGAAGACCCCAATTCATCACAAAATGTTCTCCACAACCAAATAGACATTTTAGAGAGACATCTAATCGCGACCGATATTTCTTCAAACTACTTTGCTCCGTTTCCTTTGTATTGTTTTTTGTCTTGCGAGAATAATTTGGGTGGTCTCATACTCAAGAAAATGTGCATATCAATGAGAGACCGAGCTTTTCAACATGAAGTAAGTGAAGAACGGTCGCGCGAATGGAAAGAAATATCTTATAGGTTTGCAATTGATGTTACCGAATTGCAGAATAGAGTGTTAATCAAATTGGACACAAGTAGCATTATCGAAGAACACCTTTTAAATTTACTGATTGACGATCACAAGATTTTGGCCCTAAAGGAGCTTTATTTAGCACTGATCAAGTTTCAAGAGTTTAGTCATTTTCCATTCAAGTTAGAAAATGAAGTAAAATGCCTTATCAAAACGGGAGAAATTGAAATTGCTGAAGAAATAGCAAAATACTTCTCTTCTCTTTTTCCTGAAATAAATGAAGATATAGAAAGAATGAAATCTTTGAGAGAAGCGTTGCTGGTTATTGTTGAAGTGCTTGGGTGCATTTCAATTACCTATGACTCATTGGAGAACCAGCCTCCATTTGATGTACTGGGATTAGTTCTTACTCAAAATCCACTTGCAATAGTGTTTGGTAGTGAGTGGAGTGACCAAGAGTACAGTAAGGAGCAGAACCATAAGCTGTGGAATGAATTTTTGGGTGGCTCTAGTTTTTCTGGAATCATATTACCTGGTCAATTTGTTCACAGGGTTGCCATGCTCCTGGGCTTATCAACTGAAGTAGATGAGTTTTGTGTGAACCAGCTTATGATTTTTTTTGGAATTCAATCTGGGCTATATGGGGCGGCGGCAAGCCTTTACATTAATTCTTTGCGATATGCTCACAGTCTATGTATTTTTTCTTCATCCGAGTTAGATTTGTCCGCCACTGCTCTACACAATGCAGTTTTGCTGGTTTCAGCAAATGATTATTCTGATTGTTATATTCGGAAAGAACTTTGTGTGCACAGCTTAACAAATATAATGTCAAAGGAGAATGTTATTGCTTCCTTTGAGACAGGCCAATGCTTCAAGACACTAATCGAGCAGTACTCCTTGCTCGATGCTAACCAAACGCATTTCAAAAGGCTCGAAGTTTCAAATGAGCATCGTGGGTCAAATCTTCAGCAACATACTGGTGGTGAATTTTTGGTATTCAAGGCCGTGGAGATTATTGCAGAAGGAGCAAAAAATGTCATAGGTCAAAAAAATATGGAAACAAAAAACATTCATCACCAACTTTTAGTAGATGGTTTGGCCTTGAATGCGTCATTTTTGTTACATCCCTTAGTTGACGAATTAATTCTTGATCAAGAAGAATTTAAAGAGTTGTTTGCGCGCCTCAGGCTTGCTCTGAATAGTGCTTTCTATGGTAAAACTATGAGCTCAGAAACAGAGTTGATAGTCAAATCCTCGCTATCGGTAATTGGTCGCCGAATTTTCTCACTTTGCATCTCCGAAGCGGCAAAATTTAGAGACCGTCAGGAATGGGAAACAATGCCATATTCATCCTCTATCCAGATTAATGACTTAGTGCAATTAGCTGTCAGTATGCTTCTTGAATCAATTTCTAGAAGTGGCAGTAAACAAGTTGTAACACAGCTAAATGGTCAATTTGAGGACGAAGTATCCATTGCGATGAATCGTGCTGTAAATTTCGATGGAAATGATACACCAGATAAGGAAATAGTAAAGCGATTACGCCATTATGGGTACAGCCTGAATGGAGCTTGCCGAGCGACACTTGCTACCAGAAGTAGCAACTTTGAAGCTGCTTTGTCGTACGCTATTAGTCATTGTCAAGAAAAGGATTTTAATTCCCCCCTTCCCAATCTGAACAAACATCCTGTCCATAAGCCAACTTCTTTTTTTGTTGATCAAATCGTTGTTCATAAAGTCGCGAACTCTTTGCAGTTTTTGATGTACATGGATGCACAGGTTGAGTCAGTCCTCGATTATTCTGGTTTTTTTTCTAAGCTTCACTCTGTTCTCAGAGGTAAGAATTCTAGTAATGAAACAAATACACCGATTGTTGATGATTCTGCTCCCCAACTTCCACCAGCTGGTGAAATAGAAACAGATCACGGTACTAAGATAACTGATCATGGATTAGCCATAAAAAAGGATCTTAAGACCGTTTCTGGCTCCAAGCGCTCAAAGAAGCCACCACAAACATATCAGAACAGTATTGGTAAGGAAAAGCAACAAATGACCTCCTTAGTGAAACCCAAATTGATAGCTCGTGCTTGTGTTGACACGATCCTTAATAGCGATGTAACGACCAAGATGCTTGGGGTTGAAGAAAAGAGAAGACTTGCAGAGCAAGGCCGCCGCCTTCTTGAAGCTTCACGAAAAGCAAAGATATGCTCACAGTCATCGGATATCAACTTGTCAAAAAATAATCAAATACAACAGTCTACTGGTCATCAAAGCTCTCTGCAGGCCACATCTGCGTGCGGGGATGGACATACAGATATGAAAAAGACACAAGAAAGCCTAGTGATGCAGGAGTCCTCAAAAGGGGAACATCAGGAAGGTTGGGACTTTGAAGATGATTGGTAGCTTTTAAACTGTCAATTATACTTTACTGTCCTTAAATTATCTTTCACCTTAATTGAACTTCCCCTGATCATTCTCCATAGTTTGGCTGCATGATTAGATATTCGTGAGAAAAGCATAGTTATCCCTACCAACTCTACATCTCTGGAAGAGTCTAGGAAGCTAGGTGCTAGATTCTTTTCAATCCTTTGTGGACTGCTTTCATTTCTTGGCTCAAAGTAAGCACAGCAGTTTGGAGCCTGACCAAGTGGGCACCAAGTAGGTCCTTCCTCTGAAGGTATAAGAAGGGACCAGTTCATATTTTTTTTATCCGGGTCACTGAAATCGAATACGGCATACCACAAGTTTTGTTCAGGATTCAGGTTTGCTTTGGACATGACCTCTCTGTGGCCAGTATATGCACCATTAAACGATCCGAACCTTGATTGATTTCATTTCAGATTTGGGAAATAAAATTTGTTTTGCTTGTGACTTGTGTAATTCACCGGTGGCAATTATTCATTGCTGCGTATACTCACCTCATTTGAGAACTGGATTCAATGACTGGGTTTGTTTTTGAGCACAATCGAAAAGTGCAACACTGACAGTCTCTTGCTCTCAGTTGCTTGCAAGCTACGGTGAAAACGCAGTTACAACAATTCCTAATGAAAACGCTCTCACTTGATCCCCCGATCAATATCTTGCAATCGACACAATTGTCTATCTGCACCTGATCTGTGTGATCCAGGACAAGTAGTTCACTTCCTCGGCAATTTATTACTTCAAAAGGTTGCCCGTCAACGTCTCCTATGCTCTTGATACGCTTCTCATTCAAAACCTCGCGAAAGGTGTATCTTGTTGCCATTTCATACTTTCGAAAGGCATTTTTATCTGCGAAAATGGTTCCATCTGTTGCCTTGAACATATGTCAAACAATACTGGTGATGACGTGATTTTGTCACAATTAAAAATAAAGGAAAATTTGAAATAGATTCACTATTTATTACTTTGCAGTCCTTTGGGACAAGTTGATTGTACCTGCTCTTCTTTCCAAAATCTAAATTGGTAAAAGTAACGAAAAATTTTGTCACACAAAAGTCAGTTGCTATCCATAGTTTAACGTGACTGGAGATGCAGAGCTTTGGAGTGAGCGTAGAGGCTTCATGTCAAGGACAGCCTCATTACTGAAGTGATCACAGAAGCTGGCGTAAAGTGATCCATGATTATTGCACCTCCCCATTTCGTGCCAATCTTTTGCCAAAATGTTACCATTCTTGGAGAAACATGTTGCACGGCGAATTGAGGACAAAGAAGCACTCCACTTTGACAATAAAGTATCATCGCACAAATCAGCGTCCAAAGAAGTCCAACAACGTTCCTCATATGACAATGTTACTAGGTCGAGACGAACAATTACACCGAGGGATGGCGGATTGTAGCCCTTCTCCAATTCGAGTGAGATATGATTGTTTTGAAATACTATAACGAGCTCCACTGTTCGGCCACTCTCAACTGAGATGAGGCTGTAACTGAAATTGGGGAGCTGACGAGTAGTGAAGCTAGACAAACGTCGAGAGAGGACATCACTTAAAAGAGCATCAACGTGCAAGTATGCCATCAATTTTACTGTGAGAAACCCATGAAAGTTGCCGTCATGATTATCATAAAAATGATTAATAATAGGTTCCCAGTCCACATCTAAAACAGGTAAACTTATGATACTAGTATCGGCTTGATACTGAAGTCGAGAGCATTGATTATTTTTTGAGTCTGAACTAGTTCTGCCATGATTGTCTCCAAATAGCTGAATCCAGCATATGCGGTATCCATCTGCCTCATCGTTGAACAAAAGGTATCCGTCAAACTCTAATGTGTCCAGTGCCCCAGTCTGACAGGAAATAGGGGGCACTGGAATGACAGATGTAGGCCATAAAACATCTTTCATTGTTGCAAGTTTTGCTGCTTTGATAGTCACCGCTGAAGACTGTAGAACAAATGTTGTTGTCTTGCCATTACCAGAATAAGCTGACAACGGGTACGGTATACTAAAAATAAAAAGATTTCCAACATTTTCAATATCATCGCTCTCCTGTGCTGTAATTAGCGCGATTCCAATATTGCTAGCTAGAATAATGTCAACTTTACTCACGTTTCCGTCTTCGTAAAGATCAAAATTTTCCCTTGAAGATATCCTTGCAAAGGGAATCGAACACAAAACTGGACTGAGAATGCCTTCCAAGACTTTCCTTTTTTGCACTGCTGATTGCAAGGCATGCGGACTTGGAATGCCATAAAACCGCAACACAACGTTCATCGAACCTTCATTGTACTTGTTGGAAGGCCCAATTGCAACGAGGATGGAGCCATCGTAGGTGATACCAAGAACAGCATCACAGGGGGATGTTTTCAAACGGGAGAAGAGTATGGTTCTCTCAGCATACGGCCTCCAACAGGGCTTCAAGTCGTTACAGAATACTTCTTGATGCAGTTGTTCGATGCCTATCATCGTTTGCGAATCGCTGTATTTTGTCCCTTTCATTATTGGGTGGTCCCGGCTCGTCTGCAATAGTAGAGTGGAGAACATTTTTCTACTCGTATGAAAGTTCACGTGTGAGACGCACGATTCGTCACGCTTACTATGGCCAAAATTTGGTGGGATTAGAGAGGTATTGAAACGACACCCACCACTAGATAACACCCCAATCTCACGATGATAAAGAAGAGATGGGAGAGCCATGGATACTTCACCAAGAAAAAAAGAAGGTTTGGTAGCATCCGAGTATCTTCTTTTGCTTGTTTTGGCCGCAGTTACAGTATCATCAAAACGAGTAGCATTTGGATTGCACCGCGTCGAGTTATCGCAGAAACATGATGATAAATAATGCTTTTTAGCGCTGCTAGTTGGCACTGATTCACGTTTTCTGCGCCTACGCTTATAGGTACATGTAGAAGACCGCCGATGACTGTAGCTATAGTTGCAGTCATTATCGTTGTTGCTTTTTGCAGAAGCAAGACCTGACATTTTCT
>Ga0102692_1098593_pt1 | contig 9400 bp, 3 predicted proteins | sample NOAtaT_2_FD_77368 | JGI IMG/M metagenome (GOLD analysis project Ga0102692, IMG submission 77368) | Metatranscriptome of freshwater lake microbial communities from Lake Erie, under a cyanobacterial bloom - NOAA_Erie_Diel6S_1000h metaT... | ecosystem: Environmental > Aquatic > Freshwater > Lake ...
AAAAAAGCAATTGTTGCTGAAGTCCAGGAAGCTGCCAAAGGTGCTTTATCTGCGGTAGTCGCAGACGCTCGTGGTGTCACTGTAGGCAAAATCACTGCTCTGCGTAAGCAAGCCCGTGAAGCTGGTGTATGGATGAAAGTTGTCCGTAATACACTGGTTCGCCGTGCAGTTACTGGCACCGAGTTCGAGTGTTTAGGCGACGCGTTCGTCGGCCCAACGCTGATTGCGTTCTCTAAAGAGCACCCAGGTGCTGCAGCGCGTATCTTCAAAGATTTCGCGAAAGAGAACCAAAAGTTTGAGCTGAAAGGCGCAGCCTTCAATGGCGCCACAGTCAGTATCGATGTATTAGCAAGTCTGCCAACGCGCGACGAAGCTATTGCACGCCTGATGAGCACTATGAAAGAAGCAGCAGCCGGCAAACTTGTACGTACAATTGCCGCGGTTCGCGACCAAAAACAGGATCAAGCCGCGTAATTCTACGTGTTGTTTGGTAAGTAAAGTTTAATACGGGAAGTTTTCCCGATAGTTTAGGAATCTGAGCAATGTCAGTTACTAAAGAGCAAATTTTAGACGCTATCGCAGCAATGTCTGTAATGGAAGTTGTTGAACTGGTTAGCGCTATGGAAGAAAAATTCGGCGTTTCAGCTGCTGCTGCTGTTGCAGTTGCTGCTGGTCCAGCTGCAGTTGTTGAAGAACAAACTGAATTCAACGTGATCCTGGCCGCTGTTGGCGCGAACAAAGTTGCTGTTATCAAAGCAGTACGTGGCGCAACTGGTCTGGGTCTGAAAGAAGCGAAAGATCTGGTTGAATCTGCTCCAGCAGCAATCAAAGAAGCCGTTTCTAAAGCCGAAGCTGACGCTCTGAAGAAAGAGTTAGAAGAAGCTGGTGCTACTGTTGAAGTTAAATAATCCAGCTCATACTGGATTAGACGCCTGATTTCAGGCTAGGCTGGTGGTGATTTAACCACCGGCCTTTTTGCGCTGTGGGATATTGATTTTCCCCGCCCCTTATGACGCCATAGTGGATGTCATAACCACCGCCCCGCAAGGGTAGGTAGGGTAAAAAATCAGCAAGCTGAGGAACCCCATGACTTACTCTTATTCTGAAAAGAAACGTATCCGTAAGGACTTCGGTAAACGTCCACAAGTGTTGGATGTACCATATCTGTTGTCGATTCAAATTGAATCGTTCAGCAAGTTTATTGAGCCAGATCCAGAAGGCGAATACGGCTTAGAAGCTGCGTTCCGTTCTGTTTTTCCAATCAAAAGCTACTCTGGCAGCGCAGAACTGCAGTACGTCAGCTATCGGATTGGTGAGCCGGTGTTTGATGTTAAAGAGTGTCAAATCCGTGGTGTAACCTACTCAGCGCCATTACGCGTCAAGCTGCGCATGGTTCTGTTTGATAAAGAAGCACCAGGCACTATCAAAGATATCCGTGAGCAAGAAGTCTACATGGGTGAAATCCCATTAATGACAGAAAACGGTACCTTCGTCATCAACGGTACTGAACGCGTTATCGTTTCTCAGCTGCACCGCAGTCCGGGTGTGTTTTTTGATCACGACCGTGGCAAAACGCATTCATCAGGCAAAGTGTTATACAACGCACGCGTGATCCCATATCGTGGTTCATGGCTTGATTTTGAATTTGACGCCAAAGATGCTCTGTTCGTCCGTATCGACCGTCGCCGCAAGCTACCAGCGACCATTCTGTTACGTGCACTGGACTTGAGCACAGAAGACATCCTCACGACTTTCTTTGATAGCACGAAGTTTGAAATCAAAGATGGTAAGTTGATGATGGCTGTAGTTGCCAACCGCTTGCGCGGTGAGACTGCTGCATTTGACATTAAAGATAACAATGGCGAAGTCATTGTTGAAGCTGGCCGCCGTATTACGGCAAAACATGTGCGCCAGTTAGAAAAAACCGGCATGACCCTGATGGAAGTACCACACGAGTACGTCGTCGGCCGCGTCCTTTCAAAAAATTATGCTGACCGTTCGACCGGAGAGATTATTGCCGAAGCGAACGCCGAGCTCACACTGGAGCTGTTAGCGAAGCTTGCCAAAGCTGGTTATGAAAGCTTTGAGACACTGTTTATCAACGATTTGGACCAAGGTGCATACATTTCTGACACCTTACGCATCGATCCTAGCAATAACCGGATGGAAGCACTGGTCGAGATCTACCGCATGATGCGTCCTGGTGAACCGCCAACGCGTGAAGCTGCGGAAACTTTATTTGAAAACCTGTTCTTCTCTGAAGACCGGTATGACCTGTCAACTGTTGGCCGCATGAAATTCAACCGTCGGGTGAGTTTCGAAGAAGGTACTGGTGTAGGCGTACTGAGCAAAGAAGACATCTTGGCTGTCATGAAAGTCCTGATCAATATCCGGAATGGTAACGGTGAAGTCGATGATATCGACCACCTGGGTAACCGTCGGATCCGTTCAGTCGGCGAGATGGCAGAAAATCAGTTCCGCGTCGGTTTAGTTCGTGTTGAGCGTGCAGTGAAAGAACGTCTGTCATTAGGCGATCTGGATGCAGTCATGCCACAGGATCTGATTAACGCCAAACCAATTTCTGCTGCAGTGAAAGAGTTCTTCGGTTCAAGCCAACTGTCTCAGTTCATGGACCAAAACAACCCACTGTCAGAAGTTACTCACAAGCGTCGTATTTCTGCATTAGGCCCCGGTGGTCTGACGCGTGAGCGCGCCGGCTTCGAAGTCCGCGACGTTCACCCGACACACTACGGTCGTGTATGTCCAATCGAAACGCCTGAAGGTCCGAATATCGGTCTGATCAACTCGCTGTCTATGTTTGCGCAGACTAACGAGTACGGTTTCCTCGAAACGCCATACCGTCGGATTGAAGATGGAATTGTGACCGACGAAGTCGATTTCCTGTCTGCAATCGAAGAAGGTAACTTCGTTATCGCTCAGGCGAACGCAGAACTGAGCGCAGAAAACCGTCTGGTTGAAGAGCTGGTTCCTTGCCGTTTCAAAAACGAATTCACCTTAATGCCAGCCGACAAGGTCCAGTATATGGACGTTGCTCCGCAGCAGATCGTGTCAGTTGCTGCGGCACTGATTCCGTTCCTGGAACACGATGACGCCAACCGCGCATTGATGGGTTCGAACATGCAACGTCAGGCAGTCCCAACACTGCGTGCTGACAAGCCGTTAGTTGGTACTGGTGTTGAGCGCGTGGTTGCCAAAGACTCTGGCGTGACCGTGGTCGCGAAACGTGGTGGTGTTATCGATTATGTCGACGCCAGCCGTATCGTGATCAAAGTCAACGAAGAAGAAATGGTGGCCGGTGAAGCCGGTATTGATATTTATAACCTGACCAAATACACCCGTTCTAACCAGAACACCTGTATCAATCAGCGCCCATGCGTCAACCATGGTGAACCGATTGAGCGTGGCGACGTCCTTGCTGATGGCCCGTCTACAGATTTAGGCGAGCTGGCTCTGGGTCAAAACTTACGTGTCGCGTTCATGCCGTGGAATGGTTACAACTTCGAAGACTCGATTTTGTTATCTGAGCGCCTGGTACAGGAAGACCGCCTGACCACTATTCACATTCAGGAACTGAGCTGTATCGCCCGCGATACCAAGTTAGGGCCTGAGGAAATCACCGCGGATATTCCAAACGTGGGTGAGTCTGCGCTGTCGAAACTCGACGAAGCCGGTATCGTTTATATCGGTGCAGAAGTCAAAGGTGGCGATATTCTGGTTGGTAAGGTGACGCCAAAAGGCGAAAGCCAGCTGACACCGGAAGAAAAATTGTTACGCGCAATCTTTGGTGAAAAAGCTTCAGATGTAAAAGATACATCTTTACGCGTACCAAACTCGGTGACTGGTACAGTCATTGACGTGCAGGTCTTTACCCGTGATGGCGTAGAGAAAGACAAGCGTGCCCGTGAAATCGAGGAAATGGAAATCAAACAGGCCAAAAAAGACCTGAATGAAGAATTCCGTATCCTTGAAGAAGGTATCTTCAGCCGTGCCCGTAACCTGTTAGAAAGTACAGGCGTTGATCGCGCCAAGCTGAACAACATGCGCGGTGACGTGCTGTTGTCACAAAGCCTGGCTGACGAAGACAAGCAAAATGATCTGGAACAACTGGCGGCTCAGTACGAAGAAATCCGTATTGAGTACGACAAGAAGTTCGAAGCGAAACGTCGCAAGATCGTGCAGGGTGATGATCTGGCTCCAGGCGTACTGAAAATCGTTAAAGTGTATTTAGCGGTAAAACGTCGTATTCAGCCTGGTGACAAGATGGCAGGCCGTCATGGTAACAAGGGTGTTATCTCTTCTATCGTGCCAGTGGAAGATATGCCATACGATGAGAAAGGTCAGCCGGTTGATATCGTTCTGAACCCACTCGGCGTTCCTTCACGGATGAACATCGGTCAGATCCTCGAAACGCACTTAGGTTTGGCTGCCCGTGGTATCGGCGACAAGATTGATGCGATGATCAAAGAGCAGAAAGAAGTCGCGGAGATCCGTGAGTTCCTGGTTAAAGCTTATGCACTGGGTCAATCACGTCAGGACGTCGATGTTGCGAACTTCACAGATGACGAAGTCCGTCGGTTAGCGCAAAACCTGCGTAAAGGTTTACCAGTTGCATCACCGGTGTTTGATGGCGCGAAAGAAAGCGAAATCAAAGAACTGTTAGCACTAGGCGACTTGCCTACCAGCGGTCAGATCACTCTGTATGATGGCCGCACCGGCAACACGTTCGAGCGTAAAGTTACCGTTGGCTATATGTATATGCTGAAACTGAACCACTTGGTTGATGACAAGATGCACGCCCGTTCTACCGGTTCGTACAGTCTGGTTACGCAGCAACCTCTGGGTGGTAAAGCTCAATTTGGTGGTCAGCGCTTCGGTGAGATGGAAGTGTGGGCACTGGAAGCATATGGTGCAGCCTATACCCTGCAGGAAATGTTGACTGTGAAGTCTGATGACGTGAATGGCCGGACCAAGATGTACAAAAACATCGTGGATGGCGACCACCGCATGGAACCAGGCATGCCAGAATCTTTCAACGTATTGATGAAAGAAATCCGTTCGCTCGGTATCAACATCGAATTGGAAGAGGAATAACCCTCGGCCCCCCTGCGCGAGCAGGGGGAATTCGCTGAGAGATGAATTGGGGCCGAAGTGCCCCCTGACTGGTTAACCTCTGACAGGAGAGTAAAGTGAAAGACTTATTAAAGTTTCTGAAACAGCAAACAAAAACTGAAGAGTTCGATGTGATCCGCATTGGCCTTTCTTCACCGGACATGATCCGTTCGTGGTCATTTGGTGAAGTGAAAAAGCCAGAAACTATCAACTACCGGACTTTTAAGCCAGAGCGCGATGGTCTGTTTTGCGCCCGCATCTTTGGCCCGGTAAAAGATTATGAATGTCTGTGCGGTAAGTACAAACGTTTGAAGCACCGTGGTGTGATTTGTGAGAAGTGTGGCGTTGAAGTCACGCTGACAAAAGTGCGCCGTGAGCGCATGGGCCACATTGAACTGGCAAGCCCCGTTGCGCACATTTGGTTCCTGAAGTCACTGCCGAGCCGTATCGGTTTACTGTTAGACATGACGCTGCGTGATATCGAGCGCGTGCTGTATTTCGAAAGCTACGTAGTGACTGAGCCAGGTATGACTTCTTTAGAGCGTCGTCAGATGCTGACTGAAGAGGAATACTTAGACGTGCTGGAAGAGCACGGCGACGAGTTTGAAGCCAAGATGGGTGCGGAAGCAATTCTGGATCTGTTAAAAGGCATCGAACTGGCTACAGAAATTAAGCAAATGCGTGAAGAGTTGCCAACAATCAACTCTGAAACTAAACGCAAAAAAATCAGCAAACGCTTAAAACTGATGGAAGCGTTCCACACTTCTGGCAACAAACCAGAGTGGATGATCATGACAGTGCTGCCAGTGCTGCCGCCGGATTTACGTCCGCTGGTTCCGCTGGATGGCGGTCGTTTTGCGACGTCAGATCTGAACGATCTGTACCGTCGTGTGATCAACCGGAACAACCGTCTGAAGCGTCTGTTAGATCTGTCAGCACCTGACATCATCGTCCGTAACGAAAAGCGGATGTTGCAGGAAGCGGTGGATGCACTGTTAGACAACGGTCGTCGTGGCCGTGCTATTACTGGTTCTAACAAACGTCCGCTGAAGTCTTTAGCTGACATGATCAAAGGTAAGCAAGGTCGTTTCCGTCAGAACTTATTAGGTAAGCGCGTCGACTATTCAGGTCGTTCTGTTATTACCGTAGGCCCTACACTGCGTCTGCACCAGTGTGGTCTGCCGAAGAAAATGGCTCTTGAACTGTTCAAACCGTTCATCTATGGCAAGCTGGAAGCCCGTGGTTTAGCTACGACTATCAAAGCAGCTAAGAAAATGGTTGAGCGCGAAGAAGGTGCCGTATGGGACGTTCTGGACGAAGTGATCCGCGAACATCCGGTCCTGCTGAACCGTGCACCAACACTGCACCGTCTGGGTATTCAGGCGTTCGAGCCAGTGCTGATTGAAGGTAAAGCGATCCAACTGCACCCTCTGGTGTGTGCGGCATACAACGCCGACTTCGACGGTGACCAGATGGCGGTCCACGTACCGCTGACACTGGAAGCTCAGTTAGAAGCCCGTGCGCTGATGATGTCTACCAACAACGTACTGTCGCCAGCGAATGGTGAACCAATCATCGTTCCATCTCAGGACGTTGTTTTGGGTCTGTACTACATGACTCGTGACGCTATCAATGCCAAAGGTGAAGGCATGATGTTCAAGAGCCCGAAAGAAGCGGAAAAAGCATTCCGTGCTGGTGTTGCCAGCCTGCATGCCCGCGTCAAAGTGCGCTTGACTGAAGTTACGAACCACGAAGACGGTACCAGCACCAGTGCAACATCAGTCCGTGATACGACTGTAGGCCGTGCAATTCTGTACTCTATCCTGCCAACAGGTCTGGCGTTTGATTCTATCAACCAGGCGATGGGCAAGAAGCAGATTTCTCGGTTACTGAACGGTTCTTACCGCCGGATCGGCCTGAAAAACACAGTTATTCTGGCTGACCAAATCATGTACACCGGTTTCCACTACGCGATGCTGTCAGGTGTGTCTGTAGGTATTGATGACATGGTCATCCCTGCGGCGAAGGTTGATATCATCGGCGCTGCCGAAGCAGAAGTCGCGGAAATCCAGGACCAGTTCCAACAAGGTCTGGTTACTGCCGGTGAAAAATACAACAAAGTTATCGATATCTGGTCAACGGCAAACGAAGCGTTGTCAAAAGCCATGATGGATAACTTGTCGAAAGAAAAAGTCATCGACCGCGATGGCAACGAAGTGACGCAACCATCATTCAACTCTGTTTATATGATGGCCGACTCTGGCGCACGGGGCTCTCCAGCTCAGATCCGTCAGTTAGCAGGTATGCGTGGTCTGATGGCAAAACCAGATGGTTCTATCATCGAAACGCCAATCACCGCAAACTTCCGTGAAGGCTTAAGCGTTCTGCAGTACTTCATCTCGACGCACGGTGCGCGTAAAGGTCTTGCCGATACTGCATTGAAGACAGCGAACTCCGGTTATCTGACTCGTCGTCTGGTAGATGTGGCTCAGGATTTAGTTGTGACTGAAGCTGACTGTGGCTCTACTGAAGGCATCATGATGAAGCCACTGATTGAAGGTGGTGACGTTGTTGAAGGTCTGCGTGAGCGCGTATTAGGTCGGGTTGTGATCGGTGACGTCGTCGTTCCTGCCACTGGTGAAGTCCTGATTCAGGATGGCACCATGCTTGATGAGCAGTTATGTGACCTGATTGAAAAGAACTCTATCGACGAAGTCTACGTACGTTCAGTCATTACCTGTCAGACTAACTTCGGTGTTTGTGCCAAGTGTTACGGTCGCGATCTGGCCCGTGGTCATATCATCAACGCCGGTGAAGCGGTGGGTGTTATTGCAGCACAGTCAATCGGTGAACCAGGTACACAGCTGACGATGCGTACATTCCACATCGGTGGTGCTGCATCGCGGGCTTCTGCAGAGAACAGTGTACAGGTGAAGAACTCTGGTACGCTGAAACTGCACAACGCTAAGTTTGTCCGTAACACTGACGACAAAATCGTTATTACATCACGTTCTGCGGAAGTGACTGTATTCGACGAACAAGGTCGTGAGAAAGAGCGCTATAAACTGCCATACGGTTCAGTACTGACTGTTGACGATAATAGTACGGTTGTTGCCGGACAGATCGTTGCGAACTGGGATCCGCATTCACACCCAATTATCGTGGAACGTGGTGCTAAGGTTTCTTTCAGCGATGTTGACGACAGTAACACTGAAGTTCAGCAGGATGACCTGACTGGTTTAAGCCGGACCGTCGTAAAAGACCTGTCCAAGGTCAACGCGAAAGAGCCAAAACTCATTCTCGCCATGGACGACGGCGCACTGCAGGAAATTCGTCTGCCAAGCTTCACGACTATCGAAATTACAGATGGTCAAAACGTGAAGCCTGGCACTGTGTTAGCGCGCATTCCACAAGAAGGCTCGAAAACACGCGACATCACCGGTGGTCTGCCACGCGTTGCTGACTTGTTCGAAGCCCGTAAGCCAAAAGATCCAGCTATTCTGGCTGAGATTTCCGGTGTTATTAGCTTCGGTAAGGAAACTAAAGGCAAACGTCGTCTGATTATCACGCCAGAGCAAGGTGATTCTCATGAAGAGATGATCCCGAAATGGCGTCAGGTGAACGTGTTCGAAGGCGAGCGTATCGAGAAGGGTGAAGTCATTTCTGAAGGCCCAGAGTCTCCACATGACATCCTGCGTCTGCGCGGCATTCACCATGTTGCCAGCTACATCGTTAACGAAGTTCAGGACGTTTACCGTCTGCAAGGCGTTAAGATCAACGACAAGCACATCGAAACAATTATTCGTCAGATGCTGCGTAAGTGTGTGATCCTGCACCCAGGCGACAGTGAATTCCTCGAAGGCGAACAGGTTGAAGTTTCACGCGTGAACATTGCGAACGTGGAATTGGAAGCTGCAGGTAAGATCCCTGCGAAGTACGAACGCAGCCTGCTGGGTATTACCAAAGCATCGCTGTCGACTGACTCTTTCATTTCTGCTGCATCGTTCCAGGAAACTACACGGGTTCTGACCGAAGCTGCTGTAGGTGGCAAGACTGACGAGCTGCGTGGCCTGAAAGAAAACGTCATTGTAGGTCGTCTGATCCCTGCCGGTACTGGTTTTGCTTATCACCAGAACCGTACACGTCAACGTGCACGGGTCGCCAATGGTGAAGTTGCTGAGCCGGCAATGAGCGCAGAAGTCGCCGAACAGGCACTGACAGATGCACTGAATATGGACTTGTCAGGCAACGACGATTAATTCCGTCTGAG
>Ga0102692_1072775_pt1 | contig 9392 bp, 7 predicted proteins | sample NOAtaT_2_FD_77368 | JGI IMG/M metagenome (GOLD analysis project Ga0102692, IMG submission 77368) | Metatranscriptome of freshwater lake microbial communities from Lake Erie, under a cyanobacterial bloom - NOAA_Erie_Diel6S_1000h metaT... | ecosystem: Environmental > Aquatic > Freshwater > Lake ...
GGCAAGGCTGACGACAAACCATCCGACGAAGTTGTGGAATGGAATGCCATAGTAGACTCCGGGTTCAACCCACCGCCAGTAACCGAGCTGATTCGCGGCGAGAGGGTCAATGACCAGGTCGATCGCGGTCATCCAACCGGAGCAGATCAGCAGAAACAGTGGTCGACTCAGACTCAGTCGCCCCCACAGCTGCAGCGTGTAGGCGACCAGCACCATCCAGGCCGAGAGCATGACGAGCGGCACGTCGAAGAGATGCGGGATGAGAACCTTGGTGTAGCTGTAGGGGCTGAAGAGAAAGCCATAGCGAACGCCGATGATCTCTGCCGCGAAACCGATCAAGGCCGCGATAACGAGTGTCCGCTGCTGCGCTCGCGCCGTGGTCAGGAGGACGACCAGTCCCGCCAGCGCCAGAAAGAGCGTCGCCGCCCAAGGTGCATCGAGGGGTGGTTTGCCCACGATGGCATAATGCCCGACCCCTCCCAGCCACATCACGACGTACGCCCCAAGCAGTATTTTCACGACCAAGGGGGTGGCGCTGATGGCCGCCATAATCTTACTTCTCATATCGTTCAATCAACTCCGTAACGATGCGGGCGGAGGTCAAAACGATGGGCGTCCCTCCCCCCGGATGTGTGCTGCCACCGACAAAGTAGAGCCCCTTGTAGCGGGGATGCTTGTTGGGTGGGCGGAGAAAGGCATACTTCCAGTTATGCGAATGTGTTCCGTAGATGGCTCCGCCAGGCATGAGGTACCGGGCGCCGATCTTCCCGGGGGTGTAGACATTGCTGACCACGACCTCCTTCTCGATATCCGGAAATCCACCGGCGCGAAGCACATTGAAGACCCGGCGACGCGCGCTGGCAATCGCCTCGTCATCCCACGAATCGTGATCATTGGCCGGCGCATTGGCCATCACAAAGAGTGTCTCACCGTCACCGGGAACCAGCGAGCGGTCACTTCGACTCGGGGCATTGACATAGACTGTCGGCTCCTCCGGAAAGCGTCGCCGCTCGAAGAGATCGTCAAACTCCCGGCGGTAGTCGGAAGAGAAGAAGACCGCGTGGTGGTTGAGACGGGGGATCGAACGGCGGATCCCGAAGAGGAAGACGAGACCGGACATGGAGCGATCGCGCGGCGCCAGCTCTTTGGGCGCTCCGGTCTCGCCGAGCATCGACGGGGCGTGAGAAGCGTCCCCATTCATGACGACGATGTCCGCGGGCAGTCGGGTCTCATCGGCGAGCCTGACCGCGCTGACACGGCCATCCGTATGCTCGATTCTGTTTACCCGGGCGCCGGTCAGAAGCGTCACCCCCTGCTGACGGGCGATCGTGACCAGACTCTCGACCATCCGGTAGAGACCTCCCATTATGTACCAGTCACCAAACATGAACTCGATGTACGGAATCAGGGCAAAGGTGGCCGGAGACCGGTAGGGGCAGGAGCCAACATAGGTTGGATAGCGGTCATAGAGCTGCTGCAGGTGCGGGCTCCGGAAATGGGCGGCCACCGTCCGGTGGTAGTTTCCCCAGCCATAGCGCCAGGGGAGGTGGCGCAAACTGCCTGGGTCGGTGTGCTGAAACCAGTCAGCCGGCCGATAACGGAGGAAGGTGTCACGGGAGAGTTCGTAAAGTTGAGCCCCCAGACGCATGAACCGCATGAACCCGCCAACATCTCGCCGATCGAGGTTGCGGACCGTCTCGAGCCAGTCGGGCATGGAGGCCGAATAGTTGAAACGTGTCCCATCCGGATAGAGATATTCACAGATCGGGTTGACCGGAACCAGCTTGAGGTGGTCCTCGATGCGACTGCCGACCGCCTCGAAGATCTCACGGAAGATCCAGGGCATGGTGATCAGGGACGGGCCGGTGTCGAACCGGAATCCCTGCTCGGACCAGCAGTTCATCTTCCCGCCGAAGGTCTCTCCCTGCTCGCAAAGGGTAACCTCGTGTCCGGCTGCGGCGAGACGAACCGTGGCCGCCAACCCTCCGAGTCCACTCCCAATGACGACGATCCTCTTTTTCATCGATTCTCCTTCTCATTTTGTTTATCTGAAATCATCGCTCAATCTGTTGGTGATTCAGACTTATGGTAAGTGCGATCCTTCCAGCTCACCCCACGACCGGTCCGACACTTCCACCAGGAGGTGATCCCGAGACAGAGCATAATCACCTCGGCCAGGGGGTGGAGGAGGACCGTCGCCCGGGGCTGATTGAATCTGAGCGCGAGCAGCAACCGCGAGGTAATGACGGCGCCGGCCCCGATCGCCATCTCTTTTCCGGCCCGGAGGAGCAACACAAAAGGCCCCAGCATGACGAGCAGGTGAAAGGCGACAAAGAGCCAGAAGTTGTACTGACGCTCGAAGGCCGGGTAGAAGTTCTTCAGAAATCCATTCCAGATTCCGGCGAAGTCCTCGTACATCCGCACCCTTACTATGCGCTGTCCATCGAGGCAGAGACCACGACGGCCACGCTGACGCCAGAGCTGGGCCAGCCGGGTATCTTCAAAAATCTGGTCACGAACCGCGCGGTGTCCGCCGATCGCCAGATAACTGTGCCGGTCGAACATCATACAGGCCCCGTGGGCAAGCGCGAGGGAGGGATAGGCAAAGAAGAGTGAGAGCGGCCCCGGGTAGATCGAGAAGACGACGAAATTGAGCATTGGCATGAGGAGATGCTCCCAGAAGGTCGCGGTGATGAGACCGGGCCAACATGAGAGAAACTCGAGCCGACGTGTCTTCATCTCCTGCAGAATGCTGTCGATCGCCCCGGGTTGCAGACGGGCATCAGCGTCAAGGAAGAGCAGGTACTGCAGACTGGCGGCCTCAGCCAGCCTCGAACAGGCGAAGTTCTTGCCCGTCCACCCGGGCGGAAGCTGCTGCGCCGGGACGAGCCGAATCCGTTGGTCGAGCGCCCGAAAGGTTTCGACGACCCTCGCCGTGCCATCAGTCGAATGGTCGTCATAGACAAGGATCTCCCCAACCACTCCACCCTGCTCTCTCACCCTTGCCAGGCACTCGGGAAGATTCAGTTCTTCATCACGAGCCGGGATGAGCACCGAGACCACCGGCGGTCCGGGCTCACGACTTGGCCTGACCCGCGGCCAGAAGAGGACATTGGCGAGCGTGATCAGCAAAATAAGAATTGAGAAAGCAAGGATGATGGTAGTCATGAGACGGTCAGCAGGCGGTCGATCCTCGCGTAGAGTTGTTGCAGACCCTCCTTGCCGACGCCTCCGGTGAGGCGCAGGACGATCTGGCCCTGCTGATCGATCAGAATGAGATTGGCCTGACCTGACTGGTAGCTGTAGGACTTGGCCACCTCACCAGTCCAATCGAGCAGCACCGGATATTTGACCCGGCTCTTGAACATCGACCTGATGATGCCGCGCATAAACGACGGCACAGCCGAGAGCACGGCGACTCCGCGCTGGTCGACCCGATCCTGATACTGCGCCCAGATTGGCTTGACCCATCCTTCGATCTGTTCCGACCCCTTGCGATCGCCAAAGATGAGGATCGTCGGTTTCGATTTCGGAAACCGGTAGCTGATCAGCTGGTTGTACTGGTCCCTCAATTCAAAGTCGACCGCCCGGCTGGTGGCGCCGGTAGCCCAATTGATGGACTCGCCAGGTTTATCCGCGGATCCGGCTGGGCAAGCAGGAAGCGGTCTTCCCGAAACTGTCTGAACCGTCAAAAAAAGAAGTAGCGCCGCCTTGATAGAAAATCTGCAAATACTCCAAACTAACATAGCAATAATGAATGCTCCGTGATCAGGCTCTGGCGATGGCCAGTTTGCCCATTCCGCTCAGAATAAGCCTTGCCGCATCAGCAATCAGATCAACGGCCGGCCGGCCGGGGAAGGCCTCCGCCAGCTTTTGCAGGGCCGTCTCCACCAGGTCACAGGCCATCCGGTGAGCTCCCTCCACCCCAAATTCAGCGACGTGATTTGAGCGCGAATGGCGGGAGTCCTGGTGCGCCGGCTTTCCAAGGTCGGCATCGTCGACCAACTCGTCGAGAAGGTCGTCGCAGATCTGGTAGGCCATGCCAAGGGTCTCACCGAATTCGCCGAGCGCTCGGGTCTCCGCCTCCGATGCGCCGCAGGCGCCAGCCCCGGCAAGGAGGGTCAGGCGCAACAGCGCGGTCGTCTTGAGGTTACGACTGGCCAGCGACGAGGCCTTCTGTCCGGTGCCCTGCAGAACCAGGTCGACGACCTGCCCCCCGATCATCCCATCGGTGCCGATGCACCGGGCGGCCTCCTCGACCAGACGCATTCCGGCCACATTTCCGCCATTCTCCACCGCCGATTTGGCCAGGAGAGCATACGACTGATTGAAGAGCGCCAGCGCCGACAGAAGCGCCATACTCTCGCCAAAGGCGAGGTGGAGGGAGGGACGACCACGCCGCAGGCCGGCGTCATCCATAGCTGGAAGATCATCAAAGATCATCGAGCTGGTGTGAAGATACTCCATGGCGCAGGCGGCCGGCATCGCCCGCGAGGGGTCGGCGCCAACCACGGCCGCGCTGAGGAGGGTCAGAATCGGACGCCACCGCTTTCCTCCCGGAAAGATCGCGTAGCGCAGCGCCTCATTCAAGGCCACCGCATTCTCCTGGTGACTGACCGGGAGATGACATTCAAGGGCAGCCTCAATCGCGTCCCGATGTTCTTCAATGTATCTGCCGAGCCTTTCGGTCATACGTTCTCTTTACCCATTCGCTCAATTGAAAATCTGCGTGCGGTTGAATCTCCCGTATCTCTGGTCCATTGGCCAATCCCCGGAGCGCCTGCAAGATCGGGGGGGGTCAGGCAAGCAGCCCTCGACCAAATCCTGGCCGATCAGATCTCATCGAAGAGGATCTGCCGGACGTCTTCGGTAGCCTCGAGGATGGGAAGATGCCCCGCCGCCGGGAGTTCGTGGATTCTGATGTGGGGCCAGATCCCTCTCCACATCCCAATCGACTCCCTGATCGCTCCAAAGGTCCGCTCACCATGGACAATATCGGTGTCGATGAGAATACCACTCCAACGCTCGATACTGCCAATCGATGTCAACAGTTCGAGGTAGCGATACGAGACCTGGTGATCAACCCGTTGGAATGAATGGGTCAGGTCGGTCTCCTCGCTCCTCTTGCCACGCAGAGAGAGGTTGGTCAGCCATCTCCCCAGCGGATTGGCGAAGGTCGAGTGGTAGAAAAGACGCCCGAGTACCGGAAACACAAAGATCCCGAAATACCAGGGGGTGAAGGCGAACGGATCGATGAGCACCATCCGCTCAACCCGCGACTGGAGATGTGGACGGGCCTCGAGCGCGGCAAGGCCGATCAGGGCCCCACTGCAGTTGCCAACCAGGGTGAAGGACTCGACCTTCTCCATCTCCCGCGCCACCTCATCAGCAATCGCCGGCAGGTCTGGCGATCCAACCCAGCGACTGCGACCGTGGCCAGGCAGATCGACACTGATAAAACGAATATCCTCCGGCAGGTCGGTCAGGAGCGGGAGAAAGGTTTCATGGGTTCCGCTCCAGCCATGGATGCCGAAATAAGTTCGATCGCCCTCACCAAATACCCTACTGAACACGAGATTGTATTCTCTCAGCCGTCAACTTGCCCCCCAGCACGACCATTGGCATCCCGGTGCCCGGTGTGGTGCTGGCTCCGACGTAGTAGAGGCCAGCGACGCTCGAAGAGTAGTTGCCGGATCTGAATGGCCCGACCTGAAAAAGAGTGTGCGCGGCCCCAAAGGCCGAGCCGTCATAGAGTCCAAACTTCTGGCGCCAGTCTTCCGGAGTATAGACCTCTTCAACCACGATCCGGGAGGGATCGAGGTGAATCCCATCATCACGAAGTCGATCGAGGACACGCTGTTTGGCCAAGGCCACCATCTCCGGTGTGTGCAACGTCGGCAATTCGCTGAGGAGCGGCGTGGGAACGAGCACAAACATGGCCGTATCACCGGGCGGGGCAAGGTCCGGATCGGTCGCCGATGGCACGGCCGTGTAGAATGGCAGATCGGTCGGGATGATCTTCTCATTGAGCAGTTCATCAAAGCCACGCCGGAAGTCTTCGGGGAGAAAGATCCGGTGGTGGCCAAGCCCCTCGACCTTCCCCTTGATCCCCCAGTAAAAGGTCATGACGCCCGGGGTCATGCGCGGAGCGCGGCGCCGCGGTACGCTCTCCGGGAGCAACTCCGTCTCGGTCGTCGGCACATCGACATTTGAGACGACCAGGCTGGCGGCCACCCTCTCACCGCTGCGCAACTCGACACCTTCGACCCGCTTATTCTCCACCAGTATTCGCGCGACCGGCGACGAGGTGCGAATCACCACCCCCAGCTCGAGGGCCAGCTTCTCGATTCCGCGCACCAGACCATAGATCCCCCCCTTGGGCAACCACAGCCCATATGCCAGCTCACCATACGAGAGGATCGTGAAGAGTCCCGGCAGATCATACGGCGACCCGCCAAGGTACATCCCATAGGATCCGAACGCTTCCCGAATGTAGCGTTTCTTAAAGAAACGACCCAGTTCACCGTTGAGCGAGCGCCAGATACTGAGACGTGACATCTCGTCGAGCGAGAGGGCACTGAACCATTTGAGCGGATTGTCCTCATTCCGGTTGACCAGCTTCTCGAAGGACATCCGGTACTTGATCGTCGCATCGTGCAGAAAGGCGAGCAGATTCGGACGACAGCCGGGTTCGATCCGTTCGCACTCCGCCATGAGCGACTGCAGATTTGAAGAGAGGTTGAAGACTGTCCCATCACGCCATTGAAAGGTCACGGAGGGATCGACGGCGATCGGTTGGACATAGTCGGTGAAGACTCGCCCCGCCGCCTTGAAGAGATCTTCGAAAACCCACGGATAGTTGAGCAAAGAAGGACCGGTATCAAAGGTGAAACCGTCCCGGCAAAGTTGGTTGGCCCGTCCACCAACCTGTGAATTTGATTCGAGGATGGTCACCTCATAGCCAGCCAGACGGAGGTGGATTCCGGCGCTCAAACCACCGAGCCCTCCCCCGACGATGACGACTTCCCTGCTCTGATTGCTATTCATTGAAATTGTTGTCTCTCAGTCTAAGTGCTGATAATTGGCGAATACCTGGCGGACATCCCACCGGCCCCTCAGGGGCACCTGGCGAACATCCGGCCGGGAAGAGGCGCAGCAATCGCGCTCATTTCAAGGTTGCAGATAGGCTAGCGGCAGACGCCAGTACTTGCTGGCCGGCAGCACCTTGAACTTGGTCAGCATCGGGACACTCTCCCGGTGCAGAATGCCATTGGGATTGGCGGCGATCTGGCCGTTCAATTGTCGGTAGACATCGATACAGGCCTGGATGGCAACCCGACTATCAGGGTTGAAGGCGTCGAGACTGGCGTGGGAACGGGCGTAGTAGCCCTCAGTGATCGCCGTCAACCTGGTCAGGAGACGGTTGAGTCCGGGATGCTGAAGCTGATTGGTGGCGTCGAGCGTTTCGATCCCCTCCTCGCGCAGCATATCGATCGGCAGGTAGACCCGCCCACGACGCTGATCCTCGGCGACGTCACGCAGAAAGTTGGTCAACTGGAGGGCAATGCCAAGATCGCGCGCGCTCTGGAGGGCGCGGGGAAAGTCGGCCGGAGTCGGCGCACCATAGACCCAGGCCAGAAAGTAGCCGACGACGATGGCGCTGCCATAGATATAAGACTCGATCAGGTCGTCAAGATCCCTGAAACCACGGGGCTCGATATCGAGGCGCATCGCCTCCAGAAAGGCCCGGTAATGCTCGTGCGGAATCCCCGTCCGCCGGACGACATCGGCAAATCCGGCGACAAAGCATGGAACACCCATCCGGAGGGATTCGACCAGGGTCTGGCACTGGAGAGCCTTCTCGTAACCATCTGCCCACTGATCAAGAAGCGCCGTCCGCTCAGACTTGGTGATTGGAAAAGAGTCGACAATCTCATCCGGGTAGCGGACGGCCGCGTAGATCGCCTCAACCATCGCCCTTTTGACGGGCGGCAGAAACCGGGTGACGATGAAGAAACTGGTGCTATAGGTTTTGAGTACCGTACGGGAACGACGCGCAACGATCTTCCACGCTCCAGCCTCACTTCCGGCGGCGAGGGCCGCGGCCCGGGTTCGATGGTCGAGATCTTCCCACTGCTGCCGGGTCCAGACCAGCGGCGCCGGACGGAGCTGCCCATTGGTGGTCGGGGCGGATCGATCAAGACTCTCCACACTGGTGGTTGAGGTCTCGGAAGTGACCTCGGTCGATGGCGACATATGACGAACCTCTATTCGTTGATTGAACGACGCATCCTGGCAACACGGTCGATATAGGCCGGGACATTAAACTTTCGTGCACAACCAGAGTATACCATGTAGCGGATCAGGCCAAAGACCTGGCGCTCCGGGCCCCAGGGGCGGTCGTGTTTTCCGCCAATCGCCCAGGAGATGCCCGTATACCCGTTGGGATCCCGCCCGTCCAACTGATACTTGTCATTCAACCAGACCGCGATCCGGAAGGCCTCCGCGGGGTCTGGAGTCCACTCGAGAATCTTCTTCGCCCAGTACATGCGCAGGTAGCCGTGCATTCGCCCACTGACGACCATCTCGAGCTGGGCCGCATTCCAGAGATGATCGTCCGTCTCCGCCAGTTCGAACTGTTCAGCGGTGTAGAGTCGCGGACGCTCGTCCCCGGCGTGGCGGCCGAGCGTCTCGACTGCCCAGGAATGGCACCCCTCGAGACGGTCATAGTTTGGATTATGTTTAACGAAATTGATGGCCAGCTCCCGCCTGACGATCAGCTCCTCGAGATAGGCCGTCCGGGCCGCTTCAGGAGCGCTCGCCCCCTGAACAGCCAGCGCAATGGTCAGAGGACTGATCTGCCCAAAGTGCAGGTAGGCCGAGAGCTCACTCGTCCCTGGCAGATGGGGCTGATTGCGATCCGTGTCGTAAGTGGCCAATCCATTCCCGATGAATGCCGCGAGACGGTTGAGGGCGGCCGCTGAACCTCCCCTCGCCATTGGCGCCGCGCTGACCGATCGATCGAGCGGGAGATCGCGCAGCAACTGCTCCGGGTCGATCGGGCGATTGAGCTGGTCAAGCCTGGTGGCCAAACCCTCCCAACTCTTGACGGCCACCGGGTTGGGCAGCGGCTTCAGATAGGTTGGCAGGAGTCGGTGAATCTTTGGCCGGATCGTTCGCGCCGCATACTCCTCTTTCGTGAAATGTTCGGTTGGAACGATGACATCGGCATCGACGGTGACGAAGGGCACTTCGAGTCGCTGCGCCGCGCTGACTCGCCACGCCGCCGGCTGCCGCAGCGGGTTCTCGTCACCAACGACGAGCGCCGGCCGGAGCGTCTGGCAGAGGTCGATGAGGTTGTGCTCGGGATATGGCCGAAAAAGGAAGTAGGC
>Ga0102692_1064879_pt1 | contig 9260 bp, 1 predicted proteins | sample NOAtaT_2_FD_77368 | JGI IMG/M metagenome (GOLD analysis project Ga0102692, IMG submission 77368) | Metatranscriptome of freshwater lake microbial communities from Lake Erie, under a cyanobacterial bloom - NOAA_Erie_Diel6S_1000h metaT... | ecosystem: Environmental > Aquatic > Freshwater > Lake ...
CGCCTATTTCTACTGGCTCCGTAAGGACTATCTGCATAGATATGCAGCAAGCCTCTTACCACTTCGGATTTTCCTAATTTACGTTACTTTATTTGTCGTAATCGGTGGTTTGTCTCTCACCCCGGTTTCGAATCAGACAAAGGTTTCCTTCGACGGATTGTCGTCGATGACCGTGTAGTTGGACCCGGAGCCTTGGACGTTGGGGGTTCCCCAGCTGTCCTTGGCTTCCGGAGCTGCGTACTCGGCCGGCTCTGCCTTGGGTAGTGGTTCGAATTGGGTTCCCTGCTCTGTCAATTCAGGCTTGGGACCCTGGGGCTCAGCGGCGAAGGTGTACTTGGATGCCTCGATGGAGTTCGTACCCATGTCCGCCGTCTTGGGTCTGGGGCTCGGCTTGGTGGGGTCTCTGTACCTCACTGCTTCGTTGACGTAGGAGTTGCCTCCTGCAGTCATGCCGATGCCTCGGTTCTCTTCGTCCAGGTAGCCTCTCTCGGCTCCTTGCCTGGCCGTCCAGGTTGTTGGATCGGTGCTGTAGGTTCCGACCGGGTCGTCTGCCACTGGATTGTACCTGGCAGTCTTGGTGGAAGGGGTGTTGGTCGCCCCGTCGCTGCTGCCGCCCTTGTAGGCCAAGTTGTAGTTGGCCGAAGAGGCGATGTTGATGTTGTCAACAGCAGCCGTCTCGGTTGCCTTGTTGGTCTGCAACTTGGTGTTGGCCAGTTTGGTCAGGTTCTGGCTCCTGTTCACTTCAGAAAGGAGCTTCCTGGAAGCCGCCCCCGAGTAGAGTTGGAGGTGGCGGTCCAGAGCGTTCTGTCCCGATGTGAACTGTCGATTGAGCTCTGCTTGCTCGCCGAGGAACTCACGGTTCTTCTTGCTCGTGATGCCTCCGCCAATCATGCCGCCCACGTCAGTGGCTACGCCCGCTCCAACAATGCCGATGAGGGCAGTGGTGGAGAGCGCGGCCATTTCGTGGACGTTGCCCTCCTCTCGAGCGCGATGGTCGCTGCTCTTGTAGACGAGGGAGCCTCCAGAGATGTTCCCTAGATTCACGAAGGCGGTGTTGTTGATGGCCCTCGGCAGAGAGCTGTCCGTGGTGACGAGGAAGTTGGTGAACTGGACTTCGTCGCTATTGGTCAGGAGGTAGCCGTAGTAGAGCCCGGGGGCATTCATCCACAGCTCATCCGTCCTCCATTCGTACAGGCACTGGGCCACGGGAAAGCCTCCAACTGAGATGTTGAAGAGGAGGTTGACCTTGGGGGAGACCCGGCTTTTGATGGCCGAGACGACCCTGTTCTCAAAGTCAGTGATTCCATGGACAGGGACCTTGGTCTGCACATTGCTTGCAATGGCAGGCGTCGGAAGGTAGCTTGGCAAGATGGTGAATCGCTTCAGTCCCTTGACGTTCCTTTCCCCAGTAATCCCGTTCACCGCGCTGATGGCGAGCGAGATCTGCACCTGGTTGAAGTCTGATGCAAGGTTGCTGGTGTTGCCCCTGCTGTCATTCCAAGCGTATTGGAGGAAGCCCTTCTGGTCGCGGAAGCGCCAGAGGGCGGTGGACACATCCATGGTGTCTGTTGTGGCAAGGGCCGCTTGGTAGTCGTCTCCGGTTGGCAGAGTGGTTGCAAAGCTATTACCGTTGGTGGTGCTCATCCACAGGTTGGGACCTGTGTCGCTCTGGACGTGGTTGCCAACGAGGTAGTAGCCTGTTCTGTTGCTGCTCTTGTCTGAGGCAAAGCCAGCTGGAAGCTCGGCATTGGCCCACTCAGATTGACCGCCGTAGTTGTCAGGCTGGTTGGCCAACCGGACGTAGGCTGCATGCTGCCAATCCCCTCCTCGAGAGGTGGCAGATGTCGGTGGGCCGATGCTGTACTCTCCATCGATCAGGAGGTTGATGGGAACCTCCCCGAGGATTTCTGAGAGCAAGAAGCTCGACTGGGTAGCGGTGGTCTTGCTGTCCATGACGGGCTGCCCGTTGGAGTCGTACAGGCTGGATGGGATGACGTAGGTGAAGCCCGCGTCCTCAGCCAGACAGGCCAGAACCTGGAAGTTCACGGCTGTTCCGGTCTCGCCAAGGGAGTTCTCCGGGGGCTCGGAGACCAGCACGACCACGCCTGGGCGCAGTGTGGTGGTGTCCGAGTCACCGATGATCTTCCTCGGCTCGAAGTTCTCAGCAGCGTTTCCGAAGGTGATGGCCCCGCCGGCCTGGGTGTTGATGGTGACGGTGGTCATGTTGCCATAGACCTGGAGGTCGCGGATGGTGTAGTCCTGGAGGATGTCAGGTACCCATGCAAGCATGAGTTCTCCCACCTTGTTGGCCGCTCCGAAGATTCGGATGGCCAGCTTCATGTGGCCTTTCATGTACCTGTGGTACTGGGCCATCGTCTTGGTGGCACGATTCATCGAAGCCAGTTCGGCGTAGCCGTACTTGGCGACAATGGTGCCTCTCGGGGTGGTGGACGGGACGTTGATGTATCCAATCTCCTCCATCTCGTACATCTGCTGTTCCAATGTACCGACGAAGCCGGGGAAGATGTTGGCCACGGATGGAACTGTTCCTTGGGAAGCCAAGGTCGTCCTGAAGACGTTGCCATTGGTGTCCTGCATGAGGGGCTGGAGGCCTGGGGCCGCCGGCGCCTCGGCAGGAACTGCCGTCGGCAGCTTCTGGACGCCCGATTCGTGTTGGGTGCCATAGACAACCCTGCACTCAACAGGCCTGCCGTGATGGGCAGACTGGATGTGGTTGATGAGCGCACGATGGTTGTGGTTGGCCATGGGGCAGTAGTTGCACAACGTGCGACGGTGGATCTCGCACTCCCCCTTGTGAGGGAGGGAGGCGGGGACGTCGCATGAAGGGCACTTCTCAGCCTTCTTGGCGTTCTTCAGGAAGTTCCAGTACTTCTGGAAGGTGGTGAAGGTGATCCCGTCGACATTCCAAGTCTCAACTTTCGGCTTGGTGAACTCCGTTTCCTTCGGCAGAACTCTGTCGCACACCTTGATGAGCTCATCCGTAAGAGCTCGCGGCCAGTTTTTGAAGCCGGCCGCGTAGGACTCGCGGATGCCCTTGAGACGCTCGAAGTAGGTGTCCTTGGGGAAGTGGCGCATGGTGCAGGCGACTGCATCACACACCACCTCCTCAAAGTCAAGTCCTTCGAACTGCTCGAGGGTGGGCTTGAAGGCCTGCTGGTCATGGCGAAAGAACGCCTGCCAGGAGGTCTTCAAGTAGTGCTCGGGGTGGTGAGAGTTGCTGTGGTAGTGATGCCACAGCGCGAAGTCCCAGAGAACTCCGTCGACGCCTTCGAAGAACAGGAGTTGGTATCCGATTCTTTCGGCGTCCGAGAACTTGGACATGTCGTGGTCGGGGAATGTTCGTTGGAAGAGGAACTTCCCCACGGTGTTGATCTTTTCACGGTGCTCGACCGTGTCCTGAACATGCTCGCTTGTTGGAAAGCTTTCAGCGAGCTTGGAGCACAGCACTTTCATTTGGCATGGCTCCGGAGCCTTGGTGGCAGGGCTCCCAAAGATGTCCAGGAAGAGGAGGGTGATCTTTCCCTCGATCTTCTGTTCCTTTCTCAACCCCTTTTCGACAAGGAGGTTGGCTCGGGTGGGGGCCTTGTAGGCCCCGTCGCAGGAGAGGAAACGCAACACGTGGTTGACACTATCCATTGCGGGTGTTGGGGGAGTCTGAGCGCTAGTCGGGTGACCCTCCAAAGATTCGTGAGAACTGATTTCTTCAATCCTAACGTCTTTCGCCCCGCTCGTGGTAGCACAACGAGCTGCTCCTAGCCTATTCCACATCTCGTTCTGAGCTGTGGCGTAGGACAGGAGGTGCGTGAACTTGTAGTGCCTTGCTTTTAGATTGGCAACACAGTTCGTGCGAATCCTTTGGAAGTATTGCTCCCCCCAGGGATAGGCCTCGAGAAGCAGGCCATCGAAGAGCTGAAAAAGCTCAGCCTCGGTTTCAACGCGGCTGTACTCCAACTGCTGTTCGATGGACTCCTTCTTGAGAGCTCCCACGATCCGTCCGGCCACTTCGACCGGGAATCGTGAGATGAAGGAAGTCTCTTCGAATTTCTCGAAGGCAACTTCCTTCCCATCCTTGGTGGCGGGAGTTACTTTCATCCCGATCTTGGCCTTCTGTCTCTTCATGGTGAAATAGTTGATCATTTCCTTCCATTCATTAGAGACTGATTGGATTTCGTCATCTCCGTGATCTCGAGACTCGCAGTGGAGCAAGATGTCACTGACCTCCGGCATCGGAAGCTGGCGATCTTCAAATTCCCACATGATGCAACCAAATCGAATGAGTTGGTTGCACAGGGAATTGAAAAAGTTCGTCAGCCAGATGCCAGAAGCGAGGGATCCCTTGATCTCCATGAGATGTCCGTCGAAGACCTCAATTCGATCCACAATCTGGGGCAGAATGGACTTGGCAATTGCCGCCTCCTCTGCTCCAAAGTGTGCATCGACGAGGTTTCCAAGGACCTTGGTCCCCAGGATCATGACACTCCGCGGGAGGGTTTTATCCCAGCCAGAGTAGTCACCTGTGAAGATGTTCGGATGCTTTCGCAGATCTTCATACATTTCTCCGAAGCCGATCATGGGATCCATGCCGACTGTTCCGGGGAATTCCCCGAAATGGTTCTTCGAGAATCCGACGCACCAACCGAAGTAGGTTTTGTCGGCGAAGAATTGCATGAAATCCACGTTGGAGAAGACTCGGATTTTTCCGTCTCCTTCAACCTTGACTCGTGGGAGCAGTTCGTCCTTCAGCGTGGCTGTTGTTGGCCACCAGAGGGGGGAATTCCCCTTCTGCAAATGGTCGAGATAGCTGTACAGAAACCTCGTGGCTGGAATGTCACGCGGCTTGTAGACGCCATCGAAGTAGAACATATCTCCCTTCTTCTTGATGTTGAAAAGCTTTTTGAGTGTGAACCCAACGCTCTTCGACATGTCGAGGCCCCCAATGCCTGAGAGGGGGCCGGCAGCCACTCCATTCACCACTTCATACTTGGTGAGGGGGCGGATTTCTCCGTCCTCAGCCAAGTCCATGTAGAGTTGGGTGACGCCGCGGACCAGAGCTTCCTCGATCTTTGGAGGAAAGCTCTTCTCGGTAATGGCCATCTTCGTCAACTGGGCGTAGGCCCTGCTTGGACGCCCGTAGGGGTCCGTGGCCCACTTCTGCTTGACAGCCTCTTGGAAGGCAGCCTTGGGCAGAATAGCGGGCACTTTCCTGGTCGGGTTGTTGATAGGAAAGGGCTGAATCTTGAAGGCCGTGGAATCATTCCGCTGGATGAAAGCGTCAGGGAAAGTTCCACAGTGTCTGATCCGATCATTGGGTGGAAAAGGATTGGTGGTCTCCTTCTCCTTCTGGAAGAAGGTGGTGAGCTGCGCGGATGTTGGACGATCCTGCAGAGTTCCAGTGATGATCTCCGTGAGCTCGAGCTCGTGAGAGTTCGCGAGAGCCAGTTCGATCATGTCGCGAGTCAGCAGACAGCACCCGGAGTACCGTTCCTCATTGCCGGCGTAGGAATGGAGGCCTACAATGAGAGCTGCTCCCCTCTTCTCACTCATGATGAGGAGAGGAGAACCGCAGAAGCCCGGTCCCGTGGGTTTTGTGGGGGATGGCCAGTAGAGACGGAGGATGGAACGCACAAGGCGCTCACAGCCCCCGTATCTGCCGGCAAGATCCCACACAAGCTTCCCTGTGTGCAAGACACTCCCCTCTGTCCCGAGAGGAAGAAGGAGAGCTCCTGATGTTTCATGGAGCAAGTCTTTATTTTGGGCAAAGAAGGATGTAATGTCCTTGCCAATGGGGAAGCGCTTGTCGGTCACTCGGATCATGAGAAAATCTGTTTCTCTGTCAATGGCGACGATGGTAGCTGGGTACCAAACATCGCCCTTTCGGACGAGGAGGGCATCATCACCGCTGATGACGTGGGCGGTGGTGACGATGATGTTCTTCTTCACATTGATGCCTCGCACAATCCGGGGTCCATGTGCCACAAAGACTCTGGCCTTTTCACAGGCCAGTGTGACGGACTCCAGAGGAGTGCGCTTGGTCATACCCTGAACAATGATGTCATCCAATACTTCCTGGCCTCCCTCTGTGAGGGGGGCATCTACAATGGCAGCATGAATTTCTTCAGAGAGCTCGAGGGCTTCAGGAGTCTTCTTTGCAGAAGAAAGGGAGACCGGAGCCTTCCTCTTCTCCCAAATCCAGGGTGTGCCGTAGTCGTCCATCGACTCGTGGCCTTGCTTGGTCCGGATCTTATCACTGAAGCGGGTATTATGCTTCAGGTAGTCATTCATCAGAACGTCAGGGACGCGTACCCATCGCTGGGCATCGCCATCGTAAATCCATCCTTCATGTTCCGATTTGACTGGACCCTGATCTGTGAGATCGTAGGCTGTCATGATGGTGGTGACGGTTCTGTCATTTGGCTGGACTTGCGCTTGATGGTCAGTCTTGTTCACCTTGTTTTTCGGAGTGACAAGACGGGTAATCACTTTGGTGATCCCTCCAACAATCAGATTGAAGATGCTGGCAATGGCAATTCCGGCTAGGTATGAGATGATAAAGCGCGTAAAGATGTTTTGACGCACGAACCATCTGCTGAAGTCCGTTCCTTTCTCGTAGAAATATTCCTTGTCAAAGGGGTGGTATGACGACCAGGCTATTTCTTCCAATGCATTCCGAGGGCCAAATCGAAGTAGTCGTGCGATGCACCGCCTGGTCATTGAGATCCTAGTAGAATCATTGAGAAGGCGGATGGTGATGCCGTAAGAGGTGAAATTCACGGCTGTGGAGGTGATGATTTGTCGGTACTCCGCAATCACACAGGCTACAGCCCGACGAATGACAGCGGCATTTGGGCGACCACCAAAAGCCAAGCGGATGTTCTGCTTGGAATCGTTGGTTGCGTAAATGCCTGAAAGTCTCATCCAATTAAAGATTTCTTCGGGCGTTTCTCCGTCAAGTTCAATGGCTTCGAGAACATTGGCTTCAGGGCCAACGTACTCGAACCTTCCCTCTGCTCCTAGTCCAGTATATCCGGCGAAGCGGCGGACATCTTCGATGTCGTTGAAGCGGTGAATGCCCGCTCGTGCTTCGGCCCTTGTGAAATAATGGGGAGCAAAAGGATGGTCATGATCCATGAAAATGGCGTTCTCGATCGTGAGGTCTGGGAGAGTCATATCATCACGGGGATGGTAGACAACTCCTTCTCGGTATCGGTACCGCAGGTAGTTGGTGAGGTCACGTTCAAAATCAGCGTAGTTGGGATTAACGTCGACTTGAAAGATGGATCGTGCCTCATGTTGGTTGTTGTTCGCTGCGGCTTGTGCCTGATCGAAAGCCCCGAGGCGCGCGGTGTACTGCGCTCCGAAGCGTTGATAATCAGCGACCATATGTTCAACTACCTGTTCCTCTGTCAGACGTGGTTCCCTGGGGCACACATGGTGTTGGTCAGGTGCTGGCATGGCGAATTCTGTGGTGACACTGTGGAAGCAGAGTCTCCTTTCAGCCCGCTGTTGATCGCGGGGCAGATTCGTATCATAGCCAGGGAAGTGGACGTAGATGTTGTTGAGTCGTGAGTTCAGGGCATTGGCGAAAGCTGTAATATCACTGTTGGGAGCGATTTTGAGCTTAGCGTAGTTGGAACAAGTAACAAGGAAGCGATGTTGGGGCCTCATGTTCTTGAAAGCCAAATCCGCGCCATCCATGAGAGTGGTCTGGTCTGTCGCTAGGGAATTGAATGCCGGCAGAATTGGGTCGTCCTTCTGGCGAGCTAAAAACTCGTCAATAAGGAAGACTGGCTGTCCTGTATAGCCGGGCATATGTGCTGTCATCGGGTTGTAAGTGTAGATGGCAGCATCCCTGATCCAGGTGGAATTGGTCGCCTCCATAAGTCGCGGAACGAGAACATCCCGGACGAAGGTGGTTTTCCCTGCCCCCTGCAGGCCGATGAAATTTCGGCACACAGGGTGAGCACGGATGGAGGCGCGATAGTCCATTGATTCTCCCATGGCCGCGAGAAGATCTTCAAATTTGTCGATCTTCCTTGCGAGCCTCTGAGCTTGGGCACGGAAAGCGTTTTCCCGTCCCTGTCTCGAAGTCCTGTCATGCAATTTCCTGAAGTCCGCTAGGTCTTTCTTCGCTGCTTGAAAGTTCTCGACTTTCACGGTGTAGGCAGCGGAGCGGAACATTTCGATGCGTTCTTCGGCAACGGTAATAGCATGATCCAATTCTCTTGAGGTCTCATCACCATTGAAAAATCTATCCAGTTCGTCTTGGACTGTGGAGAGATTTCGCATGTTCTTGGATGCTCTGTCAATGATCTTAGAAAGATGGATAAAAGCGCCGCTGGTTGGAGCGATGCCTTCACCCATGACAGTTACCATGAAGATGACCAGCTTGCTGGCCTTCATCAGGGTTTCGCCGGTGAAAGAGAATTCATGTTGAGTCCTGGGTGGTTCGGTTGTGAGACCATTGAAAACTTCGTAAACGGCTTGCGCTTTTTCTGCGCATCCGGAGGCAAAGCTCTCAATGATTTCTTGGTCAGTGCCCTTCATCTGATCCGCCAGGTAAGATGTTATCTGGTGAGCAGCGAAAAGGAATTGCTCCTTTCGTTTCTCCAAATCAGAAGAGTGGATGGCCTTGGCGAGGGATACGAAGGCTGGGGTAAGTCGGTAGAAGAATCTAAAAGGTTTTGATGTTACGTCTTCTACGACGCGCCCCATGTATCCTCCATCTCTCAGCTGGGGCAAAGCTCTGATGTTGTACCAGAAGAGCAGAAGCCTGTACTTGGCTTTTGAAGCCAGGTGCAGGAATCCAATCATGTGGTGAGCATATGGGGAGCTGAGGGCCCATCTCAGGAAGCGGTTTCCGAGAAGGGTCTTTAGTGCGACTGCGATAGTCAGCACCGCGGCGAGTACGGAAAGCATTTCTTGATACATGAAATTTTCGCGGGAAATACAAAATTATTTTAAAGAAAATTAAAGTAAAATATAACTTGGGTCTGATCGCTAATCGGGTGACTCAAGGTTCTTAGAACAGGCAGCGCTCGGTGAGGAGATGCAAAGTTCTAATGTGTGGTTGAAACGAAGACGCAGTGCTCGGTGAGGAGATGCTAGTAGTTTCAGCTGGGGCCAGGTCTGATCGCTAGTCGGGTGACCTGGGGTTCGGTTACCAGTGATTCTTTGGCAGCGCTCCTTAGAGATGCCTAGGAATATGGTTTCCTTGCAAAGTGGTTGTTAGAAAGGTATAA
>Ga0102692_1577909_pt1 | contig 9243 bp, 7 predicted proteins | sample NOAtaT_2_FD_77368 | JGI IMG/M metagenome (GOLD analysis project Ga0102692, IMG submission 77368) | Metatranscriptome of freshwater lake microbial communities from Lake Erie, under a cyanobacterial bloom - NOAA_Erie_Diel6S_1000h metaT... | ecosystem: Environmental > Aquatic > Freshwater > Lake ...
GTTGCTGCCGACCAACATCCTGGCCTTCAAGGTGGCCAATTACGACCTGCTGTCGATGATGCTGGGCATGCTGTGTTTCACGCTGACCCTTGGAGCGGTCACCGCACGCAACCTTCCGTCAGCCATTGCAGCCGTCATCGCCGGCTCGCTTGCCTCGCAGGAGAAGATCATCGCCTCGCCCTTTCTGGCGCTCGCCACCTCAGCAGCCGTCTTCATTGCCGCAACCTGGCCGACGCGACTTCTGCCGGGTCGGGGCACGCCGCCCCCTGACGCAGAGCCGCTATCGGGCGTGCCCTGGGGCAGCGTGCTGGCTGCATCCGGTTCGGTCCTGGCTGCCACGCTTGTGCCCGTGATGCTCACCTGGTCGGTGGTCAACGGTATCCATGGTGGACTCAAGTTCAATCTCGCTCGGGCCGTTGCGCCGCTCACCGGATACGTCTCCGTCGCGAGCGATGTGGCGTCGAATTCCTCGGGTCTGTTCTGGGGCATCAGTTTAGGCCTTATCGTGGCCGGCATTGTGTTCTCGCTTCTCTACCGCGTGCTGCGCAAGCGCATCGGCCTCGGTGGTGACGGCTCGCGTCTTGCCATGGCCGCGTCGATCACGGTTCTTCTCTTTGTTGCCGTGGGCATCTACGGCACCTATGCCTATGCCGTGTATGTGCACCCGTATTACCCAACACCGAGCGGCATCTACCTGCCCACGAAGTCATTCAACGATGCAACGGCGCACTACATGCAGCCAACGTTTGCATCGCACCTGACGGCCGGCGTAACGATGTCCTACAGCGTGATCGCCAATGGTCTGCCGAGCGCATTCTGGTTGCTACTGATTGTTGCTGCTGTGGTTGGTCTTGCCATGCGTCGCCCCCTTCACGTGCCTGCTGCATCGTCGGCCGCGGCAATGTTCGTGCTGCTATTTCCGCTGGCTTACGCCGTGACGCAGACGCCATTCGGTTCGAGGTACCTCAACCTCTTCCTCTTCGTCATTGCCGTCTTCGTTGTGTTTGCCGCCACCGGCCTGGCATCGCTTCTACGGAGTCAGCTCAGCTATGCCGCGGCCGCAGCGTTTCTGCTCCTTGTTGCCGGCGAGCTTTCTCTGTTCCGTCCAGTTGTCGGATCGTTCACACCCGTATGGAACAAACCAGACGCGGAGTTTGCCACAAAGCCCCTCTATGGCAAGCTGCAAACCGGCTTCTGGGCTGGATGGGGCGAGGAGAACTACCTTGCCGGCAAGATCATTGCGGAGAAGCACCGTCAGCCCGGACAGAACATCCGCATACTCTGCAGCTACCCCGGTGACTGGCTCTCGACGGATCCGACCATTTCGTTTGTGCCCTACAACCAGTTCATACGTGCCATTTCCCCCACCGACTTCTACGTGATCTCCCGTCAGGCCGCATACCAGCTCCGCTACCCGTTCCCGCACGGACAGAAGCCGCTGTTCACCATCGACTACGGAGGGGCCACCATGGCCTGGGTGTTCCGCGGAGATCAGCTCAGCAATACCATCATGTTCGTGTCACCCGAACGCGACGGCGGCTACCTGACGGAGGTCCCCGAGCGCCGGGCCGGCGCCAACGACCTGGCCAACCCTCAAAGGTCCACACTCACCGTCTACGAAAACGGCAAACCGCTGGGTCCACCCCACGCCCCCTTCGACGATATCCGTAAACTTGGCAGGGGGCGATTCAACCACTGGGAAAACCTCGTTTTCTTCACCACCAGCGACAACTCCGATCCCCGCACCAACGGGCGAACCTACGAGGTGCGGTGATGAGGGGGGATCACTTTTAAAGCCCTCACACGTAGATTAGCATCCGATGAAAGTCCCTTTCAATGTTCCCTACCTCACAGGCAAGGAACTCGACTATATTGCCGAGGCAGCGAAATCGCATAAGCTGTCCGGCAACGGAATGTTTACCCAACGCTGTCAGACTTACCTGGAGCAGCGATACGGCTTTGGCAAGTGCCTCCTGACGACGAGCTGCACTGATGCTCTCGAAATGGCCGCGATACTTGCAAACATCGGACCTGGCGACGAGGTCATCATACCCAGTTTCACGTTTGTCTCAACCGCCCTAGCGTTTGTCAGGCAGGGAGCAAAGATCATTTTTGCTGATTCTGAGGCAATAACACCCAATATCGATGCCAATAGAATCGAAGAGCTGATCACAGATCGAACCAGAGCCATTGTGCCCGTGCACTATGCTGGCGTTGCCTGCGACATGGATATGATCATGGACATCGCCGAACGCCATGGCTTGTTCGTCATCGAGGACGCTGCCCAGGCCATCGACAGTTACCACATTAGCAAAGACGGCACTCGCCGCGCACTTGGTAGTATCGGACACTTTGGCGCTTTCTCATTCCACGAAACTAAAAACATCATCTCGGGCGAAGGCGGGATGCTTGCAATCAATGAGGCCAAATACTTTGAGCGCGCGGAGATCATTTGGGAAAAGGGAACCAACCGTTCACGATTCTTCAGAGGTGAGATCGACAAGTACGGCTGGGTTGATACAGGCAGTTCATTTTTGCCTTCTGAGATAACTGCAGCGTTTCTCTGGGCTCAACTTGAGCAAATCAAACATATTCAGAATCGCAGGATGAAAATTTGGCAACGGTACAACGACCAGATTGCCGCCTCCACTCTACTCGCTAGGCTTGCACCTCCAAGTATTCCTGCATTTGCGACGAATAACGCCCACATGTACTTCCTCACGGCATCCACGGAAGCCATTCGCGATTCGTTACTACTAGAGCTCAAGAATGAATCGATACATGCTGTTTTTCACTACCAATCGCTTCATAACAGCCAATTCAACCAAAATGTTAGGGACAATGTCCCCATCCTGCCAAACGCCGATAGGTTTTCAACTACTCTCTTTCGGCTACCTTTTCATACTGGTCTTACTGATCTCCAGGTTGACAGGGTAGTGCAAGTACTTATGCAATTGGAGCATATGTGACGTGAGAGGCACCAGAAAGAAGATACTGTTCATAATCGATTCATTTGCTCTTGGAGGTTCGCAAGAGTTCATTGTGAACTTCGCTCGAAACTTAAAGGACTACGAAGTCGACGTAGTCCATCTCTTCGGGGACAATGACTATCGTTCGCAACTCGAGCAGGAAGGATGTATTCGCTTTGAATCTGTCTTTGACTTCACACCGAAAGCCAAATGGATAAGATTCTTGTGCTTGCCGTTGGTTTTTATCCGGTTCTTGATGCGGTCACGAGAGATTCAAAGAGATTATCACTGGATTAACGTTCGTCTTCCGCTGTCTCTGTTGTTTTCTTGTTTAATCGGTCTCGGCAGGTCATCGAAATGCCACTTCACTGTTGACTGCGACTATCGCCAGCTCAATCGTTATGAGCAGTGGGTTTTCGCCTGCTGTCTGTCACGATTTCGATCCATCGGCATTAGCTCAGCTATTGCAAGTACCTACTCATCAATTGGACTCAAGTCTAGCGAACTAAGGGATGATCTATACTTCGTTTCGCCAAGAGTAAGCGACAACCCGATTGTCTACGAACATCCATTCAACCTTCTCTTCATATCTAGACTTGTGCCACAAAAAGCTCTTGGGGATGCGCTTGAAATCATGAGATTCATTAATGCAGATTCAAGCGAAACGATTGCGCTTCATGTGATTGGGGACGGCCCTGATCGTGCTGGCGCAGAGTTGTTTTGCAAGCAGCATGGTTTGAAGGAAGTGTGTTTCTATGGTTTTCGAACCGATCTCAATCGATTTTTCGTTAACGCAGATGGCTTGATTAAAACAGCCGTGGGGGAACCAGCTAATTCGGTAGCTAGGGAGACAATACTTGCAGGCAAGGTTCTCTTTACGACAGTGGAAAGTGATATTGACCGACAGCTGGTAGCCAATGGATCTGCGTGTGAAATATTCAGAACAGACCCAGCATTGTCGGCAATAGAGATTCGGAGATGTATTGAGTCAACAGAGAGAATTTTGCATTCAGAAGACGCAGATTCAAAAAGTTTGCCCGATGATCATAATTCGCGAGTTGCCAACTACTACAGAGAGATGATAGAATTCGCCAACAGTTAACTCAGACATGCTTTATCCGACCAGGATCTGTTTGCGCTTAAGCAAACTACTCGGGAGGCGGACTCGGTTTTCTGACAGACACTTGGGAACATAACTTTTCTAAATTCGGGTTGTTCGCCTAGCAAACTTGCACGAATATTCACTGCGAACAATCAGCAGTCAAACTCAAAACTGGGCACTCAGGAATGCAAGAACATTTAGAGAATCAAATCAATGGACACATCGATGCCGAAATTGTGGAGATTGGCAAAGGTGTCGTGGTAGAGTCCGGGGTCAAAATTGGGGGTAAGGGTGGGCGTGCCAAGTACGTCAGGCTAGGAGATTTCTCCTTCATCGGGAGAGATACAGTGATATATACACCTCATTTTGAAATCGGCGACTATTCAAAACTGAACGCAGGTACTTTCGCTCATGGAGAGTTACCGATGCGAATAGGGCGCAATTGCTGGATAGGTGGCAATGTGGTCCTTGATTCGATGGGAGGTCTAGATATTGACGACAATGTAGGCATCGGAGCTGGTAGCCAGCTGTGGACACACATAATGTTTGGCGACATCATTGAAGGTTGTCGTTTCAACTCCCGCAAGTACATGTATGTTGGTAAAGACGCTTGGTTCGTAGGGCACTGCATTGTCTCTCCCGTGAGTGTCGGAGAAAGAAGCATGGCTCTAGCAGGATCTGTAGTAACAAGCGACATGTTGTCGAACCATATTTACGCAGGTGTACCAGCAAAAGACATAACAGACAAGGTTGGAACCCAGTTTATAGAAAGAAGCAAGGATGATAAGGTTGCGCACCTGCGGCATCTGATTCTGGCTTTTGAGCACGCCAACCCTTCCTTCGCAGGCTTGTTGGTGCCGTGTTTTGAGCTCCCGACCGTGATTGAATCGGAGGTGACCTATTTCAACGTTTCCGATCGAACATATACGCAGCGCCACAGCTTGGCCGAAGTTGCCTTTTTGAAGAAGCACACGCCGTTGATCAAATACACCCCTCTGGGCGTTGCGAGCCGGATCTCAAATGTTTATTCCGGAGATACCGGAGTATTGTGAACCTTATCTTTCCCCAAGTACGTTGAAATATGCAGCGTTTGCAGAATCCGACCAAACTGTCCGCCAAGTCCGAACTAAGCTTGCCACCAGATCCTGGTGTACCGATCCACGTCCGTATCTACCGGCGGGCTGAACCCTGCCGGCAGCTCCAGTTTTTCGTATGCCTCAATTCACTAAAGTCGGCATTACTATGCCGCAGCAGACGATAAAACCGTCGGCGACGATACGGCTCAAGCCCAGGCACTGGGAGTCAACTGTGATTGCCACTGACTGTCGGTAGTGCTGAATCACCTGTGTGAACAGCTGCCTCGCAATGGTGTGGCCTGCCATGTGGACCCCAGGGGAACAATTCAACAAAGAAGTAGCAGGAGACGCCTTTGATCTAACCTAAAAGGTCAGGATCTGCCGGAATGTCATGAGGCAACCGACCTCAGGGGTCAGTATGGTCCCAAACGGGGGGGGGCAGTATGCTCCGGAATCCCAACCGCCTATCAATTCATTTTCGGATAATCACCCTCAGACAATCTTGCCATTTGAAAACGCCACCCATGAATGCAACAAATCTGAGAAGTCCAAGTTTTTCGCCCAATCTGAAAAGTCGCCGTGCTGACTGAGGCACATGGCCTCCCAGCTTCGCCTGCCTGACTCGATTTTGCCAATCCCCCAAGCCGAAATCACTGTCTATCGAAGCGCGACCCGTTATCTCTGACAACCAGGAATAGAGATTCCTCTGATTAATGAAATTAAGATGATCGAGGTAAGCACGGTCCCTTCCTCGGGCCGATACATAGAGTTTAGCAAGCCATTTGGGCAGACTAGGCCACCAGAATACATGGTAATGCCCCTCATACCATGTGTTGTAATTAGGAGCATTGATGTATAAAGTGCCGTTCTTTTTCAAAACGCGGTAAGACTCCTTCAAAACCTTGAGCGGATCATTTACATGTTCGAGAACCTGGAATGAAAACACCACATCGAAGGAGTCACTCGGAAATGGCATATCCTCCCCTACTCCACAAACAATTGTCTCAGGACTAATTCCATTGGCTTTCAAGAGCACCTGGGAGACTTCAAACCGACCATTATACTTTTGCGCAGGAGGTTCAACACCAACTATGTCTAGACCCATTTCCTTATTGGCCAAAGAGCAAAGGAGTCCATAGCCACTGCCGACTTCCAATATCTTGAGGCCTTCTAATGGCCCACAAGCATTCTCTAGCTCGCAAAGCATTTTCCGATAGTAATCGAGGTCAGTGAACACCTTTCCAGTGTTAATAGAGTTTTCTGCACTTATCGAGGAGTGGTAAGAATTACCCTTGTTAACGAGATCTACGAAGTCCTCTGTAATCCGAAGTTTCGCATTAGAAGAGATTTGTGATTTGTCAGTAAAGTCCATCAGATTTACCTCCTTAGTTCCCTTGATCCTCATGGCTTAGGCCGCACACATTCTGTGCGCATAAGGTGCTGAGCCGGATTAAGTTAACTACTACGTGCGTTATGTGTTTGATTGCAAGGCAACGGACGGGCAACATGAAATACCGTAGCATGCACTCAATTGTCAACAGAAAAATGAAAATACTCAGGTGCCGTGACGTTGATTGGCAAATCCTGACGATTCGCAAGATTAAGAGTTCGCGAAAAGACCAACCAAATATCAACTCAATGCTAGTGCACATCGTATGCGAATACTCGCCAGGCTGATTCCAACGATCCACTCTTTTAGTTGGCGGCCCCTCTGACTCTTGTATTTCCTATGGACGACCACCAACCTAACAGGGCAAGAGCAAGGGTCATCGGATATACTGACATAGAAACAGCCAAGCCATCCTCAGGCCGACAGCCCAACAACACCATCAGAGCAATCAGCGAAAAATCTTTAACACCAAGACCAGCGAACCCGATTGGCACGAGCATAACGATCTGTATCGTGGTCGACAGCCAAAGACAATCGATGTAGCGTAGATTAAGCATAAAGGCATGCGCTGCCGTGAGATACGAAACACCTATCAGCAACTGGGCCACGACAGCGAGTGCCACATTTAATACTAACTGAGATTTCCGCTCTATGGTAGAGTAGAGACCCTGAACAATGCCCGAAATGATGACCTCAGCCGATGAGAATCTCTTCGAAAGAAGCTGTGACAGCCATTTTGCAGATGGCTCAAGGAAGATTCCGATAACTCGCTTGCTGCACAATCCGAAGGTCACTATTCCGGCGACGATGGCGATCTGGCCAAGAGCAAGGAAGTTCTGAGGCAATCTCGCCTGGGACTCAATCAGAACAGTTGAAATGCCAAACAATGCAAGTGCGATGCCAACTCCAAAAATCTTGTCTACAACAATAGGTCCAAGACCGCCACTAATACCACCAGGCTTCGACCGAATTGACGCTAGTCGAACACCATCATTTGATATGCTACTTGGAATTAGGAACATTACATACAAGGAAACCAAGTTGACTCGAAGCAAATCATAAAAAGGAACATTTCGGACAAGCACCCACCATCGGAGTGTTGAGATGGTCAGTAAAATCAGATTAATGGCCAATCCTAAAGGATAGTACCACCATGGCAATCGAGTGAGCGCATCACCAACAGTATGAAGGTTTACTTTCCATACTACCAGCACCAGCAGAACCACCGACACCGCCAGCTTGATCCAGTACCCATATCGTTGCCAGAACGACTTCATGCGGCAATGTGGACCTGATCTTGCATGTCGTGAAGAAGTTTTCCTGTCACTTCAGTCCACGATACGTCATGCGAAGCTGATGTCGTTGCATGTGACTGGATTGCAGTAGCAGCAGAGGTCATCACCTTCATAGCACTGTTCAGGCCTGCAACATCATCGCAACTCACGAGTTGAGCTGCCGTGCTCGCTCCCCCCAATTCCTCATGACCCATGATGTCGCTCAGGATAGCCGGCAGGCCACAGGCCATGGCCTCCAGGACAACGTTGGGCATGCCTTCGTATAGGGAGTAGTTGATGAGGCAGTGGGCTGACTGATACTCATGCAGAAGACCGGACTTATCCAGCCACGGTACGAATACTACCTGCGATTGAACACCACGCCGTTGAACCAGTTCCTCTAGTTCGGGGCGCTGCGGACCATCCCCCACTAGGCGCAGGCGGACGTCTGTACCAGCAAATGCATCGGCAAAGGCGTTGATGACGACGGGGAGGTTCTTCTGCGACTGGAAACGGCCCACGAAAAGGAAGGTAAAGGGTCCGTCTGGACGCTGCGCCGGCGGACGGAAGAAGTCGGTGTCGACGCCGTTCGGGACAACGCTCACCGGTATGGGGTCAGCCGCCATAGAGGCCTCGGCAAGCCCCTTGCTGTTGGCGATCACGGCCTGTGCACTACGAAGAATCCTACGCCGCACCGGACGCAACAGAGTGTGCACGGTGTTCAGGTGTGACTCCATGCCCGGCACATCTCCGCCGCGCAGCAGAATGGTGTAGGGTATTCCGTAACTGCCCTTCAGCGTCGGACCCAGCAGGCCGCAGGGGATGCTGAAGAAGATGAGAGCAGCGTCGGGCTTGTGCGTTCTTACCACGCGACCCAGCGCACGCCATGCGTGCCAGACGAAGCTCATCATCTCGCGGGGGTTGGACTGCGAAACACTCGCCCGGCGTGACGGTAGACGGTACACGTCTATGCCGCCATCTTCGATGGCATGGCCTACGGTGTCCCGAAAGCCAGCGGTAAGCACCACGGCCTTATGTCCAAGGTCAACGAGTGCCTTGGCAATGTGACGCGTCGCATTGGCGGCGCCGGCGCCGATCGGAGGGTATTCGTAGTTGATGAGGAGGATGGTCATCCGTTCTTGCGGAATACAAACTCGTTACAGCCTGTCGGCACTTCGGCAGGGATGGCCTTTACGGGTGTAAAGCCCAGACCCTTCATGCGCCGGTTGGTTTCCTCGATGGACTCGTACTCGTATGGATAACCGCCAACCCAGTCGATGACGTTGTACATGAAGTCCATACCTCGCTGCTGACGCATAGGATTCTTGCCGGTGACGAGAAACTTTGCCAGCCAGATCACCGGATAGAGCAGCATGATGAAGAGCCGCTGCACAAGTGCCGGCGACTTGCAGTAAAGCCACTTGATGGCAAG
>Ga0102692_1015509_pt1 | contig 9221 bp, 6 predicted proteins | sample NOAtaT_2_FD_77368 | JGI IMG/M metagenome (GOLD analysis project Ga0102692, IMG submission 77368) | Metatranscriptome of freshwater lake microbial communities from Lake Erie, under a cyanobacterial bloom - NOAA_Erie_Diel6S_1000h metaT... | ecosystem: Environmental > Aquatic > Freshwater > Lake ...
TTCGCCACCACGCGGCTCGTGGGTGCGCCTTCGCACGGGCAGTGCAAGGGCACGTGGTGCCTGCCGATAGCCCCCGTGGGCTCAGGGCGTCGGGCAGCCGTCGAAGAAGTATGAGAAGAACGCCGTGAAGTCGCCGTTGTCGACCACGCCATCGGGACCAGAGCCTTCTAGGATCGTCTCGCCGTCGGTATTGGCGATGTCTGCCACCAGGCGGCCTGGATCGCCCTCTTCGAGGAAGAAAGCGGCAAAGAACGCGGTGAAGTCACCGTTATCGATCGCGCCGTCAGGACCGGCAAACGGGCGTGCGGTTTCACCGTCAGTGTTGGCAATGTCCGCAGGCGAGCAGGGCTGTTGGCAGGGGATCAGTGTCAGCGTTGCCGGTTCTGAAGTTGCACTCCCGCATGCATTGAACAGGATCGATCGGACCTCCCAGCCGGACCCACTCGTGCCAGTGAGCGAAAGAGACGCCGTGCCAGCACCCGAGGCGGTGAAACTGTTTGCTGAACCCTGTGGGTCCGTGTTCACACCATTGAGGATCGGCAGCCAATCGGACAACGGACTCACCCGCCATTGCCAGAGGTGGGTGAAGGTCGGTGTTCCACTTGCAGTCACATTGAACAGTGCTTCCGCGCCGACGCAAGTCGAGATCGGCGCGGGCTGCAAAGCAATTCCAGCGGCGATGCAGTTGGTCCACATCACGCCCACCGGTAACTGTGTTGATGCGCTCACCGCGACTCCCGAGATGAACGTGCTCTCGCCATCGCGCCAGATGCTCTCGGCCTGTGAGCGGATGAAGCCCGGCGGGAGATACGCGTGCAGATTGACCCATGAAGACGCTGTTCCATTCCAGATCGCGGCCATGCCAGACCCGAAAAAGGCTGCACTGCCGACCTGGGTCCCGCCAGCCGTCGCGATCGCACGCGACGAAGACATCGATGCCGGGTGCAGGCTGATCCACGATTCGGCCGTGCCGTTCCAGAGGCTCGCCCGCTCAGGGCCGCCGGAAATGTTCGCGTAACCGACCTGAGCGGTGCCGTCAGTGCCCATGGCGACCGATGTCGTTGCTCCCGCAGGGTGCAGGCTGATCCACGACTCGGCCGTGCCGTTCCAGAGGCCTGCGCGTTGCTGCCCCCCAATGAACGACGAGCCCGCCTGCTGACCGTTACGAACAGCGTTCGCCTCGGACTGAATCGAGCCGACAGGATTGAGACTCACGAAGGACTCTGCCGATCCACTCCACAGGGCCGCAAGCTGCTGGCCCCCGACCGTCGCCGAGCCTACTTGCTGATTCCCATCGGTGGCTTTGGCAATCGAGAATGACGCCGGAGCAGCGACGGCGGGGGGTGATGGATTGAGATTGTTCCACGACCATAACTCGCCGGAGCGTGCCCACAACGTTGCAACTGACTGCGTCCCGAGCGGGAACGGATTCGGGATTGAGGTGATTCCAACGATCTGATCGGGTGCGAGGCCGCGGGCGCTGGACGTGCTGTTCGCAGGTAGACCCGTCGGGTGCAGGTTCGTCCACGTTCCACCCGCGCCGTTGGTCAGCACCGCGCGCGCAAGCCCGCTGAATGTTGCCTCGCCCGCCTGCTGCGTCGAACCGGTGATGCCGTACGACCAGGACTGGGTTGAGCCCGCGGGACCGAGCAGCGTGGATCTCCATACGTTGGCCGGATACACCACAAGCGAAGCGGATGAACTTGTACGCGTGCCGCAGGACGGCGTTGTTGCCACGAGCGAGTAGCTTCCGGCGTCGCTCAAGGCGAGATCGGTGATGACCAGACTCGGCGTGGTCGCATTGAACACAGTCCCGCCGCCCGATGATGCGCCTCCGGAGCCGTTGACGACATTCACCCCGTTACGCTGCCACTGATAGGAGATCGTCCCGCACGCCGCATCGGCGATCGCCGCACCGGTGAAAACCACTGAAGTGCCTGTGACCTGCCACAATGGAGACGGACTTGACGTCACATCGAAGAACGGCGGGACCACCACGATCCCTTCCCCCGCTGCGATCGGCGTATTGGGCGTCGTCTGCAAGGCAAAGTCGACAAGCCTGGAGGTTTGGAAGTCATCCCCGACCTCCAGACGCAACCAGCCATAGTTGAAAGTGGTCGTGGTTGTCCCGCGCACACGGAAACCGATAAAGCGCGTTTGATTCTGGTACAGGGGCAGCGCATTAGGTGTGCCGACACCGATCGTTCCTCCCGATGCGCTCGGGTAGGTTCCGGGGCCGATCAAGACACCACTCTCGATTGGGCGAATGTTTGGGGGGAATCCCGCTGCATTGTTAAACGTCACCGAGTTGGTACCTGAGAAAGCAATCGACCCGACGGTGATAAACGAATTTATGCCCGTCGCCGTGCTGTTTGCGCTCAGCGTCAAGTCATCCCCGGCGACGGTCGTATTGCCGGTTCGAGTCGTCAATTCCTGCAGACCGATGTACAAGCGTTGAGTGGGACTGCCCGTACCCAAAGGGATGGAGATGTTCCGCACGCCGCTGTACACAATTTGTGCTTGCACCGCGTTACCCGTCAGCAGCAGAAGCAGCAAAGCCGCACCGATTTGCTGCTTGGGATTGAGCCGGAAATCAAGACTGATGGTTCGCATGTCTGTATACTCCAAGGGTTCAGTGTGCTGGCTCGTCGCCGAAGGCGCTGGACGGGTTGCCATGGATCGACTTCATCAGGCGAACATCGCGTGCGTGTTCGTATCGGACTGCGGTCTGGGAGTGCGTTGGCTTGGTCACCTGGGGAGCGCTTCCGAAGCGAAGACCGCGCAAATTATACACCCAAAAATGGCGAAACAAGCAGATTTGAGAAATTTCTCAGATAGAGTTTCAGTATGAATCGGCCATCGATCATCAATCATTCGCAGCATCCCGCCGAGGCCGGAAGGGCAGTTGAGAACGAGGGTCCAACTTTCGCCAAGGGCACATCTTCGATGGATGTCGCTTGGGCGGGACGGGTCGCTGCTCGCATCCGGGGCGAATTCGGGGAACTAATCGCTTCGTTTCCGTTTAGTGCGCGGCGGAGCACGGGCATGGCGCGATGGCTCTCTCTGCAAGTGCCATTGTGTCATCGAGTGCTCGCAGGAATTCGGGCGCAACGAGAACTTTCGGGAGTGTTCGCCGCTTTCCCGGGGATCGAGGGATTGCGTAGTTTTCTCAGGGCGGCATCGCGCATGGAAGTCGCAAAGGCCAGGTTGGAACAGTGCTCGGCCGCGGTCGATGAACTTCAATCGCTGGTCGAACACGCCGGGGGCAGTCAGCGTCGACTGGTCGCGTCACTTGAGGCAATCGAGAGCAGCGGCCCAGCTGTCGGCAGAGACTCCGAAGACGAGCCGGACCTTCAGAAGAGGCTCTTCCTGTCATCGGCGGAACTGCTCGGGAGCTGCTCTCGAGCGGCGCTCGGGGTGCGTGTGTACACACCATCAAAGTCGCCCGCGTTCCCGGGAGATATGGATGTGACCGCGACGGTGGGGCGTTGCGGGTTCGTCCGCACGGGCACGTCGACGCCGTTTGTTCTTTCGTACGCGACCGGGGATCGCCCGCGCGATGCTCAGGCGGATGGTGACGCGCCACAGAGGAGCCGTCTCTTGAAGGAGTTCTGCTCATTACCAACGCCTCGCGTGACTTGCGACGTGAGACTCGGTGTCGCGATTGAAGTCGTCGATCCGACCTTCGAGTCCACAGCACCGATGGACATCTTCGCCGGGCCCTTTGAATCCTCGAACGTTATTGTTAAGGAGAGTGAAGTTGGTTACCTCAACTCGGGGATCATCGCCTCGCATCCCAGTGAACGTCTGATTTCAGATGTCTATTTGCCCCGCTCGATGGTCGGCAGCCTCGAGTGCTCCGCTGGGGTATATCACCATGGCAGCATGGGCGGCGTCAGCGGCGCGCCGTCCCGTCGTTGGTTCGATCGGCTGCCTCTAACAATCACCCCGATGCTCCTTGGTCGCGGTATCGCAAACTCGGCGGTCCACGGATTGCCGAATCACACCCGTCTTACTGAGCGGATTTTCGAGGCCGCGGGCGTTGACCCGAGTGGGTATACGGGCTTTCGAATGGATGTGGCCTATCCACTGCTTTACGCTCAATACCTGCTCTCGTTTGAGTTCGGTGTTCGAAACTGATACGGATCACCTCTCCAAGTCGTGCGTGATGTAGTCGCAGGCACAGACGGAGCGGAGCAGTTCGGGGGTGAGCTGCTGCCAAGCCTCGGCGCCGGCGTCCAGCAGGTGTTGGTAGTCGTCGAAGACCCTGTTGCTCAGGTAGTGGCTCCGCAGATAGGCCCAGAGCCGCTCGACGGGGTTGAGCTCCGGGCTGTACGGCGGCATGATCAGGATCGTGATGTTCTCCGGCACCTTCAGTTCTCTGCTCTTGTGCCAGCCCGCACCGTCCATGATCAGCACCGCGTGGTCCGTCGGCCCCAGTTCCACGCTGAGCATCTTCAGGAATACGTTCATCGTCTGCGTGTTCACCAGCGGGGCCTGCAACGCGACACTGAGCCCCGTCGCCGGCTCGATCGCGGCGTACAGGTACACCCACTGGTAGCGTGTCTGCTTGACCGCGGTTGGCCGCGAGCCGCGCGGGGCCCACATCCGCGTCATCGTGCCCTGCTGGCCGAAGCGGGCTTCGTCCATGAAGAAGACTCGGCAGGTCCCGCCAGAAGGTGCGATCGCGTCGCGGACGGTCCGGACAAAAGGGGGGCGCTGTCGATCTTGAACTTTTCCTGGGCCGCCGGGTCCTGCTTCTCGTGCCGCGGACGCGGGGCCAGGCACGAGTAGCCCATCTTGTGCAGCAGCCGGTAGACGCTCGTGAGCGAGACGTCGGTGCCCAGCTCATCCCTGGCGATGCGCTGCACGTCCTTGCCGCGGAGCGTGCAGACCTTATCGGCGGCGGTGGGCCCGGCGTCGATGCGGGCCATGAGCCTGACGGCGTTCTGGCCGCTGATCTTGCCGACGCTGCCGCCGCGGGGCTTGTCCTTGAGGGCCTCGATCCCGCCGTCGCGATAGGCGTAGGCCCAGCGCTGCACGAAGCCGCGGCTGCGGTTGAGCACTCTTTGGATGTCGGCGGTCTGGACCCGCTCGACGGCCAGCGCGGCCGCCATCAGGCGGTCCTTCTGCTCGGCGTTTCTCTCGCGACGCGCCAGGCGTCGAAGATGTTCAAGATCTCCGGGTGAACGCTCGCGGATGTCCATGCTCGGCCTCCGTACCGAGACAACTATGCCACCGATTCACCCCGGCGCAACCCGATCATGCGCCGTACGCGCACGAGATTCGACGGCGATCCGTATTACTTGAGGTTGAAGAACTTGGCGACGGAGTGGATCGTGACCGCGCGGCCCATGGCGGCGATGGACTCTGTCAGCGGGATCTTCTTGGGGCAGACCTTCACGCAGTTCTGGGCGTTGCCGCAGTCGCTCACGCCGCCGGGGCCCATGAGGGCGTCGAGGCGCTGGTCGGCGAGCTGCTTGCCGGTTTCGTGCATGTTGAAGAGTCGGGCCTGGCTGATGGCGTGGGCGCCGATGAAGCTCTGATCCCAATTCTTCTCGTCGGGCTCGACGTTGAACTGCGGGCACGCCTCAAGGCAGCAGCCGCAGGACATGCACGTGGACAGAACGTAGCGGGTGTCCTGCTGGGCGGGCTTCTCTCGCGGCCCGGCGCCGGCGTAGTAGGTGCCGTCGATGGGAACCCACGCCTTGACGCGCTTGAGATTGTGGAACAGGCGCGAGCGGTCGACCCACAGATCGCGGATGACCGGGAATTTGCTCATGGGTTCGAGCGTGATCTCGTCGCCCTCGCCCGGGGCGTAGTCGTCCATGAGGCACGAACAGGACTGTCGCACCCTGCCGTTGATGACCATGGTGCACGAGCCGCAGACCTCTTCGAGGCAGCCGGAGTCCCACACGACCGGGGTCGTGGGCGTGCCCTCGATGGTGATGGGATTGGCGGCGATCTGCTGCAGCACGCTGATGACGTTGCTGCCGCGTTCGACGGTGACCTTGAACGACTCCCAGCGTGAGGGCTTGCCCGGGCCGTCGCAACGCTTGATGGTCACGCGGATCGTGCGGCCGGGCTTTGCCGAAGCTCGGCGTGCGGCGGCCTCGGCCTCTGCGCGGCTGGTGGCGTTGGTCGGTGAGCCGGTGAAGTTCGTGTTCATGGGGCGGATGCTCCCTGGTTCAAGTCGGTCGGCGGTGGGCTGTTGGCTGTTGCGGTCGACGCGTGTTCAACGGGCATGAGTTCGGCCGCGACCCGGCCGCGGGGTCGATCAAACCCCGGCCATCGCGGGGGTCTTCTTCTCGCTGTCCTTGGCCTTGTCATCGGTCTTGCCGTAGGTGCGGGCCGTGGGCGTGATGAGCGATGCATCGATGTCGACGAACTCGACACTGACCTTGTCTGCCGCGGGGTCGTACTTGGTCACGGTGGTCTTCATGAAGTTCGCATCGTCACGATTCTGGTAATCCTCGCGATAGTGAGCGCCGCGGCTTTCGCGACGCTCGAGCGCGCCGCGGGCGATCGCCTCGGCGAGGATGAGCATGTCCCCCACCGCTCGCGTGTACGACAGCGACTGGTTCGTCCAGCCGGCCGAGTCGTTCATGCTGAGCCTGGCGTAGCGGCTCTTGAGGTCGGCGAGCTTGCTCAGGCACTGGTTCAGCCGTGCCTCGCTGCGGACGACGGTGCAGGCCTCGGTCATCTCGACGCCGAGTTCACGCCCGATGTTGTAGGGGTTGCAGAGCGGATCGCTGGTGCCGGCGGTCTTGGCGCTTCCGAGCAGCTTGCTCACGCGATCCTGCTCGCTCTTGACCGCGCTGTCATAGACGCTCGCGGGAACGCTGGACTTGGTGTTCTTGACGTGATTGACGACGCTCACGCCGCAGAACAGACCGTCGAAGATGCACGAGAGCAGCGCGTTTGCGCCGAGACGGTTTGCGCCGTGATACGCGAAGTTGACCTCGCCGAAGGCATAGAGCCCGGGGACATTGGTCTGGGCGTTGTTGATCGCGCCGGGGAGCATGCCCATGCCGATTTCCGAAGAGATCGGCGCACGCGAGCCGGACTTGTGCTTGGTCAGCGGGCGATCGGGTGCGTAACTGCCCTTGGTGAAGGTCGTCCAGAGCCCGCCCATGCTGTAGTGGACGCTCGGGAAGATGCGCATCGGCTCGGTTGCGGGATCATCGCCAACGAACTTCTTGTAGATCTCGAGGATGCCCTCGAGCTTGTGGTGCGTGCTGGCGGGAAGGTGGGTCAGGTCGAGATAAACCTGGTTATCACCGTTGACGCCGAGCCCATCCTTGACGCAGACGCTGAAGATCTCGCGGGTGGCGATGTCGCGGGGCACGAGGTTGCCGTACGCGGGGTATCGCTCTTCGAGGAAGTAGTAGCGTTCGTTGTCGGGGATGTCCTTGGCGCGGCGGGTGTCGCCCTTCTTGCGAGGAACCCAGACGCGGCCGCCCTCGCCGCGGGCCGACTCGCTCATGAGACGGGTCTTGTCCGCACCGGGGATGGCGGTCGGGTGGACCTGGATCATCTCGGGGTTGCCGTACCAGACGCCGGCCTTGAAGCAGCGGGCCGCGGCGGCACCGGTGCAGATGACCGAGTTGGTGCTCTTGCCGAAGACCAGCCCGCAGCCGCCGGTGGCCATGACGACCGCGTCGGCGCGGTACGAGCGAACCTGCATGGTGCGCATGTCCTGGGCGACGATGCCGACGCAGACGCCGTCGTGCATGATCGGCCCGAGGAACTCGCTGAACTCGTACTTGGCGACCTTGCCCTCGCTCTCCCACCGGCGGACCTGCTCATCGAGGGCGTAGATGAGCTGCTGGCCGGTGGTCGCACCGGCGAAGTGCGTGCGCTTGAAGAGGGAGCCGCCGAAGAGACGGAGATCGCGGAAGCCCTCGCTGGTGCGATTGAACGGGACGCCCATGCGGTCGAGCAGATCGATGATGCGCGGGGCCCAGCTGGCCATCTCGAGCACGGGGTGCTGGTCGGCGAGGAAGTCGCCGCCGTAGACGGTTTCGTCGAAGTGCTCGTACTCGCTATAGCCCTGCTGGCGGGCGACCTCGTTGCAGGCGTTGATCCCGCCCTGGGCGCAGACGCTGTGGGAGCGTTTGACAGGGACCATGGAGAAGAGGTCGACGGGGATGCCGGCCTCGGCGATGCGGATGGTGGCCGCGAGGCCCGCAAGGCCTCCGCCGACGACGATGACGCGCTTCTCGGAACTGGCTGGGGTCATGGTGCACCTCGAAAGTCGCGAACGTTGGGGGTGATCAAGGCGAGGTGGGAGATGCCGGTGTTCAGTCCCGGCGCGAAGTCGTGATTGATCGGCTCAGGGCACTGTCACGGCGGATGTCGCGGGGTTGGCGGCGGGCGAGAGGCCCGGGATCACCAGCGGCGCGACGTCGTTGCCGTGCTTCTCGTGGAACTTCATCTCGTACTTCTTGGCTTCGAGCGGGTTGAGCATGGCAAAGCCGACCACGCTCGACCAGCCGGCGATCATGAGGCCCGCACCGAGGCCGAAGCAGGCGACGCCCCAGCGCTTCTGGGCGGCGGTGCTGACGGTGATGCCCCAGGTGATCGCGGCGGTCCAGAGGCCGTTGGCGAAGTGGAAGACCAGCAGCGTTACGCCGACGAAGTAGAACAGGCTGACCAGGAGGCCCCAGATCGTGAACTCCTCCCACGAACCGCGGAGCGACGCCGCGAGCGTGCTGGAGGCGAAGTTGTGGCTCCACGGCACGCTTCCATCGAACGGCGGGACGAGGAAACTCCAGCCCCAGCGGAGCGTGGCGACGTGGTAGAAGATGAACAGGATGCCGAAGTAGCCGCTGAAACGCTGCAGCGCGTAGCGCCAGTTGTCCTGGTGCGGGTAGCGGTTGAGGTTGTTCTTGGCCTGCCGCGCGTACACGACGCCGAGAGCGGAGTGGAACGCGATGCTGATCCAGAGGACCAGCTCGATCAGGAGCAGGTGCGGGATCTGGGTGTTGATCCACTCGACTTCCTTCTGGAAGTAAGTGACGCCGCCTTCTGTCAAGCCCATGCCGTGGCCATCGGCACGGAGACCGACCTTGCCCCAGAGGATCGAGGAGTTGGTCGTCAGGTGCGCAACGAGGAAGACGCCGATGGGCACGATGCCGGTCAGCGAGTGCAGCCTTCGGAGAAGGAAGTGATGGCGATCGAGAAACGAAGCGGTCTCAGCCACGGTTGCGAGCCCCTTG
>Ga0102692_1072823_pt1 | contig 8832 bp, 1 predicted proteins | sample NOAtaT_2_FD_77368 | JGI IMG/M metagenome (GOLD analysis project Ga0102692, IMG submission 77368) | Metatranscriptome of freshwater lake microbial communities from Lake Erie, under a cyanobacterial bloom - NOAA_Erie_Diel6S_1000h metaT... | ecosystem: Environmental > Aquatic > Freshwater > Lake ...
TGGAAACCTCTGCTCGAACATAGAATTTTTGGATAGAATGGTTGACATTGGGTGCATGAATATTTTAATCTCATACTCATTTCCATCGTCGTCCGATTTCTCTGTAGCTGTTAGGACTCAAGCAATCGCGGGGCTTAAAGGTCTTTCTACTTATCCAGTATATCGGACATTAATTATACAAAACTCCGGTATTGAACCAATTATCCTTGCCACGGCTTTTAATAATGGTGCCAACGGCAAATATCTTCAGCGAGAAGCGGTGGCAGCTCTAAGGAATTTGGCTCTAAGTGAGGAAAGTGGGTTCTTAATGATTCAGAATGGCATTCTGCCTACGCTCATTGAACTATCGATGAGTGATGATAAAGAATGCCAGTATCAGGCACTTTTATGTTTAGCAAGTCTGGCTGAACTAGAAAGTAGAAGCCAGCCCGTTATGCTTGAAGCGGGATGCTTGCGCCCATTGCTACGAGTTGCAGATTCCCGTGATTCTACAGATGATGTACGTGAGGCAGCAATAAGGTGCATTTGTCTGTTTTCCTGCTCAGTTGATTCTCACTCATTTCTGCTCAGAAGCTCAGTTACGCAGAGGATGGCTGGGTTTATGGGAAAAAATGGCAATGTAGTCTGTCAGCGCTACTTGTCTCTAGCAGTCGCAAATTTTTCAGTCCCGCATACCAATCATCGACTATTGCTCGACTCCAATGCTATAGCGCTTGTGTTGAATCTTTCAGGGTCAAATGATACAGAGATTAGACGAGCTGTCTCTTTTATGCTTCACGGCTTGTCATCAAACTCAGATACCCACTCAGAGTGCACAAAGCTGGGTGTCCCGAAGATTTTGGCTGAATTGCTTAACTGCAACGATTTGGAGACTCAGATCCAAGCATGCCTTTGCGTTCGTCATCTCTCTGTGTGCCATGAAGCCAGGTTTAAATTTATTGAAGCACATGGCCTTCCTGCTCTTTTTTCACTATCTAAGACAGAAAGTATCGAGCTAAAACGTGAAGCTGTTGCCGCGTTAAGAAATATTTCAATCTGCAACCAAGGTAAACTACTAATCGTCAAAGATGGTGGGATTCAAATTCTTGCGGAGCTAAGTCGAATTGAGGACCACGAGGTTTCTCATCAGTCTTGTGGTGTATTGGCAAATCTTGCTGAGGCATATCAAAACCATGAGAACATGGTAAAAAACGGAATTCTTCAACATCTTAAATATGTTTGGCGGTGGTCTTCCGTATATATAAGGCGTGAAGTTTTGAGAACCTTCGCAAATATTTCCTCTAACAAGACCTTAAAAAATGCACTCATCGGCACCGGGGTAGTGGCAATTTATCTAATTGCTTTTACCTTACCAGATAAACTTTGCAAACATTTTGCTCTCATGGGAATATCAAATTTGTCCATTAACGTTGATATCCATGGGCTTTTGATAGCAGAAAATTGCCTGAATTATATTTTTTTCATATTTGACTCAAAGGAGCAAGAAAAGTGCCATGAATCTTTGCGGTGTGCAATCTGCGCTTTAGCTAACTTTTCAGTGTCGCATAACCTTCACCTTCAATTGAAAGAGTTTGGGGTTGTTAAAGTTGCTGTAGATCTTTTAGAGGAAAGCGATAGAGAAACGGTAAACGGTGCCATGTTGTGCTTGGCAAACCTTGCATCAAACCCTGCAAATCATGATGCATTGTCAAATGAATTGTCCATGGATAATTTCAAAGTATTTTTTCAGAGTCCAGATAGAGATTTTCTTTTTCGATCTCTCCGATTGCTTAAAGGCCTCTCGGTCGACTCAAGAATGCAGCATGGCATAGCGGATTTTCACATTCTCTCATTCCTCTTAAACCTTGCTGTTTGCGATAATGGGGAAGTGCAGAGAGAGGCGGTTGGTATATTATGCAACCTTTCCATTTGCGGCTACTTTCGGGAACTTTCGCGGCTATTTTTGCAAGAGTTCTCTGTTTCTGTACTTTTCTCTTTTCTTCACAGTAGTGACCAGATTTTTCAGCTTTTTGCGGCCCTTGTCATAGGAAATATCGCTAGTGATGTTCAATTCCATGACTCGTTGTTGCAGAGCAGTGTATTGGTTTCCATAGTGTCAACATTCATAAAGGCAGATTTTGAAACACGTAGGCTTTTGTCCCGTGCTTTGTGCAACTTGGCTGCGACAGAATCAGCTCGAATGTCCATACTTCAATTAGGCGGACTTATGCTGTTAATTTCCCTTTCTGAGTCATCTAATGAGGAAGATGTCGCAGTGGGATTAAGTGTACTTCGTAGTTTTTCTGCTTACGCTGACTCAAGGCGTATTCTCGTCGAGGGAGGCGCTCTCAAAGTACTTTCTCTTGGAATCAAATCAGAAAATCCTTGTCGACTAGAGGCAGTTGCATGTCTAAGTGCTCTATCATTAAATGATGAAAATAAATGGGACATAATGAACTTAATATTGGGAGATGGGCTTGAGTTGATATCTATTAAGGATCAAAGATGCCTTCAAGGAGTTGTCGAAACTTTTGGTAATTTGAGTGAAGATGAACATTTTCATTCGAACCTAGTTCATTTCATAGACAAGAATCAGTTCTTTGACCAGCTTATGAAAATTGTTGATACTGAAATACGGCGAGAAGTAGCTCGATTCGCTGCAAATTTAGCATCTTCGAAAAGTACTCATACATTTCTATTAGAGGCCGGCATTATTCAATATTTTTCTTGTTTATGCAGCTTACAAGATGCATCGAGCCGCCTCTATTCGGTGATTGGTCTTTTCAACCTTGCACTTGAATTGAGAAACGATCACCTTTTGATACATGGCAACGCTATTTTATCTCCTTTAGCTGATATCATCGAGAACGGCATGCAAGGCGATGTTCTGTCCTGTCGATATGCAGTCTTAGCACTTGGGGCCCTTTCAATAAACCCTGCATTCCACGACATGCTGATGTGTTCAACAAAAAATGCATCGTTAATTGGCAAGTTAATCGACGCTAAAGATATGGAAACAAGTATGTATTGCTGTTTTGCATTAAGCAAGTTTTCATCAAACGAAAAAAATATGCTATTGATGGACGGGTGTTTGATAGGAGCACTTATTCGATTGATTGACGTTGCAGATGATCGTAATATCTGCACACAGTGCGTTTCTGCCTTGAGAAAGTTGAGCCTCAAGCCTATGAATCGAAGGACTTTAGTGGATGAATCTGGTCTTGCAACTTTGAATGCCTTGTCTTGCATAGGAGACCAAGACATCTTGCGCGAAGTTGTCGCATGCTTCTTTTATTTATCGCAGACTAAAGAACTCGTACATGTTTTAATAGGTTGCCAAGTAATCCATCCCATTAAAATTATTCTTACAAAGCCGGACGTGGAATCCTTAAAGATGGCAGTTGGAACGTTGGCAAACATGGCGGAAGTTTGTTCAGCTGATGAGATATTGAGAACGGAGAGCGAAATTTTTCCTAGTTTATGCTCATTAATCAAGCATCCCAGCTTGGCAGTGAAGAGAGAAGCTTCGCGTGCTATAGCCAACCTCTTATCTTATGAATCTGCCCATGTGATGCTCAAGGCGGTAAATGGAATAGCAAAGCTTTCGTTCCTTGCCAAGATTAAAGATATTGATTGTGCGTCAAACGTATCACTTTGTTTTTGGAAACTAGCAGCTAACTCCTTCAACCATGAAGATTTAATGACTGAAAGATATTTCCAAACGCTGCTAGAGCTTGCTACCTTTAGTCACATTGAAACAAGACGTATGAGTGCTGCGGCACTACTAAACCTTTCTCATAATGAGATTCAAAGATGTGCTGTTGCCAACAAAGGTGGGCTTAGGGTTGCAACCGCACTACTCTCAGATGACGATGGTGTGGTGAGGATTTCCGCAGCTCAGATTTTATACCAGCTTTCCTTGTCAGTCCGTATAAAAAATGCTATGGTTCAGGATGTTGTGACTGAGAAACTGATTCAGAATCTAAGGGAAATTACCGAAGTCGATTTTGTGCAAGTATGTGTTTCAGTGTTAGTTAACCTCTCCGTTGACTCAGAAAACCAATGTAAATTGGTTCAGATGGGGCTCATGTCGGCTCTTATAGGCCTTGCTTATCATGAAAACGCTCACATAAGGCACGACGTCGCATCCATTTTTTGCTACATGTCAACGCAGCCTAAGCATCGGGACGGAGTGTTTAGTGAAAATCATTTCAAAGCAATGCTTCATCTTCTTTCTTTTACAAGCCTAGAAAGTTCCTGGGTCACTGCATTGGCATTTGGTAACTTGGCTGAGAGCACAGAAAACATTAAAATGATCGTTTGCTTGAATGGTTTGCCATCATTAGTCGCCCTTTTGGAACATGATGTTCCGGATAAGTGCCGTAGTGCTTCTGCACGTGTATTAAGAAAAATTGCGCAGGTTCACGAATGCGTAAGTCACACAATCAGGGTTGACTTGATCACCAGGTTGCTTGAAAACCTTCAACATAAATCCGTAGAAGTGCAAATTGAAGCCTGTATGGCACTAAGTAATTTGGCAACTTTGCCTGATGCTCATGAAATTTTGATCGAAGGTGATGGGATTCAATCTTTAATCACTATGCTGTCTAACATAGATTTGCGCTGCAGGAAGTTTAGTGCCATGGGCTTGTGTAATTTTTCCAGTCATCGATTGTGTCAGATGGAAATATTTAGGTTAGGCGGCATATCTCCACTGATTAACTGCACAAAGAGCGATGACAGGAAGTGCATCGTGTTTGCCGCCTTTGCCTTGTGCAACCTTTCTTCAAATAAAGAAAATCGATGCTGTCTTTGTGGTGAAAGTATTTTGGACCTATTGGCAGAACTATTCAACAGATGCACAGACATAGAAGTTCATCGTGCATTGGCTGCAATCATTTACAACTTGTCTTCCATGGAATGCCATGAAGACATTGTGAAAGCATCTGTGCTTAACGTTGTGCATGAAATATGTAAAGCTTCTGATCTAATCTGCAAGAGGTACGCATTAATGGCTATGTGTAATTTGTCCTCAAATTCCACCATCCGAAAATCTGTGATCAATAGTGGGGGATTGAATAATGCTATCGTTTTCATTGACAGTGATGACATCGATGTGAGGTTGTACGCTTGTGCTTGCCTGACCAATATGAGTAACAACTCTGTTACTCAAAATATGATTGTTGTTCATGGAGGTTTACCCACACTGATAAAATTGGTGAACAGCTCGGAAGCTGTGTTGCAGCGCGGTGCTATTTTTTGCTTAGTGAATATTGCAGCTAATGAGTCAAATCATGAAGCTATGTTTCGTCATGGAGTATTAGGACTTATGGTTAACATGGCCAGTAGCTCACTCATTTCAGTCCGCGAAGCTTCATCGTTTGCTCTCTCAAATTTTGTGGCTAATCAGATGGCTCTAAATATTATTGGAAGAGAAGGAGGAGTAAGACCCTTCCTAAGCCTCATGTCATCAAGCAATAGGTACTATAAGTACTTGGCTTCTTCTGCGTTACGATGCCTCTCTTGTGAACCAAAAAATTGGTGTCTGTTGTGCCAGACAGAACCACTGAGCTCTTTGAATTATTGCGGAAAAACTGATGACATTGAAATAAAAAGGAGTATCGCAGCTTGTTTTTGTAACTTGAGCCTGGACGAGGCAAACAAGGTGGTTATCACGACCCAAAGTGTCAAGGAAATTGTAGCCTTGAGTCAAGTGGAAGATGATGAGTGCCGTCGCCAAAGCATTGGAGCGATAGCAAATTTGGCAGAATCTGAAGAGACTCATGATTTAATGAAGGTCTTCATAAATATGGAGGCACTTCTTGGTCAGCTGAAACGGCAAACCCTTGATGTCAACAGGGAAATTTCAAGGCTGCTTTCAAATCTGCTGACGTCTAAGTTTTATCAAGATGGATTTGCTGAACTCAAAGAACTTGCTTTACTTTTTGATCTTGTCGCAAGTAAAGATCCTGAGTGTCTTTATCATGTTTCTGTTTGCCTTAGAACTCTAAGTCTCAACACAATGTTTCACCATATGATAATAAATGGCGGATTAATCAGTCTTTTTACTCTGCTGCAAGCTCGTGATATCAAAGCAGCGAAACATGCCGCAGCTGCCTTTCGAAACTTGTGTGCAAGTGATGTATTGAAGGAGCAAATCGCTCATCAAGGTGGCATAGATTTTGGCGTGTTGCTCACAAAATCGAGCAAATCTGAGTTACAGCTTCTTGGTCTAGCGTGTTTGCGACACTTGTCTATAAACAAAGATTTAAAGCGTGAAATAGTGAGCAAAGGGGCCCTAGAGCCGTGCATGAGATATTCCTCTTGGGCGGCTGAAGGACTTCAGAGGCAAATTGCTGGCCTTGTTGCAAACTTAAGTGAAGATGTGGAGAATCAAGTGGACATAGTGAAGTGTGGTGCTACTCAGGCTGTCTTAATGCTTGCTCGTAACAAAAATTCTGAGGTTCAGCAAGACTGCAGTCGTATATTAGCAAACTTGTCCGCTAATAACCAAAATCAGGTGTCACTATACAGGCACGGGGCCCTTGACTGCTTGATATCACTTGCAAACAATTCTACAGATAACATTTGTCAAAGATATGTTGCCCTGGGCATCCAGTTTTTAGTCTCAAATCCTGAGGTGCGACGCAATATATTAGCTAGCCATACATTTCTTTCCTTTTATGATATGGTCTCTAGCGATGTGTTGGACTATAAGAGGACCGTTGCGGCTTCATTTGCATCCTTATCCTTAGAGGCAAGTAGTAGAGCTACGTTGGCAAAAACATTTGGAATTGATGAAATAATCAAGCTTTGTGGAGTGGATGATCCACAAACCAAGCGTGATGCTGTGTTTACAACTGCAAACTTATCAGAATCTGCAGAAATTCACTGTGCAATACAAAAGCAAGGAGGAATCAATGTTTTACAGGAAGTTAGTTGCACGACTTTCGATGTTGACATTATACGTGACGTTGCCCGAGCTTTCTCCTGCCTTGTCCGTAGCCCTGGGGCTCGGGAAGAAATGCAGCAGGATAGGATTTTGCAAAGTTTATACAGTTTCTCACAAAGTTCAGACAAGCTAACGCAAAGATTTTCCGCTGTTACCCTTTGCAATATGAGTTTTTCGAGCAGCAAGGACAAGCTAGTAGAAAGTGGGATACTAAGTCCACTACTCTTTCTCGCAAGATTTCCGGATTTGGAGATCAATCGATGTGCAGCTCTGGCAATGGCAGGGCTTGCTCTTGGTTCATCAGCAAACAAATTACTTTTGCTTGAAGGTGGTGCGCTTACTGCCTTAATCAGTGCAATCAAGTTCCCAGACGTAAAGTTACAAAACTGCTGCTTGCTTGCCCTGAATTGTTTAGCACTTGGAAAACACGACAACGTAAAACTTCAGTTAATGAGGGAGGAAATTATTGATCTGTCGGTTTCGTTGCTGAAAACTAGCGGTGACGAAAGTTCCCTTGGTTGCTTGTTTTTACTTGGGTCGATGGCTGAAAATGATGAAGTTCGGGCTGTATTTATAACGAGAGGATGCACTTCAGTGGTGGTGGAAATGCTGAAGTTAGATAAGGTAGAGGTAAAACGAGCAGCTGCTTACATTCTCGCCCTGTTTGCTGAGCAGAGGGACAGCCACCAGGAACTATGTAAATGCGGTGCTTTAGAAGCGATCATTTCTATTGCCTCTACCCCTGACGGTGAATGTCAAGAGTATGGATCTTTTGCATTGGTGCATTTATCTGGTAATCCCGAACTCCAGCTTCAACTGGCGCGCCTAGGGGCTGTACGCTGTTGCGTCTCGTTGTTGTCAACAAATGCAGAGTCAAAGCATTATGCTGCATTTGCGCTCCTCAAACTTGCAAGTAACTTCGAAAACCATTTAATCATTGCAGAGCAGGGGGGCATTCAAGCCCTCTTGCGACTTGGAAGAAGTCAAATTGTGAATGAAGAAATCCATTACCGAGCTGCAGTTGCAGTAGGCAACTTAGCGAATAATGCAATAAAATCATTGGGAAAGGCGTGAGCGTACTACACGGATGTCGATCTATAAAACTAGTCAGCTATCACTGCTTGATACCAGCAACGTCACGGTAAAATTAAAAAAAGGAACATTTATGGTTATTGCAGTCCAAGACATTAGTGTGCATGTCTCGTTGGACGGCTCTGTCGAGCCACCTAAAATGACAAAGATTACAATCTTTTCTGTTTCATTAATGCTATTTAGTGTCATCGGGCATAAGTATCATGGCTCAGAATCCATCTATTCAGTACCTCCTTCGATTAGCTGTTTCTTTAGTATCAAAAGAGTTTTGAAGAGAGGACGCAGGTGCTTCTGATGCAAAAATGCTGTCTCTCTGCTAGAACCCCCCCCTCTTGCACGGTACACTATTTTGAATCATCAGGTTTATCTAAATTGAAGTGACATTAAGTTAGAGAATCAGCACTGCCATCAATTTCATCTACATTCAACAGTAGCAGAGGCCATACATGAAGAATGAAGTTGTAAAATCATCAAAGAAGATGCTAGACGCGGGTCAGTCAACGCCATTATGGAGCTTCTATCCATAGCATTTAGGGGGGAATGCAACTGAATCAGGTGGTCTCTACCCATATAGAACTTTATTCTGGAGGTCCCACTCTTGGATACGCTCCAAGTGTGTCAGCATCACTTAAAACAAGGAAATGATGCGGCATGATTTTGTTGGTGTGATAACAAGATAAGAGGAGGTTTCGTTGGGCATTTGCTAATACCTGCAGTACCATCCCGTAGCGCCTTGTTTCCCTCTCTGAGAGGGGGGAGATAGTATATATGTAGAAGAACAGAAGAAGACTCTACGCAGTACGTAGCAC
>Ga0102692_1036278_pt1 | contig 8788 bp, 1 predicted proteins | sample NOAtaT_2_FD_77368 | JGI IMG/M metagenome (GOLD analysis project Ga0102692, IMG submission 77368) | Metatranscriptome of freshwater lake microbial communities from Lake Erie, under a cyanobacterial bloom - NOAA_Erie_Diel6S_1000h metaT... | ecosystem: Environmental > Aquatic > Freshwater > Lake ...
CGACAAGAAAGTCAAAGGCGTCAACATCCGTCGTGGCAGGTTACTTTCCCACTACTGCCGTATTAAACAATAATACTGCCGCTCAATCATCACCAGCATCATCTGCTGGTGCATGGATATGTGAGGTTACATTCCGTGATAGTTTCCCTGCCTTGAGACTATCTCGACTGAACTTTGGCAATTCGTCCAATAGTAGTAGGAGTGCCACCACACCGTCCAAAAGTAGTGCCAGTATCCTTAGCTCTAATAATAATCACTTGGAAAGTGTCGCTGTTATATTACCTCCAGGCACATTACCGAATTTACCACCTTGGCTAAATCGACCTAGTACTCTGAAAAATACCATTGGTACGACAACAACCGCAAGAAACGTGAATCTGAGGTCCGTGTTAAGTATGTGCGTACAAGGTATATGGTCAGCATGGGATGTACCGTCCGATACATGCAACAGTACAAATCCGACAACGTCACCTCCAATCTTAGGGGGCAGTTATGCACCACCCTCTGAGTTACGTTTAATCGCTAGCCACATTAGCTGGGGGACGAACGTTGTGTCCGTCCTAGATATCCCATTATGGGGTGAAGCGGACCTAGGTATCAACGTCGAATTCGGTACTCCTGTGCGTCATTTGATTTCGGTTTCATCACCTCCTACCGCTAGCAACACCAATACTGAAGACTGCACATACGAGGACCTTAGGACTTATACTCCATTGTCAAGATCGACTTATGCCTCGTTGCCCCTTCCTTGTTCTACTTTGGTGGCGAGAGTATCATCAGATGGAGAGACCATACATCTAGAAAATCGCATAAAAGGCGCTATCTCGGTACTTCCACTTCACCAGGCAACATCGTCGTTTACGCCTCATTTGTACTCAGAGGATGAAAATTCTTTGGACAACGGTTATTCATACTCATCCAGTAGCGAGGATATACAACGCTATGTTGATGTGTCTGCAACCCCCCTCCCGGTAATCCTACCTTCTTTGCGTACAGTTCAACGTTCCTTGCTTCCGTCATCCTTTGAACACAATAAAAGTACTACTGACAAAAATACCGCATTCATAACTGCAATCCATTGGTGGCCAGACAAATACGACGACTACAGAAGGTTGACTGACAACGCAGACAGCATGTCCTTGTTATTGGCTCTCACAAAGCAGGGCATCATAATCGTATATGAGATCCCTTCGCCAGATTTAGCCGCTGAGCAGCATCCTGCTGTTAACAGTGGCACGACCATGAATATTCCCAATACTGAGGGTCATGCAAAGACTGAAAACAACATACCAGCCATTATATTGCAAAACCCTAGCATGGAGGGACCGTTATCGGTCATTGGTGATACTAATGCTGACGGTGTAACCGTAGAAACCCCATCTCCCCACCCATCTCCTTCTGCCCCTCGTGTAGCAGTCTCATCAGTACGATTAGATTACGAGGTAATGCTAGCGCCTCATGCTGATTTCGGAATTGGCCTTCGCTTAGAATCAAGGAGTACGCTTTACAACCCATACTCCGTAGAAATTGCGATTGCGGGATCGTTCAAAAAGCATCCACTTACTGGATCTTTGTTGCCGGCTGAAAAATCAGGTAGAATTACGCTAGGCGATTCTTTAATAGGAGTTAATGATATCGACTTGTCACGGAATACCTTCGATGACATTATTGAAACCGTTCGTAATATTGGCAGTCAGGCAGCAAAATCTGGAGCACTATTAAAATTGAAATTTCGACCGTTGGAAAGGATTCAAGATCATTTCATTGATGTGCCTACTTCCCCTCACAGTGGCAACAAAAGCATACAATCTGTTGGTAGTAGTAAACGTAGGACAAAAGAGGACATATTTGGAATCAAGCAGTCTCCCTCGCGAAGTTTGCTGCATTCAAATTCTAACTGTAGCGAACAAAGTAGAATAAGTAGCCACCGCGATGATGTTCCTCCTCCGGCAGTATTCATAGGTGGGGCCGCGGCTCCTGGTGAAGACTTTTCAGTGGACGCTGGTGTCGTCGTTGATCAACCTGCTCTTTCTCAACAAGATGAATATGGCCGTATTGTAGGCTTGTATATTGAAAACAGTAAACAACGAATCCTTCACGAAGATGTTTCATGCTCTATTTTACTCCCCTGGACATATAATACAACAGAAGAAGGTAAAAGCAATAATGGTGAAAAGCTCTCTTGTCTGTTGATTACTGCAAAGGGATCTTCATTGGCTGTTTCACAGCTGTCGTTGCTATTGGCATCCTGTGGAGCTAGTACCTTTTCTACGAACACAGAAGAAAGCATGTCATGTGTTATTTTAGGTGAATTCACGGTGGGCGGAGGGAGAAGGAAAGATACTGGCATTTGTGCACTGACTGAGGTTTCCTCATCTAGCAAGAATTGGTGTATAGCTGCGACGACGACTTTAGGAACTCATGTTCTTGTTTTCATCGATTACGATCCAGTAGAGAGAATCTTTTCTTTTCGAGAAAACAGTGAACTGGCGGAATATAGTGATAGTGGTCACAGTGGCTCCGGACTCAAGGTTTTTTTGCGACCATTTTCATTGGATCTATTTGCTACCCTTGCTGTGATCCCCTTTAACCACAAGATCGTAGAAAAAGTTACGGTTTGGTCAGCGCACCCAACCTGTGAATTGGATGAAAGTATCAATCACGGAGAAGAAAGTGCTGCTAAAAAGATAACGGATGTTTCTTTCGCCCGCATCGATGTCAACTTACCTTTTCCAACATTTCCTGAAGAACGAATCATAGATATTCAGTGGCTATCGCCGTATCCAACCATTCTTAACAGCTGTCCGCAAGTTGCCTTATGGACTTCTGAGCGGGTTGTCGTCTACCGACAGTGTGAAAAAAAGTTTAATAACTGGAATGCCATATTGGAATTACAATATTGTGAGCGTTGGCGACACAGCGCTCTATTGATCGCTTCTGATATCCCTAGCATAATATGGCCTCATTTAACCTTTGCACTGAAGTCGTTAAGTTATAAAAATGACAATTCAAGTCAATTTGCATCTCTGTCAGCCTCAAGCATTCACGATTCAGCTCAGCAGCAACATATTATAAGGGCTGACTGGCATCCAGACGTTCTTCTTGCATCCATCTTACTTGATCCTACTGGCGTGTCAAACTCTTTGAGAAAGAAAAAATATTCCAACGGAAAGCGAAAGTTTGTTTCAGGAATCATTCATTGGCTTTCTAGATGGATCCACCCTGATGAATCAGAACGTCCGCTGTGGGGAAATCATGTCTGGAGTGCTATTGAGTGGAAAGGGAAAGAGAAGCATGAAGTCAATGACGGTGTAGGAAATGTGGTACCATTAACTACTCTTATTGTTTCATCCTCACCAATTCCTGAAGATGATGACGCCGTTGTTTTGGAGTCTGAAAAGGTGGAAAATGCAGCAAACCTTATGGCCTTACTTCAGATAAAGCCAGATAGTTCAGCGACGTACACCAGTAGCAGCAATCTGGAAGCTGATGAGAAGCTATTGCATGACTTGATTGAGACTTTAAAGAAGTATATCAAATCTCATAGCATTTTTAGGAAAAAAACTGTATCTGAGAGCAAGAAAATAACGTCTCTCGCCCATCGTCGGCCCTATGCCAACGACAAGAGTCATGATGCCAGCGATGTTCCTAGTTTGCCTTCTCTTCCAAGGCCCATAGCCATTTTGAATCTTCGAGAACTGGCATGCCTCTATGGACTTGTGTGCCTTTACCACTCTCCTCCGAATTTTAGAGGCTTGGATAAACCTGCTCAAGTGGCATTACTGAACATGGAGCTGTGCCGACATGTAGTATCCATTGATGAAGACGGATTATCAGAAGCAAGAAGCTCCAAGGAGCGTCAAGGGTTTTCAGCCATCCAAGATAACGGTGCTTCTAAAAGTGCTACTTACTGCTCCTTTTCCGTTGAAGACGAACATTCCAAATACGTGGCAATTTCCTCTAGTGCAGCACTCAGCGCGCTAGTTTCAAGCTGCCAAGTAGGCCTATTATCTAGTTGTACCTCTCAACTTTCTCTTCCTGGCAATAAAATGGACTGGATGACAGCCCGTAGCCTTCTAATTCCATTTTGGCTTCGTGATTTGTCAGAGCTCCGTCGATTGTCAGAAGAAATTGCAATGACAACGTTCAAAAGTACACGTGATGTTATGGAATGTGCACTTCTATTCGTTGCGATGCGTAAAATCACAACCCTAATGAACCTGGCGCGTACTGATGACTCGGTTTCAGGGAAAACTTTTTTTGAAATTCCTTCAAAATCATAACTTTTCATCAGAGACCGGTCGTAAAGCTGCAGAAAAAAATGCATACAGTTTGCTTGGAAAGCGAAGGTATGGCGTTGCGGCAGCATTTTTCTTACTAGCAGAGCCTCCACTGTTGCAGACTGCCCTAGAAGTCATCGCTGGCAGCATGAAAGATGTGGGTCTAGCTTTATTAGTATCCAGGTTGATCGAAGACTCACGTGTAATGCCAAAAACTGGTAGTTCTTACTACGGTAGGGGTGCAATCTGTTCTGGGTTTGGGGGAGGTGGAGGTTTTGCATCTGTTCCCTATGTTGCTAAGGGCACAGTGCACGATGAACAACCTTTTAGTCATTGGCTCCCCAACTTAGACACCGCAACGCAACGCATACTAGAGGGCCACGGCCTTAATCAGGCTCTTAGAGCGAACGATGCAGCGTTAGCCGCTATTTTATACATTTGGCTGGGCGAAAGAAATAAAGCAATAATATCCCTGGTTTCTTCGACGAACATCGTACAGCCGTCATTCAATTTAAATTCTCTTTTCCCCCAAAGAACCAATGGTACATCAAGTGATGAAGTTCCACCAAACCAGGAATCTTCGGCGTCATTCCTTGGGACTGTTATATCGTTTTTGAATGCACACGTAAACTTCGCTTCCAAGTATTTGACGCTTCGCGTTTTAAATGCCCCACTAAAATCTCAATGGTGCTCTATTTTGCAAACTGCTGCTGTTTACAACAAACATGGTATCGAACTCCCAACAATTTTCGCACTGAAAATTTTGCAATCGGAAGAAGAGGAAACGAGCTCGAATGATAAGGAAAAAGATGATCTATCTTCGATAAATTCCCGTAAACGCATACCGGTTCAGACTACACCTCCAACGGCGTCAGATTTTTTTTCTAGACCTACTCCTTCAGTGCCAGCTTCTGCTGAAATGTCCTCTTCTATATTTGACTCATTTGATATTCCTCTTAATAAGCCAAAAGTAACGTCGACTAGTGGAACCACCGATTTGGGGTTATTGTCAGAGAAAAGTCCATCTATTTTTAACTCACATGATAACACCCCCCCTCAAAAATTTATATCTTATACATCTACTCACGTCCCTGACTCCAAGACATCTGGAGAAATGACATCATCTATATTTGACATGTTTGACGTTGCTCCTCAAAAGCCCAAAAAGAAAGGCTTGGAACCTGCTGAAGTGACCCAAGCGGTAGGAGATATGAGCTCTTCTATCTTTGATGCATTTGTAACAGCACCACTGTCACAAGCAGTAGCAAATCACGGAAAGTGTCGTTCAGGTGTAATCTCCACTTCTGGTATCGACGCACCCGATGATTCTCTTTCGAAAGGCATTTTAAAACCTAACTCAGGCCCTCCTCTTCCTGGGTACCCGTTGGCAATGTCTGAAGCCAGACATCCTTCCTGCGTGGATATTCATACTTGTCCTGTCACTATCAATTTCGGACCCTTACCCGATGTTTGGAGAGATATTAAAACTGAACTGCTCAACGTTGCAGCTGCTCGTCGGCTGCTTCGTGAAATCTCAAGAGTCTGTAGCCTTTTTCATGGGGATCTCCCTGACCCAGCCTTGCTTCGGTTCCGACGAAGCTATTACCCTTTAGTACCACATGGCGCTGCTGAAGTTTTATCGCATGCATGTGATGTCGATATTTTAACTGGTCTTCAAGAATGTCTACGAGAATTGTGTTTATGCAGTGGTGGAAATACTGAAGATGTAGTGGGTAAAGCTTTTAAGTTGCTTGAAAACGACGGCCTAAGGTGCGACTTTTTTCCTGCTCCAAGCATTCTTTGTAGTGTTGTATTGTATTCGATTATCCATCGTGAAGAATTGGCCGAGAAACTGATAGCTTTTGAGTCGAGGAAACAAATTCAACTTTGTGCTAGTTTTGGTTCGGCTAATGATGAGTTCCGATTCCGGAGGTTGTCTAAATATTTTCTGTCTAGCCATATCATGAGAAGATCTACAGTCCAGATTTCTTGGCAACTTGAGCTTTGCTTGTGGCTGCATCGTGGTGGTAATGTCCCCCTTTCTGAGAATGTGCTGAGAGAGGCTTGTATAGCTGTTCGTGTAGGTTTGCTTCTTGGTAGCTGGGGTCGCTGCCACGAAACTTTGGAAAATGTAATTCGATACGACCCAGACTGTGCACTTGATTTTTACAGAGGGCGCTTGCTGTGGACTTGCTGGAAAATAATTAACAATGGAGATGAAATTTTAAAGAAAAATAGCAGATGTGGTGGATGGGAATTTCTTGTCGACTGCACTAGGCACGAGGCAACTGACATGCTTCGTAGCAAAAAGGCTGGGTCATTCCTGCTTCGTCCACATCCAGACGATCATGGTGTCTTCACGCTAAGTTTCAAGACAAATTTGTCTCCTACAAAACCTGGTGAAATCGTAGCCAAGCCAGTCGAACCAGACGATGTCATTCAGCATGCAATAATTCGACTTTCTGATGCAGGTTTTCGATGCGGATCTTTCGGACCGTTCGGATCTCTGATGAAACTTCTTGAAGCTGTATCTCAGTCTTTGCCATTTGCTTTGTTGTTTGGCCAACCTCCTTCCGAAGGTATTATTAAAGATAAAGGTGAACAACCGTCTCCCAATTCAATTCTGATAAGGAAGTTGGCATTACACCCGAAAGGTCCACTGCCCTTGTCTCGTCAAAGAGAAGAAAATATCGTTGATGATTTTTTACCTGAAGAGGAACATATTTCTAAAGGGAAAAAACATTCTGGGAGGGAAAATTTAGGCTCGTTTTGCGAATCACGAAGCGATAGAAGGAGAATATTTGGCATTTTTGCTCAACTTTTAGCATTGAGTGAGGTCACTAAGCAATTCTGTGCGGTTTTGGGGGCTAAGGTTGACAACTCGGCGTATGTTTATGGAATAGATACAGAATGTCAAGAAAGTCTTGCAGGAATTGACGACGATGAAAATATTTACATGATGTCAAACCTGTCTTTCATTCCATTATTAGAATGGCGACGGTCATTAGAGACTGAGCTGGCATACGTTCTTGCATTATCCCTTTCTAAAACACTGCAATTAGGATCTGTTGCTGTTGCTGCCACAGATACTGCTATAGAAGCCATTCCCTCAGTTTCAGTTTCTGGAAGTGCTGTGACGGGTGGTGATGCACTGATTCGTCGCATGATCCAATATGGGTCTGGTGTCGAATGCCGAACCTTGAGAGTAGGTGAAGGATGGCACAGCGCCATGGTTGTGCTGTTCAGCCGCAAACAAGCAATACCGTGGATTGTAGCAAGTGGAACCGAGAAAGACCCCATAGATGCTGCGACTAGGTTAAAACTGATGGAGAATGAACGAGTCATCGAATCACTCAATTTACTTGAGCTATCTGCCCTATGGAATAACAAGAAAACGGTTCCTCCATGCGAGGAATCAAGCAACATTAGATATCGCTTCATTGATCCATGGGAAGTGGAGCCTCTTGAAGGCCGAGAAGCAGAACTCGCAGAGATATATCTTGGCCGAGAATGCTACGTTCCATTTAGCGTTTCGGCCGCTGCGCGAGCGTGCGAGAATGTACAACAAGAAATTGGTGGGCTTGAACTTTTAAGTCTATGGGGTGCAGTCAAAGGGGGAATTTTTTTGACCAAGGCGATTTCATGCATTCTTCCTCCATGGGAAAGAGATTCCGGATCTGACTTGCAAACCAGTAATGGTGCTCCTTCAGAGCCTACACCTTATATTAGTAGTATCAGGAAGCATTTGTATAGAAACCAAATTTTTCGCTCGTTATCATTGCCTCAAAGATTTTTGGCCCTTCTTCAGGTTGAGCTACTGGATTTAAAAAACCTGACCGCACCCGGTGGGACCTCTAATATATTGGCTTATTCAATCTTGCGATTAAAGCGGCCTAGTTCAAGTGCTCCTTTAAGTCACAAAGCAAAGACCTTAGATTGCGCAACATCTTCTCCAAGAAAAATTGGCAAAAGTTCTGGCCCCCTTGCTCCCGCTTCTTGGGGCTGTGTTATTCGTTTTCGTTACCCACTGCCAGAGGACGTTAATTGTGATGGAATTAGTTTCGATGCCGATCGTGAGGTAATTTTTAAGGGCCCACCGATGTTGTTACATCTAGTAGTTTATGAAAAGAGATTCATGACAGACTTGTCGTTGGGAGTGGCAGATGTGAGTTTAGATGCAGTGACCTGCAGCGGACCGCTAGAAGAGTGGGTTCCATTACGAGCAGGAAAGTCAGGAACCACTTGGTTTGTTCGTATGAAAATCACCCTGCGCTTTGAATTGATGTGCATCACAACCAAGGTGAAGAATAACAGTAATGAAATTTTGTCTTCAGAAGATACAGACTCAATTGATGCAGACGTGCGCAAATTCTCGGTTGGGATGAAGAAGATATTAGAATTATCCCGCGGCGGAGGATTACACGAGGACACGAAATCTGTGAAACGAATAGAAAGTTCACCGGACTTTTTTGGCTACTTGGAAAACATGGTTGGCTAGTCATATTTAC
>Ga0102692_1075213_pt1 | contig 8700 bp, 1 predicted proteins | sample NOAtaT_2_FD_77368 | JGI IMG/M metagenome (GOLD analysis project Ga0102692, IMG submission 77368) | Metatranscriptome of freshwater lake microbial communities from Lake Erie, under a cyanobacterial bloom - NOAA_Erie_Diel6S_1000h metaT... | ecosystem: Environmental > Aquatic > Freshwater > Lake ...
AAAAAACATATCAGCATAGCCTATTGCGGACGCTGATGGAACATAATGGATCCCTGGTGGGGGAAATTTTTCATTTGATCGCTGCACTATTTCGTTCCTGTGGGGAAATTCGTGAAGAGGCGGTGCAATCGGGATTTATGTACTCTTTATCCAGTTTGCTACGACGTGTATTATGCCGTGCATATCGTTGTGGAATTCTTACTTCAGAAGAAGAAGGCAACGAATATTATATCAGCACCGACCCAGTAACATTTGATGGCAGTGTATCACCATCAGTTCATCCCTTACCAACTCAAATTGTTTGTGGAGCGTTAGACATAGTATCCGCATGCTGTGGCGGCATACTCAAGTACAAAAAACAACAGCGTCATGGAAGAAGTACTGTTGTGCATCATTCAGCCATAAGCAAGGAGAGTAACGTTATCCCCCCCGCTCTATTTTTACGCAGAACATCTGATTTGGCCCTGCAGTGTTTACACGGCTTCTGCTTTCAAGGCGTTCTCTGGGGCGCCTCAACGACCGAAAATAACTTGAACAGCAACTGGGAGGCTGCTGCTGCCATGATAAAAGCCATCGCATGCCGGTATTGCCCATCCAAAATTCTTGGCACGGCGCATAATCCTTACGGTGAATTTCTGCGTAATCACATATCGGTTCAATCGTTGTTAGACATGATTCAATGGTACTTTGTTCCTCCCTCCTCTGAAAACAATTTGATCCTGAAAAAGTCTGAAATTGTTAGCTGTGGAGAGAGTTTCACATTGATCCTGAAAAGTCTTTTGTATGCATCGTTGTCCGAAGATCCCACTACCGGAGTTGGTGCAAGCCGGTCAGAGCACGACATCCAAGCTTGTGTTGCTGCTTTAGCATCCACTTCTATAAATTGTTTTGTTTCTGATATAATACTAAAAGCTCTGCATGGCATCTTAGCGAAATGTACAATGAACACACCTATATTACATTGGTATTCATATCCTGACTTTGCAGCTGAAATTAGTTTCCAAGAGACAATGTTCTCCACAAATATTTCGGATTCAGCCAAAACGACTCAACTAGTGCAGAATCGGGATATAGTTGCCAGCAGACTTGCTCGTAATCTTTACGCTGCTGAGGCTGGGTCGATCGTGCTACCAATGTTGCTAAGTCGGCTGGTAAACTGTGGTGGATCAACAGCAACCATAATGTCACCAGGCTGCGATTGTGAAAAAAACACGATTTTCAACGACTGCAGCGCTTCTCTTGGGAAAAATGTAGGTTTTTTTCTGGACTGGAGAGTTCAGTGGCGTCGAACGCTTTTGTTGTGGCTATGGCTTCTTCACTCCCCTCAACATCCAAGAGGAAATGATCATTCTCCTGCTTCATCACCTTACGGCAATACGGCCGCGTTAAAAGATGCTTTCCGTAGCAGCTGTTCCCTTTTAGTTGCGTGTGCCAAGACAGGAGCTTTGAACGGCTGCGTTTCAGTTGAATTGATTGATAGATTATTGCCTATTGCGCCGGGAGCCGGCCCTTCCGATGGCAATGAAAGCGCCCCCGACTCGAATTTGAGAGGTGGTGGAAGTGTTAGCATGGATAGATTAAAGTTGATACTTCCACTTATTCCTATGCTTGTTTGCAGTCTTCTCCCAACCTCCTACAACGCATCCACTTGTAACATATCATCCTCAATTTCCCAGGACGACTGTGATAATGAAACTAATGAATCATGGGATGCCACGCTTCTGTTCAAGCTTGTTAGCGCGCTTCAATATTCAATACAATCGGCCCTAAAACTGGCATTTTTACAACTTGGGAGACGATCTCCTACTACAGCAGGTGGGCGGCCTTCTTCCTCAAGTGATTTTGGAACATCACAGGGTGGGTGGACGAGCCTTAGTCTAACTTCTCCAGTCAAGAAAGTGTTGCTATTCGCACAACGCTGTGTAGAAGCCCTTACCAAAACTGCCTTGTTATTGCAGCCATATGGAGCAAAGTCAAGTGAAATAGAAACAGATATTAGCGGTGAAAGTTCTTCTGATAGGCAGCCTTACTTTGCTTGCCAAACATCATCATCTATGAATGACCTCTTATCTAAGAATCCTTCTACGATATTTCTGGAAGTGTATGAGATGATACAGGAGACCATATCTGACGTTTTGTGTTTTGTAATGCATAATATCAGTAGCGGGCACTCTGGGGGAAGTGGACAGCCAAGTATTGTAATATGGAAGTCTGTGATCAGTGCCATGCCCAAAATTGATAGTAAGTGTGAAGATGAAGGTGATCATCACAGAATTCATATCAGTGACGAAGATCGAGTGCTTTTTCTGTGCAATTTGGTGTCAATTTCTATTGCACGGTTATGCATTCTTAATGAAGGACAACCGAAAAGTGATATTAACAAAGGAAAAGTGACTGATTCTCCGGCAGAGCAAAGATTCTTTTCTAAAGAAGTTTGCATTTCTTTATCTCGTCTTGCTATACTCATTCAAGAAAAAAACCTACTTCAGCCTTTGGAAAGCTCGCCAGACCGTTTACGCCGATGGCAGCTTTCGCTTGTAAGACAAATTATATTTGTCTTGACAGTGGGAAGGGAACAAATGGGCTGGTGTCAAATCCAAGCAGTCGCGCACGAATACTTCAGCAAAACTTCTAAGTTCTTGCCTTACACTACCAACATGCTATCAGGTAGCATCAATTCATCAAAAAAACAAAGTAATGCCATTGCCGGTAGTTTGAATTTACCAAAGGTTCGTATTTCTTCGGCTCCCTTACATCGTTTGGACTCTGGTACACATTCAGATCTTGCTACATTACCCTCTGGTTTTGAGGAAACTTCAAAGCAATTCCAGCCATTCTTGCGGCCATTCCTCCATCTTGCCTTGCAATGTTTAGGCTATATTCCAGATACATGTGTAAACCTTTGGAAATGCATGATGGATGAAATCAAGGCGTCAGTAACTGCTGCGCTCGTTGGCCTGACTTTTCCTTGTGCGAGAGATGTTGGCATAGGAACACTTTGTGCAGCCCGCTGGGCTATGAATAAGTTACACAAGGATGGTAACGTTCGTGGCCAGAGAATTTGCGCAGCTCTAATTTTGCTAACAGCAGAGGAACTGCGAGAACGATACTTGAATGAACGTCGGCTTCGAATTGAGTATCACAAGGATGATTCTCATTTTCTAGTTGAACAATTGGTTTTTGGAAGTGACCCTTTCCTGGTTACAAGTGCTAGTAACAAACTCGATGAAAACATGCGTCAGGCAAAGCTCTCCGCCTCTAAGACTGAATTTTTTGAACAATATCAAGCGACTGATGAATCCGTACCTCAACCAGCAAAACGGCTATTAGATTCAGACGGCCATTTGAGAGATAAAAACAGCCCTCGGCTCGAAAAATCGCCCAGTTCTCATATTTCATCAAGACACGCTGATGTTTCAGCACTGACAGATGATTTTATACTGTACACTGATGCCTTAACGCCGGATGCAACAGATCCTTCTAAAGTACCTGAAATAATTGAACGTAGTGGTACAGCACAGCTCTCTTGGAACAGCTATGCTGGTTTTTTTTCAGCGTTGGAAAAGTGCAGTTTTTGTACTCACGATTACACTACAGATGTCCATGTTTTGGGCAATGAAAATGAAGAATGTTTTAAGGCTGAATCGTATGCAATTGATGCTCTGAGTCATCTAAGCACTTTTCTCGACATATGGGATGAGCATGTTACGCGAGAGTCAACATTCGACATTGTGGAGTTGTTTGAAGCTACATCTGTAGAGACCAATATGGAAATGAATCAACTTCTCAACGATAATCCTATTCTGCAAAGTTGGGATACGCAGAATGATTTTCTCAAATCATCACCGTATGCTAATACAGTGGCACAGTTCATCGAGTTAGCAACAGGTGAAAGGCAACGAATAGCTGAGAGTAGAATTGTCATGGTACCATCAATTGTCCATTCGTCGGACGCTGCTGCAGAACATTTCGTTTACCGCTACCGTATGGATTCTGCTCATGATGACTGTAATGTCATTCCTAACCTTTATGAAGAGCGTGCAATTGGTGACAGTGGGAAGGACGTTTACAGCAGATTATCAAGTTATCCCATACATCGGCAATTTCCTCGATTCGTCCCACCATATTTAGACCATTCCAGAGCAGTTGTATCGTTGGATGATAATAACACCATTAGCTCTAGCCAAGATCAGCTAAATGCTAATACTTTACTCTCTCCTGAAAGTGCGCAAGGGAGAAGTTACTCCTTAGGTGCGAATTCCATCATGGAGCAAGATATATTGAATGTTGCAGCCCACATAAAGATTGTTGACATTACAAAGTCAGTTACTGTCAATGAATGCGAACAAGAGGCGGATGAAACATTGAAAGCTGAAGAGCCAACCAGAAACAACCGTGAAGATAACATGAAGTCAGATACAGAGGAAGTGGATGGCCTACATCTAGGATTCGTTGACCGCTCCTTGTTGATAACTCGATCATCTACTGAAATGGACAGTGATTCACATGACATCGCCACCTTAACTGACCATAGCCAGACGGATGCTAAAGCCTTAGACGTAGGTTCGTTACCATTCCATGCCTTAAAACCTTCGCAACAAAGAGAACTAGTCCCTTTTTATGATTCAACCTTCAATCTAGGTGGGAATGTTCCTCCCCAAGTCTTTTCTACGACAACATCTTTTGCATTTCCGCCTGCCGCATCCCTTGGTACAGGTTTTCCAGTCGAATGCTATTTTGAAAACGTACTGCATGTCAGAGCCGAGGGAAACAGGAAGGCTACGTTACTTATAACTGGATTGCATCTCATACTAGAATATGAGAGTGATTTATTTGAGGGTGAGGAACTTGCCGCTCGAGAGGGCGAAAGTTGCAAGGATGTTGAAGGCTTGAATAAAAACAATTCAGGTAATGTGGCTCTCCGACCTAAGTTGACGCGATTTGCCATCGCGGAAATATCACAGATATTTCTTCGAAGATATAGATTAAGAGACTCAGCGTTAGAAGTCTTCTTGGTGCCTTCAGGTGGAAGTGAAGGAAGTGCTCCTTCTATCAGTGCTTTCTTAGATTTTGGCCCTGGATATGCCGGAAATTCGAGGAGAAATGCAGCAGGCACTGCTCTAATGAAAAGAGCTCCTTCTCAATCTATAAAGCAGTGGCCTGAGCGGTCATCATTTTTTGTACACGAGCACCGCCAACGCCTCACGTCTGCTTGGGTGGACGGGAGGCTGAGCAATTTCGATTATCTCCTACATCTGAACACCCTAGCTGGCAGAACTTTCAATGATCTGTGTCAGTATCCTGTTATGCCCTGGGTTCTTTCAAATTACGTTTCCCAAGAAATCCCTGATCTCTATGATAAAAGTAATTTTCGAGACATGTCCAAGCCAATGGGGGCCTTGAATGATAGTCGTCTAGAAGATTTCATGGAAAGGTTTGAAACTTTTCAAGATCCGACCATCCCACCATTTATGTATGGAAGTCACTACAGTACCAATGCAGGTGTAGTGCTTCACTTTCTTGTGCGTTTGCATCCGTATGCTGGCCTACATAGACAGCTACAAAATGGCCATTTTGACGTTGCCGATCGTCTTTTTTCATCGGTTCCCCGTACTTGGGAAGGATGTACAGGATCATCAGCTGCGGAGGTCAAGGAGCTAACACCTGAGTGGTATTGCTGTCCAACTTTCCTCCGCAATGTAAATCGCTTTAAATTTGGGACTAGTCAAGATGGAGTGGTCATAGATGATGTTGCACTACCACCTTGGGCCAACAATAGTCCAGAACGGTTTATTGAAGTGATGAGAGCTGCACTGGAGAGCGATATTTGCTCTGAAATGTTGCCAGATTGGATTGATTTGATTTTTGGATACAAGCAGCAAGGGCCAGAAGCGGTCAAGGCAAAAAACGTGTTTTTCTACTTGACATACTATGGGAGTGTTGATGTCGCAAGTATCGAGGATGAAAGCTTAAGGACTGCCACGGAGTTGCAAATTGCTCATTTTGGACAATGTCCCATGAAGTTATTCTGGAGACCACATCCCCGAAAAAACATGAACAAACCGAAGGTTGGGTTCGCCGAGTTTGATCTGTACGATCACTTGCATAACAAAAATGCAGAATCACAGGCCGGAAGTTCTCGTACTACTATTAGGCTTTATCCATTTTTAAATTCGCCGACATCGCATGAGCTTCAGTTGGATGCCCCGCCACCAAAATCCAATGCATCTTTTATCGCCGTGAGGCTTGCAGGTATAGACAAAATCTTGACAGTAGATTCTCACGGCATCTTTCACTGTTTTCGCTATTCGTGGAGAGCTGAGCCTTCACTTAGTAAGGATGAAGCTGTAATCTTAAATGAAGAATCAACGTTCCTTACAGACAGCTGCTTCGCGGAATTGGACAAAGGTTGCTTTATCGCTCAGAGGGAGCTTCCTCATTTTCGTGCAGTTCCACGATTACCTCATATAGCATTATGCAAAAGAAATCGCGTGGCAGTGGCCTTATCAAAAACACTGTTTGCTTCACGCACTCTGTTGCTTGCGCTGAGTGATGGCGATGGTATTGGTGGCCTAGCTATGCAATTTATTGACCCAGCCAAAGGACTTATAAAAGGAGAAGCAATCGTTCCGAATGTTCACAGTGAACAAGTTACTGCGATAGCTATGGATCCATTAGGTGTAGCGACTGGTGGGGGTGCTGGTGGTGAACTTGCCATTGTCGGAAGTGCAGACGGAAGTGCGTCTTTGTGGTGGTTTATTTCGTCTCATTATCTACCTATCAGGCCGAAACAACGTATGCGAGGTCATAATGGTTCAACAATACACGCAGTCGCAATAAGCAGTACATTAAATATATGTGCAACCGTGTCTTCTCATCGTTGCTGCTTATTCAGTCTCGGAAACGGCGTATTGTTGTGCAGTATCTCCCCCCCTACCAATCCATGTCCCGATATGATTGATTCTTCCAACAATAACGTCTCTACAGAGTTTTCTGACTCGCCAGCGGCATGCTTCAGTATCTTGGGATACATTATTTTAGTGTGCAAGTCTACCATTAGTCAAAAGTCGGATGATTCCAATAAAAACGTCGATCGTCATATCTACTTCGATAGACAAACTATCATCACATTAAACTTGTTTTCAATAGAAGGAGTGCATTGCGGATCTCGATCACTTGATAGCTTCGTCCCTCACAAAATAATTTCCACATTTGACGGCAGGTCTGTGCTGGTAAGCCGAAATGGTTCTGTGAGCGTACATCTTGTTTCACCTACCAATCCTTTGGCGGTCATGAGTGAATGGGCTATCACGGACGGAAACGGTGAAAGCGTGCCAACGTTTGACATAGATATCGGCCCATCTCTTTTCCGCCCAGTTGTTGCAGCAGCGGCATGTTCGGAAGGGGCTATGCGCTTGCACGCTCTTCCTGGTATAAGTGCCTGGAGTGAGGCGAACAAAAAAGGTACTATGAGTTCTGTTGTGGGTAGCGCGTTCTCTAAACCAGCTGAGAAATTGAAACAAGCTGGTGGTATAGTTAAAGGTATAGGTACCTCGATTGTTGGACTAGGTAGGGAGTTAGGGCGGGAAGCTCTTAGTGATGTTAAGGAGAGAGGAGTTGCTGGTTTTCTTGGGGGCGTTTTTGGGAAAAGTACGGCTAATAGATGAGCAGTTTCTCAGTCATTAAATGATTACATGGCATTGCTAACATACTGTAAAGAAGAGACCTCAATTATCCATTGACCTAAATAAATGCTATTGCAACTGCAAACTGGCTGCTGCACGAACAACCACTTCCGGAGGTAATTCTGGTAAGTTCGAAATCAGTTTAGCCAACCCATGCGCTTTGAATGTACTCTGCTCCTCGGCACAAGGAATGACACCTCTCGTGTTAAGAGAGGGGTTTCGTGGTAGCACTTCTCCATCCTTTATGTCGATAGCGGGGCAAATCAATGCATCAATGTACACGTCTTCTTTGGAAGATACAACTTCCCAAATGGATGGATTTATTATGTTTTCTTCATATAAATTCAAGAGCACGGGGAATCTAATTTTTGATAGTTTTACCTTAGCTCCTGCTATGACATCCATATCGGAAGGTCCGCTTTGGTCAGTGACAGGCCTACGATGTGCTATGACGACAAGCGTATCTGAGGGTGACAAACTAGGTCTGGCGTCATCAAGAAAATACACCAAGCCCTGCAATATAGGATCTTTCCCAGTGGCACTTCTCGTGCCTTGGGGTAACACCGCCCGCCTAGTCGTTCGTTCCGCTGCTACATTTGAGGAAGAATCAGTAGCAACAGAGTCCAAAACATTGTAGCCAAACGAGGATGATGGACAAGACACAGTAAAACATGCTAATAATGCTGCAACTGCGGCAGTACTGGCAATTACTTTGCTACTCTTTTTTATATTGCCTACGTCCCGTCCAACTTCCTGAAAAGGGGCGAGTATTTTTGGATTCTTAGGTGTAGCTGTGAGCTTCAGAGACCAGCATGATAAACAAGTGGAACCCCAAATACTTATTATTAAAGAGCACGTAACAGTAAGGAGACGAAGAAGGTGATGTGACAGCCACATCTTATCTGATAAAAATAAGCAGCAATATAATTGAATGTGTATTCACTTGTACATGTGTGAACGGTTGTGTATGTATGATACATGATACGAGAGGACGCAGAGGGCATGTGAGAGTGGG
>Ga0102692_1035150_pt1 | contig 8573 bp, 2 predicted proteins | sample NOAtaT_2_FD_77368 | JGI IMG/M metagenome (GOLD analysis project Ga0102692, IMG submission 77368) | Metatranscriptome of freshwater lake microbial communities from Lake Erie, under a cyanobacterial bloom - NOAA_Erie_Diel6S_1000h metaT... | ecosystem: Environmental > Aquatic > Freshwater > Lake ...
AATAAACCTCAAAAAACAAGTGATCGCGTGACCTGGCACTAGTAGGTACTACCGTGCTATGCAATGACGTCTAGTACTAGTCTCTCTGCAGATGGATTATCCTCGTCAGCGGGAATCCCATTTGAGTTAGATGATGATGAAGTTCTACTAGATGCGCTTCGTTTGCATAAGAAGGATGTCATTAGTAGGAAGCGATTAGATGTGTTGGTCCAAAGATTACAGCAGGATGCCCCTAAGAATCTGGAGGAATTTTGGTCGTGGTTGGTTACCAGTACTATCTCACAAGAGGCACAGCATTTCCAATCGACACCACTGACTGCTGCTTGGAGCACTCCTGCTCCTTTTCCGTCGACGGATAGCAACCAATCTTTTCAACAACAGCAACAAGTACAAATACCACCCGTATTCCAATCGAAGGAAGAGGGGAAAAATCATTTGCATATTCTCATGACATTGTTGTATCTTTCAGAATATCAAGCGGTACAGTTGACCTACCTAACAATAGAGAAATTAGTCACTCTAGAAAAGGAGGATAGAAAAGAAGTGCAATCCACATTACTAGGAGGGTTACTTGGATCCTCAACGTTTTTGTTCCATTGTATATCGGTTTATTATACGCAAAATGCAGCACGTATACGATGCTTAACGGAGTTATTACGGATAGAGCAGAGTGGCGCCAGTAAGGGCGAGCCGACTAGTGATGACAAACAGTTATCTCAACTGTGTACATCATCACTCAACACCTTGACTAGAAACGCTGCAGAAGCGGAAACCACATCTACTACTACAAACTCTAATCCTACGGCTTCCTCCTCTCAACCACCTTGGTTATTTACCATGATAGTAGCGCGGTTACTACTACCACCTCCCTGTCCAACATGGGAAGCATTACAACCTCTCCTTCGTAAGCAGCGGATGGAAGAGGCTACCCTTGACGTCATGTCGGAGATACATGATGCCATGAGCTTTTACCACCAACAACAAGCCGATTCCCTGTTGGATTGCCTGCTCGCCGCACTATATCAACGATTCTTCCCCTCAACCCAGGATACACTTTGCCTATTCAAGGCCTTGGCCAAACTGCACTTTTTTAGTTCGACTACTACTCCTACTAAGGCCTCCACTACTCGTAGCCAGCGTCTTTCCTACCTATCCGGTTTAATTTGCATGGAAACCATGGGTCTTTGGCGTGCAACAACAGCACAACAACAAAACCATTCCAAGGCAGAAGAATTTACCATTGCTGCAACTGCAACTATTGCAGATAACACTAACCGACTGAAACAGATAGCAGCAACGCCTGAGAATACTGCCATCTCCCCCCAAACCTCTTATCCGTATACAAGTAGACGTAGACGACGTCGTCGTGCTGCTAGTACACCCATAACTACACCAGTAGACACTTCTACCAACATAAATTCCAAAAACATATTAAGCACAGGAACCAACACAAACGAAACGCATTCTTGGGTTTCAAATCACCCGCTGCTTACAGGATTGCAGGATTTTTCGAATATTGAAGCTATAGTGTCAGGTTTGAAAGAAATGGCCTCTATCCTTCTCATTTCTACAGCTCAACAGCAGTCAATTATGTGTGATACGTCATCATCAGCAGTACCAACACAACGGTATCCTCAATCAGTTGCCCTACTTTCCCTGGGCCTCCTATTACGCCTTGCTTCTTTATCTTTCCATAAAAATAATGACAACAACAACAACGTTAAAACTGAGCAAGAGAAACTTCTAATGGAAGAACTTGATTCATTGGCTGTACAATGTGTTCAAGAATCCAATGATTCCTTGGGTGGGTTCGACTATCTAATTGAAATGATTGATGACTTACTATCATTTGTAGAAGGACAGCAAGACGATTGCGATGAACAAGAAACACCTGAAACTATATCATATGCCAGTATTTTTATTGAGTTCTTATCAGCTCTACTACTTGGATTTTATCCCATGTTCTCTGACCCAATGAAACTACTAGCACCTTCGTCGTCCAGCCAGCTCAAGAAGGAAATCATTATCAAGTCCAATGATATTCAATTTATTTGTCAAGCGGCATCGACCATCTTCTTCAAACGGCCCACGTTATGCACTCTTTTTTGGAAGGACTGGCAAGATCAACAATTCACGGCTATGACATGCTTACTCCAAACATCCTATTTACTTGCAGAAGAAGGTGTGAGGCCACAGCCATACAAGGCAGGAACTACAGCTCTTTGCCAATTGTCAACCTTTATCACATTACTCTCATCCTTATGCAGTTCTTCCTTGGAATTGACACAATATGCTACAGCTACCATGCTCCCCCCGTCATGGATTGAATTGTGGTTGGATGCAGTAGTGGAATTTCAGTCGAAACCATTACGGCAGGCATGTCCAATTAGTGAAGAGGATAACAACTTAGTAGTGAAACGGATAGATAGAGCCTTTGAAGCCTTGAAGGACCTAGCTTCTGTTTACCCAAAATTTTTGCAACAAGCTCTCGAAAATAAAATCTCCTACTATGTTACAAGAATCTATCGTATATGTATTTCATCCTTGGGGAGGATATCAGTGAATGCTACCCTATTAATGTCATACTTATGTTCTGCAAGAGAAGAGGAAAAACAAAGTAATCAGACACTTGAACTACCTTATGATAACGAATCATCAATCCAATGGACCATGGAACTTCTGTCCCTATTAGTCAATAATTACAAAACTACTATGACTACTACTATTCTACCAAGCAGGGTATCCACTACTAGAAGTGGATTTGGAGTGTTTACGGACGCCCTACTAGCTGCAGATTCTTTCAAGTCTAGTCAAGATTTCAATCGAAGCAATGAGATACCTTTCCTGCAATATACAGCAATTCTTCAACTTATAAAATCTCTCGCATCGCAGCTAGAACCAATTGTTGTACAATCCTTGCAAGGAAGAGTTAAAAATTCACTTTTTCATGACGAAATGGATGGAACTAAGGTCACACATTGTCTATCCTATCTCGAGGTTATTTGCGATGGATTTTTTTTTGGCGCGGACTATGGTTACCAGTATCTTAAGAAACTTGGATAGTGATTTGAAATTAAGTTTCATGGTTGCTAACGCTGCCCTCTCAACAATTCAAGCTATTATAAATGCTCTCTTCTCTCTCATGACTTACAAACCCAGCTCTCTACAACAAGACGTGACTGTCGCTGCATTCCAAGCACTGTTCTCTATACTATGTACATTGTCTTCTCCTTCCACTGGATTTCCTACTGCAATTGGAATGTTTGCCACTGTACCAGTTACAATCGGATGGTTCAGGGCAATGCACCAGTGCTATGACTTGTTTCAGTTAAGAAGGATTAATGACGTCAATAGTACACCAATGCAAAACGACGCATTTTTTAACGAGATCAAAAGTGGCAAAGAGTTTTCTCTAGATACATCTCTCAAACTGTATGCAGGTGAGTTGCGTTCTGACTTGGGTCGAATATCTATCGCTGTAGGCGGATGTGGTGATGGTGATCAAGGTTCGTACACAAAGTGGATTTGGAAAACGAGCAACTCCGCACTTCGCCTTTTACAGACATGGGCGGATATAAGTGCCTCAAAAATCTTTACTACATATTATAAGCAAATGCATAGTTGCAATAGCAGCATGTCTTCTGCACTTGCCGCTGACACTGCTGCCGATATCACAGAATTGACCCCGTCCACTCTACTCTGCCGTAGTGTTATCGACGATACCACGCGAAATTTCCTCCTTTGTCTGTTGCAACAGATAGAAACACGCGGCATGGCGAGTACGAGACACTTCAATTTCGCTCGTAATAGAGACAATGCTACCACTAATAGGTACATTTCTGGTTCTCAAGTGGAGTTGATGTTGCACCACAAATCAATGTTACCTTCGGAGGCTTCCTGTATCGCTCAACTGACTCGGTATTTGGCACCCATTGCTTCAAGTTGTAATGAGAAAGATATCATAGACGATTCTGTTCAGCTTCACGTGTACAAATTGATGCTAGTCTGTCTTCCATTGAAGACGTTTTACTCCAATGAAAAACAGAAGACAAAATCTGCCACTTCATCTGTTGTGACTTTTCAAGCTCTTCACGGAGGGGTATATCTCCAGAAACTTCTTTCTTCCGCTCTAGCCGCTTCTAAATTAAACGATTATTCATCTTCGAGTGCGATTGACCGTTTAGTTAGCTTTTCCACGTATGCGCTTGATTCTAATGAGGTGTCTCTTTGCAATTCCATAATTCTTGGGAGGGATTGGGATGAAGAGAAAGACACTGATGTTAGTCCGCCGCAAGCCTTGAAGGCGAAAATGGGTGCAATGCTAGATGTGCTAAGAATTGCCGACAGTGATGAATTGCAAACTGATCAGTTGAGTGTCGCATGCTCTATAGCTTCATTCCTCGCTATGTTGTGGGTAAAGATTCGGTTGGTCACTAGCGTAGATCTACACAAAACTCATGAGAAACCTGTGACTAGAGAAACTTCTCGTAATGCAATGGAACGTTTTATTTCAATGCTTCTATTGAATGATGATTTTTGGGGTCTTCTAATGAGGTTGATAACACGTTATACAAGTGTCAACGTTTCTTCATCTAACCACGATCAAGTTGAATTTTATCTGGGAAAGTATCGCGACCGGCAAAATGCCACAAAAAGAACATGCTTGAAGATCAGTTTAGTAAGCTCCTGCTTACGCATTGTAACTTCAGAATTGCAGTCAACTCGCAACGATAATTTTAAAGGGTTATCAAGTGTATTACACAGATCCTTGTTTTGTGATGGAGCTGGTAATAAGATGATTAGTCTGCATCAGTGGACTCAGTTTTTTGTGAGCTCTTATCACGAAATCATAAGCAATGGGGCAGAAAGTACAGGTCTCTCTTCGTTGCTTTCATTTGTTCAAGTTTATCTTTCGATTTTTTGCAACAAGGAAGTAGTGAATGCAGACGGAATCCCGCTTGTTCCCTCGACTTTCTTTCCGTACTCCCAAGCAGAAGACATAGCTTTTTTGTTAAGCTCAACAATGAGCTCATGGGCTAACGTTTCTATTGATCAAATATCTTCATCTTCAGGAAATCATTCCGCGGCCGCAGTTGATATACTTCTCCGGAGCTCGGCTTTATTAGCAGAAATTCTTGTGTCGGTTCTTTCGTTTTGCCATGCAAACTTGGAGCGCGCTTATTTAGTCAATCTACAAGAAGTGGCAGATGCTTGCCTTCATTTGATTCAGCTTGCAGGTGCCCAGTTGTTTCCTCTTGCAGTGACTCATTATTTAGGCAGCCATCATCATTCTGCGGAATCAGCTGAGATTGGGTTCCTTTTAAGGCTTCGCTTTTTGGTCGCTATTCTATTATTGATTCAATCCACTCCCGTAGCTACAAATGTTACTGTCTCTTGGATCAAACAGCAGAAAGCACAAGAAACGTGGGTTGGTTTAGTAGACCTGGCTTCCGATACTTTACACCTTTTACACTGCGCTCACTTGAAAGGCCCAGAAGTGCACCCTATTTATAATTTTGGTTCCTTTAGCGCCCATTATGAATTACTTACTGTGTCTATAGCGATATTGATAGCTCTACTTCCTGGCAACTCCCATTGCAATGTTGTAGCTACGACCCCCGATGTTTACACCAAAAAGTTTGCAAGATCTCTAACTAGAAACAACTGCTTGGATGTAATGACTCGCCATTTAGTCGCAGAGACGGGAAACGCGTATGCAGTTCTTATTCAATATATTGGACAAACACCACACGCACATTCTGAAATTTCTCCACAGTATCATAATGCTATTGCAACTTTTGTGAGCATAGTAGATTTTGTGAGTCAGCTTGTTCTCATGGAGTCAAATTGTGTAGAGGTCTCAGATATTTCAGGTTTGCTAGCAATAATTAGATCAATGACTGTCAACCCTCTCATCGAGGCATGCTGCAAGAAGTGGTACTCTTGGACGAGTGATAGTGGATCCGATGTTTGTGATTTTCGAGGTTACATACCACTTCAGGAACTCTTTTATTTGAAGAACAAGCTGTTTAAGGAAGACTCGAGGAAAAGCGTGTTAAAGTATCCTTTCATGAAGTCCCGTGGCATGCTCATGTCCATCAAAGTCGCTAAGGATGACGAAGTGCACAAGATATGGATAAAAATTCTGCTAATGATTTCTTCATTAGTGCGGAGTTCAAGGAAGAAAATGAGCACTGGCGTTATATCTGATTCCGAGAAAAAGCTTCTGCAAGGAAGTATTGAGCTGGCGATTGATGTCACGCGTTGTTACGATTATGTGTTATTGTCCGCCCTATGGTCCTTTGATCGAAAAGATCGCATCACTAAACATGATGAATTTGCTTCAGCTGTCCCGCCTCGACGATTCACACTAAATGGCCTTTCAGAGGCATGCGCATGTTTGTCTCTTGTGTCTGAGTTGTGTTACCATGATGAAAAGTGTCCATCCCTTTTAAAGCAATCATCTCCAAGTCTTCACAAAGCACTTGTTGATGCTAGTCTATGCACCTTGTGCAATTTGGCGTCTTTCCTTGGATCAGTTTCTGCGGCAAGGAGCCTCTTCGATTTAGTTGGGCAATTCAGAGCCCTTGAAAGTGGAAATTTATCTGTGATAGGAAGACACGGCGTGCAGTCTAAGAGTCCCACTACTCAACAACGTGCATCTCTTCAACTGCTTTGCCTGCATCCACTTTTGGCGAATGGAGTCCCGAACGCCCGTCATGACGCTATCACTAATTCTCACTACGTAAGCAGCAAGTGTGCCTGCATGACAGAAATCGACTGTCAGTTAAATTCGCGAGGTATTGATAATTTTCCAGAAGAAAACGTAGATAACCCAAGAAGTCCTAGTGGTGATAGTTTTCAGCTTTATGTGAACAATGAGTTTACGGCTAAAATTGAGGAATTAGCTGCATGCACAGTTAATAACGCATTATTGGTTATTCTGAGGTCACATCCATTGTCAATGTCCTTTGTCTCTTTTGATGCTATGGAATTGGCCTCTGAAGATGCTGCAAGGTTGGTGAAAGTAGGAACAATTATTGCTGTGCGACCAGTAGAAGTTCCGTGTTGCTTGCCGCGGCAGTTTGCAATAGAATATCTACCTCATCAAGGAGGATTATTCCGGTATGCTCAAGTATTGGGATGTAATGCGATTGAATGTAAATGGTTAGTTGAATATCTAGGGCCTTGTGAAAAAAACTCATCAGCTAGTATCCAAGATTGGGTGTCTTTCAAGCGTCTTGCGGGAATCTTTGACATGGACAACCTGAAACCAGTTTTGGCTTTCACCCCTGAAAATCTGAAAGGAGTCGTAGAAAGATCGGAATCAAGTGAACCATCTATCGGTCATTTATTGCTTATACTGCAATGGTGCAAACAGCAAGCGAAAGGTAGAACGATGCGTTCGACCGAAGCTGAATCACTACCCCATGTTGTGCTACAATCCTTGGCTGGGCGAGCCTCTCAGCTGCTTTTGCAGGAAATTGATTTAGCAGAAAAATTGGGCATTGAGACTTCAGACGAAGTTGCAACCGAGATCAACTCGCAGCTACTTTATGTATTTGGTGGTGATATTTATGACGCCTGCAGCTTTTCTACAACAATAGATGAACAAGCATCTCTGTTAGAAAACCTATTAGGAAAGGAGTTTTGGAGCGTACTTCAGACCAAACTGAGGTATCGACTTGATTCTGCAAGACAGAACCTTCATGCGATTCGAGCGAGATATGAGCGGAGTCCAGTGCGGCTGGTAGAAGAAAAAAGTTTCCAAAATTTTAAGTTTACATAATAAGCTTACGTTCGAGAAGGTACTTCTATTTAATGTAACATAGTTAAGGCTGTATAGAAATCCCTATAGTTCGAAAATTTGATCGTCACCACATGCTTCATTTACCAGAGTTTATGCCGGGTAGACCGAGAGTAGTCTTTAGCTCGAGGAATGTTGATAACTTCAACTGACGAGTTGAATGAAATTGCACTATTAGAACGCGGTATTTTGTTTTTCATTAAACTTGTTGTAGAGATGGTAGTACTATTTAATTTGCATGGTGGGGTGGCTTCTTGGTAACTTATAGTATCATTGGATACAGGTATGTCAAGCACCTTATTAGGCCTATCTCGCTCGTCTAGTGTGCTTTCGTTTTCACCTCCCGAGAAAGTTTGGCTGGACCTCGTAGGGCAACCGATAACGGTGGCACTGCTAACTTTTGCTTCCAAAATTTCTTCCTCGCTATTATTATCAAAGGCTTTTGCTGCAAGTTTTAAAGGAACAGTAGATACCTGCGAATGACTACTGAACGAAATGCGGGCTACATATTCACGACGTGCTTTCCTCGTTCGACAAGATTCTGCATCCAGTCGAAGAAGGCGCATAAGCTTTGCTATGAGACTTGAATCAAGATTTGAAGAAGGAGAAGGCCTATGGATCGATAATGAATCTGGTCCGGAACTTTCATCCTTCCAAGTGCTCTTCATGGAATAAGGTTTGGTTTTTCGTGACTTCATAGTACTCTAGACAATCAAGGCACAGCAAACACAAAGATAAAAAACCTACATACTAGCATACTATGTTG
>Ga0102692_1072798_pt1 | contig 8355 bp, 2 predicted proteins | sample NOAtaT_2_FD_77368 | JGI IMG/M metagenome (GOLD analysis project Ga0102692, IMG submission 77368) | Metatranscriptome of freshwater lake microbial communities from Lake Erie, under a cyanobacterial bloom - NOAA_Erie_Diel6S_1000h metaT... | ecosystem: Environmental > Aquatic > Freshwater > Lake ...
ATATTTAATTTAAGGAAGAAGTCAAAGTACACAACCATATCGTGATACTTGGCATACAGATATTCTGCCATCTCTACTATTTGACGGACTGCAAAGAAGCATTACTATTTCAATTTCACCTTTTAATTCGCCAGCAGCCAAAGTAGCATCAACAATAAAGTGACCCACATTTTTTCGACCAATCAGTGTCAGCTCGCCACTTTCGAGCGCGTAAGCGAACACTAAACCCTGCTTGCGGAAGAGTACAACAACAGCGTCCTCGAGTGATAAAATGAAAGCAACCGGCGCCAACCCCATTGAAAGTGAAGGCTCTGGAAGGTTTTTCTTGAGTTCACATTCTTCAACATTAACATCAATTTGAGATTTGATCAATCTTTTTAGTGCAGGCTCATTGTTGTTGAGCCCTTGTGATAAGGACTCAACCTTCAAAATAATTCGAGTACCAACACCTTCTTCATCATACTCCTGACAGAGCAAGTATAACCAAGGGAGAAAAGCTCTCCTTTTGCGACCAAAGTTGGGAGGCTTGCAAAACGCGGCACTTACAACATTCTGTCCAAAGCTGGTGGGTGGGACACTTGTTATGAGGGAAATGCCCCACGCTTCAATGCCTGTTCCAAGTTCAGCTTCAGAGGAGCAAACGAGAGCTAATGCCAAAGTGGTCCTTGAAAGAGTTCCATCCAATCCATTACTTCCACCTTCTTCATACATAAGTATGCGCTTATTCTGCAGTTCTGGGCTTCGTCTCCAGATGAGGCGAGGTGATGGATCTACATCTAACGGTAACCAATGAAATCCTCCAAGAGGAGTGATCAACGAAAATACAACCGTATTACCGTGAGCTTCTTCTGGGAGTGACCTCCAGAAATTCAGCTTTGTCGTCATAGAGAGTTCAACCTAAGCTCAAGAGAGTTCAAAAAATTATCAAATAGCTATTATACATTTACGCTACAGACACCTTAAGGTCATCACTTACCAGCATTATCTTATTTTTTAGATCGTAGACAATCAATTTCTTTTCCTTTGCCAAAAAACAGCAAAGGTATTGGCTGGCACTGGAATTAACCGCGTCACTAGTAATTGCTCCGGAAGCACTAATGGCGTAAGTCTTCAATGCAGTTTTCTGACCCACTGTGTATAAAACTGTTTTATCAGTTCCACATATTGATATTGATGGGATACCACTTTTTTTGGTGCTATGAACAGCTCCACGATTTCCTCCAAAATGTCGAGCTGCGGGTGGTCCTCGAATCACTGCCGCCGCAATGCTTTTCCGCATTTCCTCTGATAGCAACTTGGACTCCTCTAGGAAAAGCGACTGACAAGAATTGTCGTCATTATCCTCATCTAGCTTGTCTTTCTTAGAGTCTTCGAAGCCCTCTGATTGTGAAGTTTGCAATGCACGTTTTTCATGTATTTTATTGTGGAGCGCGTCCCTATCATCCAGCGGAAGCGGCACTATTTCTACAGCAGTAGATTTCCCAGAGGAGGAGAGCGGAGAATCTAGTGTGTTACCAGTTTCTAACCCTTTGTTATCCACTAGACGCAAAGTACCTGGATCGGAGATCAAACCGGCATCCGATTCGTAGAGGCTCGCTTTCAGATTTCCTCGTGATATACCCTCCATCTTCCATTCATCTCTAACTTCAGCATTGACTGGTATTATTTCTTTGGCAGGCGACGTTTCTACTGAAGGTAACGCGACAGATGTTCGAGCTAATCTCGGTGCGATAGCTACTAGAGGAGTAACGGATGGAAGGCGGCGCGCCTTTCGATCAAGACTTCTTATCTTAACTTTGAATTTTGGTCTGCTTTCGGCAGCTGAAAGATATTCATACATGCTCGCCCTGATATCACTATCACTACGATCGCAGTTCCAAACCCGAATCTCCGTCATACGGAAACCGGCTACACCATTTAATCCAAAACAGAGTCCTGTTTCCTTGAGACATTCATTTAAGTCTTCTGGATTTGGAATCCATGGCGAAGCTAAACTTACAACACTACGCGAAGCCGTTTTACCTTTCATTACAATGCGCGCGCTAACTTCAGTGACAGAAGGTAATCCTCTACAGGACAAAATAAGGCAAACATGGTTCCAGCGTTGAAAGGAAACCATTCCACGACCGACTGAAGCACCGTAATTGACTGACTCATCGCTGCCATGGCTTGAATCTTCACTTATTTTTTTGTCCAACTCGGTGGTGCTTAAAAGTGAATCACTGCAAGTGCGAAATTGTAAATGTCCTGAAGGGAGAAGCACAAGCTCCCATAACAATCCGTCCGTCATAGTAGCGCAGCAGTATGCTAGTCGAGAAGTGCTAGGTGCGATTGATCTTCGAACAAGGATAATTTCGTCAAGTAAAAGCTCTTTGTTAGGGCAATGGAACCAAAACTCAAGTGAACATCGTTGTCTGGGCTCATGCTCGTGTGAGTGTAGAATCCCTACATCAAGGCTACTACCCCGTTTTACCTCCACAGCTAGTCCCGCAGCACTATTTTGATGCTTCTGGTTTGTATAGACCAAGTCATAAAGAACGCTAACCTTCCCTTCCTCTCCCTCATCGACACTTGTTGTTGTAGCTTCAAGAGTGACAATATTTGTGCCTAATATAATTCCCCTATGCTTATTAGGACTAAGATCTTGGACTCCTTCCTGTAGCCAGCGCCGATCTTCATCTCCGCCTTCAGAGAAGCGAAAATAAGCAGCTAAATTTTCTTCATCGGATCGGCCTTCTCCAATCCCTGCACACCATCCATTGCTTGATGCTGTATCAATATGCTGAAGACAAGTTTCCTCAGACGCAGCAGCTGCTGCCAAAATTCCTGACAGAACAGTAACGCCACTTTCTTTGGCTGCAGCTGCTCCTTCCTTACCTAAGATTGCAGGTCTACAACGACCCAGCCAATCTTCAATACCATCAAGCAAAAGAAGTTCTTCCTTTTTCCCTAAAGGGCCCTTGCACCATACATTCTTAGCGTCGACAACAGGTATCGACCATACTTCTTTTTGCGGCCTGTCTTTTGATAGATCTAAATGATTTTTATATTCTGATAGCAACGAACGACGAATTCGTCTCGACCACCTAGACTCCTGAACGAGCGGCGATAGGTAGAATGTCCACCGACTTGCAGCAAAATCATGATTATTTGAGGCGCTGTCTACCGTCCTTTTCTCGTTACCGAGGCAGTCTTTCAGTTCCAAGAAAGTTGCAGCTATGGCACTACACATTGACTTGCATTCAGTGGGTTCTGTGACTTTTATTGTACCTTCTCCTGCTAGCAGATGCATGGGTTTTGCTTCACTAGTTGAATATAGTTCAGAAAATAAAAGGAAGCATGTGATGAGCTGCTCAGATTGCTCATTTCCCGCTAAATCCAATAATTGCACTGCATCAAATCTTTTCCCGTTGATGACAGCATCAATACCATGAATATGACACAAGAAAGAACTAGGGTCATACGAATCAAGTAACGAAACACTCATAGAATTTCCAGGGTCAGAAACGTATTCTGAGAGATAACGATTGCCGTGCATCAACACTTGTTTTAATTCATCAACGCTGGATGAGTTTTTCGCTTTAATCCACACCGGAATCCATCGAGGGAAAACGGCGCCATGAGCCTTTTTGATTGTCAGCATTGAGGAAGCTGCATCAATACACTGATGATCACTCAGCATCTGGTACAGATGGGCCGTTATACCAGTTCCTTGTATTCCTATCCCTTGACATTCTCCGTGGGGAACGTTAGACAACCTTCTACCGAAACGTTCAATAGCGGATCGTAGGGTACCTTGTACGACGTCACTATCGATCGCACATAGCAGTGGATTATCACAAAGGCATAGTGCGTTGGCGACGAGTGGCTCTAGCAGTAGCGCAGGCTTTGTCACAGCAATTGGTGCAAGAAAATGTCTTTCATCAGAAAACTCACATACGCTATCTGAATTAATACTTTCAAGATAGTGGAACCTGTCTGGAAACATTGAAAGGAATAGAGGCAAAGAACCATGTTTGATTGGTCTTTCCAATGTTGAGATACTTCCAGTTGTATACGGTTTATCAAGGCAACTAAGATACCGTATCTGCGATGAGGGAACATGGAACCCTATCGAAGAACAAAAACACACGCATCTTGAACCAAGTGGAATTAATGCATCACAGGATACAGACGCTGAAATTTGTGAAACTATAAGAAGTGAATGATCAACAAGTAAAACACGAAGTTGAGTTGATACGGCAACGAGTGGTTTCAGAGAGTTATCTTTTGGAAGGCTGATTAAAGTAATAATCTCTTCCCCTTTTTGCAGCCATAAAATTGAGGAATCTTCAAATGGAAGCTTTTCTGTCAAAAAAAAATCTGTTGAGTTGCTATCGAAAGTAAAATTCTTCTCAATGATAAGGCAAGATAAGCCATCTCGTGCGGACGTTCCCATAAATGCAAGCTTGTTTGTTTCAGATAAAATAAAAATACGACGAATTTCAACGTAAGAGTCAGACGTCCTGTTATCTCGAATATCTAGTTTTACATTTTTGTCTTCACGCCACAAATTGCATCCTTTGGTGGGATCAGTTCTTTTAGAGAGGGTAGAAAGTGAATATCCATCGTTTCCAAGAACTATAATTTTCAACAAATCATGTATGACATCATTGAGTTTATTTGGAAAGAAGGCAACGTCTCGACCGTGATGAAGCTCTGGAGGACCTAGTAACCTTTTCTTATTCTCTAACGGTATGAGTGTATAGGCAATGGGATCTGCATTCACATTTTCCATACCCCTTATCATTGGGCAATATAATACGATGGCGACAGAACTCGAGTTGTCAACGCATAAACGACGAGGAATTAGTCGTGCCGATGAGTTAGTGAACATTAAATCACATACAACTGAAGTGGTTGTCCCACCTAATGGATTTACATCCGTATCTTCCCACTCTCTATCATATGAGGTACAGCAAAGCCAATAACGTTGCATGGGTGGTGACCAATAAAATTTGGATGCAGGCAAATCAGGGTCACCTGCTTCATGCACCCGGCAGGATAATAGCTGCGTAAATATCCAAAAATTACTTTGCTCTCCTTTTAAGGGCATGCCGAAAGAGTCTAACCCCCCAAGTGAAGTCGATGATACTGGGCGAAAGTGTGCAGAGAAGTAGGGATCCGAAAAATGAAGTCCACCAAGGCCCAAGGAGAGTTCTCCATCACCTTCCCAAGAAAGGGCTGATGTTTGACCTTTGCCTAGTGTGTCCAAGGAAGGGAAAAGCAAACATATTTTTCCTGCTAAGAAAACTGGAATGAATGGATAGGTGGTAGAATCAATAAGGGACGGAGGTGATGTAAGATCAGTAGCTAGCGTTGAAAAGGAATTCTGAGACAAGGTAACAAAGCTAGCCTTTTGTTTGGCGTTGGCGTGGGAAAATTTGTCAAATACAGGAAGATCTAAATAGCCAAGTACAAGCCTACAATATGAAGTATTTCGTCTACTGTCATTTGATTGAAAGCATAGTGCTAGTGCAGGCGGATAATGTGGCCCAAGATTTGACCATACGACCATCGTTCTTACAGGCTCTACCCGCTTGTTTTCAGCATTTTTTTTCAAGGCGGCTATGGATGCCTTAATACTTGCAAATGGGGGTAGGATAAATGTATCATCCAAATTTTGCCTCTGGTGTTCTGCTAAATGTTCTACTTCGAAGTATTCATTTGTGTATGCACTCTTGCTTCCATGGCGAGAGATTGACGTGGTAGAGAGTTCTGATTCATCGTGTTTTCTTCGATTGGCTGGTGCTATATGGTACACCAAAATTCCGTTTAAGAATGATGCCGCTAACATGCATAATGGTGCATTAGAGTTTAAAGAAGTTGATGGAAACCATGCAAGATGAGTGCAATAGTTAGATTTTAAGGTACATGCGTCCATGACATCGAGTTCGTATGCATCGAAAAGAGTTTCTTCACTCTCCAGCAAAACCTCTGCACCCTGCAAAATATACAAAGGTTCAAGAAGCTGCTTTTGCTGTGAAGCGGTGTTGTTATCGCTCATGCGATTCGTTGACATGGCTGAATCGTATGTCCAGACGCTTACACTTCCTAGATTGGTGGCGACAGCAAGGTACTTGAAAGGACGCTTCGGATGACAGGTAACACCAAGCGCTGTAATTGTAGATGATTGTAATGGTCGTAAATTGACCTTCGAAGTTTCTCTATTCACCACAGAGCACGACCAAGATCCACGAATGTGTGGCTTGGCGATATACACGCACGCTACAGCTTCGGATGCATCTGTACTGACATAACATGATCCACCTAGGAATAGCAATCCATCTGCAGAGCAAAGATATTCTGGATTGTATGATACAAAACTGTGAGATGAGACTCCTATCATTGTAGATTCTTTAGGAGGGTAAAGAACATACTGAAGAGTTGCGACCCTTCCAGATCCATACCCCCACTTCCAACCCGCTATAACAGTTATGGTACATGTAGTATTAGTACCTGTTAGGATAGTCAGGTCGATTACTGCTGAAACATCGGTACAAGCTTTACCATCTGGACTGCAGTGGACACCTGAAGCAATGGATTTAATGGAAGAGATATCAATACCAATTGCAAACAAGTTTGAATTCGATGAGAGAACAGTAGACACTTTCTTCAAAAATTCTGAGGATAATATAGAGGTACATAAAATAACATGTCCTTGATTTGGATCAACCTCTTCAAGGTAGTAACAATTTTCAGCGGAAGATACTCGACATGTGATAAAGTTTCCTGTGAAACTATTTATAACTGGCTTAACGGTCAAATTACACTCATATGGAAGTTGAACTGATTGAAGAACTATTTTTCTTTGGACAGGTTGATGATGTTGTGGTTGATTTTGTGCAGTAGACTTAAACTCTGTCTTTTCCTCAGAGCTATCTTGGTTAGTATTTTCTACTTTCGCCGGCCTGGCATCATCAGGGGAATCAGAAAGCAACTCTTTTTGATGTTCATTGATATGTTCATTATCTGAAGGCCAGACCAGCTCTTCAACCTCTGGATGCAAATGGAAAAAGATGGAGCTATCGATAGTCTTAGCGATCGGATTGCTTCCGTCATCGTCAATGGAAGAGGAGGAAAAGAAATCTATTTCTTGTTGGATATTTCTACTGTCTTCAGCGTTCCAATTTTGTTGCTGTTGTGGCAATGAAAAATTACCCTGAAATTGAGGTGACGAGAAGAAATCTGTAAAAGCAGATTGTGTCTCGACATGTGATAGCTCAGCTTTTTCACCCCAAGTCTCCTCAATTATATCTGAGCCTTTTTGGTCGTTTATCACAGACGATGAGACGTGCAGAGAATGGCCAGAAAAACATTCTTCCTGACGAAAATCATCTGGTGTCTCAGCATAAGACGTGTTTCGCGCAATCGTGTTTTGCTCGTGGCTCTGGTTATTACTACTTTTATTGTATTGTTCACTTTCCATATTGTGTAAGGAATCGGCCATTGATTTATCAGTAGACGGAACCAAATCGGCACTACTATAATCTGCAGCAATCACTGGTTGTATGGCAATAGACGCTTGAAGAATTTTTTGCTTCAAGGACAACATATGTGTTAGAGTTGGCTCAGTTTTGATGAAAGATTTCGTTCCGAACGGCTTGATGGGCTCATAGCTGACATTAGATGTTATATTTGAAGGATATGCTGAAGATTCATCAGAGTTTGTAGGTGATGAGGCTCGCGGGGATGATCTTGGAAAGGGAAAGGTAGTAGGAGCTGAAGTAGCAGGGTTAATACGTTGCGGTTGTCTCCTATCAGATTCTATATGTATTTCTTTATCAGCTCCATGGTACAATCGTCTAATGGAATGACTGGTTGGCCTGTTAATACCAATACCAGCATCCTTCTTTGCACTTTTAAATCCCGCGAGAGATGTGAGGCCACTGCTTACTTTGGTGCTACTGATCTGACCTCTTTCCTCTTTCCAACAACCGATTTCAGCATTATGTCTTGTTAAATGACCCTCAGTTAATAACATTTCCTCAGATTTCTGTCGACGCATCTCCAGCTTATACTTGAGCTCCTTATCAATAGCACCAGCTACAGTAGATGGATCCTCTAGTGTCCGTGCACCACAAGCAGCAGGTTTGCAGTCATTGTCATCGGGTTCGTCGTCTGAAGTGGGCAGAACGGCATTACACTCGATGCAATCATCTTCTGACTTCCTACGGCGCAATTCCAATATAGCTTCAAGTTCCTTACTTAATACCATTATCTAGCGTTAAATACCGACATAGGACATCACTACAACTCCTCCATCGATCTCAAATAATGTTCAATTATTTTTTATCGCGTCCAACAACTGGTAGG
>Ga0102692_1005137_pt1 | contig 8261 bp, 2 predicted proteins | sample NOAtaT_2_FD_77368 | JGI IMG/M metagenome (GOLD analysis project Ga0102692, IMG submission 77368) | Metatranscriptome of freshwater lake microbial communities from Lake Erie, under a cyanobacterial bloom - NOAA_Erie_Diel6S_1000h metaT... | ecosystem: Environmental > Aquatic > Freshwater > Lake ...
GTTATATACATTTACTCTATCTAAAGGATTCCTAACACGGCCATTACTAGAGTTACTGTCTGATGATACGGCAGCAGTATGTGAGGAATTTCCAGTGCATTTCTATTATTTACTTGCGCCTCGTGTGAATGCAAAAAACAACATTTCTTTAAGCCTGACAGTGTTGCCGAGGAGATTCAAGATGAAAGTAAACGCTCAATAGTGCCAGACGATAGTTCAGGCAAAGGCATTGTTGCTTTCACAGGCATTTGCAAAAATATCTGTAAGTTGCTTAGACATTGTTATAGCATATTTCCCAATGTCAGACTGCTGACCATTGTACAAACAGCAATTCTTGAACACTAAAAGAATATCTTGCTGAAGATCTTGAATATTCTGGTATTTTCTTATCGACTTTTCAATCGTTAAAAAATCCATCGGCTTAGACACCATTTTCAAATATGTTTCCTTAAGGCTAGGAAATTTCTCAATTACAGGTGCATCAAATACCGCGTCATGATCCATTTCAATTAGACTCTGAATAATGGCACGAGCAACTGTGGTAGTCTTCTTAGAATTGATGTCTGGCCAAGGTGCAACGTCGAAAGGATCAACCGGCTTAACATTTTTGTTCCTTTTCCCTCCTGTTTTTTTGGAAGGGCTGGAAAGCTCTGGAATTCATAGTATTCATGTTAAAAGGAAAAGAGGAAACATAAATTTACAATCTTCGATAGTTAGTAACACATTCAAACTTCAACTGAAAGCTCACTTTGATGTGTTAGATATTTTGCACTTCGTTTGCTAGAGTTGCTCAAATAATCGCTGCTACTAGTAGAATATTCCTCTTCTTCATTTTTTGTGGAAGCGGTAGAAGCTGTCTTCCTCCGATGTGCGACCCTTTCGCCTAAATGAATTGATTTAGACTTATGACTTGCCTTACTAGCACCCTGTTTCTTTACCTTGCGTGCAGACTTATCACTTTCACGTTTACTTGTAGAGGAGTCAACATTCCCGGTGTCATATTGGGATGCTCGACAACTAGCCTTTGTTCGACGAAGCCTTTCTTGCTTTTTATCCCTGCTTGATGATTTCCATGACACCTTGGCTTCATTCTTGTGACGGTATGATTCATCATCAGACTCATTGGATGCACTTTTGCTACTGGTAGACCCTTCATATTCCGACTCGTTGACATGCTCCTCCTTCAGTGAATCGTCATCACTGCCTGGGACGTAGTAATTTTTTTCTTTTTGTGAGCGGGAAGATGGCGACAAATTGGTACTTGACCTTGTCTTGATACCAGAATACCTAGAACATCTGGTAGTAGCGTTTTGGTTGTGAAGTGTTTCACTTCTTGCGTTACATTTAGCCGTCTTCATCGATTCTTCCTTAACTTGCCTTGGCATGTGTTCAGGCTGAACGGAAGACAGAAGAGGTACACGTATTTTAAGAGATTTATTGCTGACACCAACTTTCAATACCTGCTTTTGTTTCATGCCACGACTGATAGATTGAGATGAATTATTGTCACTTGAGGGTTCAGATGTTGGTTCTAGCACGATGTCATCATCATTGGATGGTTTCTGGGAGGTTTGTCTGCGTGTAGATAACATCAGAGCTGTACTGTTTGCCCTTGTTTGAACACCATTCCTTTCACAGTTTTGTTTGATTGGTTCAGATACATAGCAGCTGCTATCGTTCGCCGTAGCATTCATTTGTATTGATTGCTGTACACCAACCCGTGAAGAACGTGTGCAGGGAACGCATTTCTTTTGACGTATTTTATGATCATCATCAGTATCACTTTCAGATACTACTGAAGTATCATCTTTTGAATATTCACTAAAACTTTCACCATCACTGCAAGGTGAACTACGCCTCAGCACTTTAGACTGTGGCACCAAATCCTGAGATTTTTTGTCTACCTCAAAGGTAGGCTGCTTTCGTTTGCCTCGAGTTTGAGGACACGCCGGAGCTTCTTGAAGCGTTGAAGGTTCAATTGGAGTATTGAAATTAATTGAGTCACATACTAGACGTCCGCTGCGAAGTTGTCTAGAAGCTGGTATAATGGCAGTAGCACTTGCAACAGTAGACAGATTATCCAGCGATCCACTTATTCGACCTCTTGTTGGCTTTGGAAAAGGTGAAGCAACATTGACAACTGCCAAAGCACTTTGCGTCACTCCCCTAGCTGAACGTGCTTCATAAGTTGGCAGTTGTAACGCGTTCATCTTTTCAAGGAGAGACCTCTGTGTTTGCTCAGGGTCATGAACGTCCGGAGGAACAGTTGCTTCTATCTCCCGCACTTCATCCTGAAACGTTAACAGTAACTGATGAGCCGCTAATGTTATTTCTGCATGTTCATCGTTGTATTTACAACAGTTTTCTTTAATGAGCTTGATGTCATTCATGAAGCTTTGCAAGTTTGAATAGTATGAATTTTCAAGTCTCTTTCGAACTAGCGATAAATCCATTGGAACCTCTATAATCAAGTCATAATCAGAATATCTTCTGGTATCAACTGGTAGAAGAAAAAAATCTTTGATGCGAGAGTCATCTTTGTCACTTATTAATGATGATAGCGTCTCCAATAATCTGATTTGAGCAGCTTCCTGGATCCCAGACGGCGTAGGGACATCTCCGATCGGCATTGTAGCAACATTCAACTCCCAAAGACAAGACATTCCTTCGGAGCCATCTTCCCATTTGATAAGTATACTATCGTAGCCACATCGCTCAAAATGCCGTTCATTTGATAACTGCCCAGATGATTCAAAATGAATCTGTGGGTTTCCATGCTCGTTGTGGGTTACTACTATTCCGGAGACAGACTTTATCGTGGCAGGATGCCGAACTAGGGCTGCATCCTCAGCAAAATCATCAGAGCGCTCAGCCGCAGCAAACATGTAAACTTCAATACCGTCAGGATTCCCCATATTTTGTCGTATTGCAGCTTCCATAGAAACTTGCCGCCAAAGGTAAAGCGCTTCTGGAATAAGGAATTCAACTTGCTTGCTTTGAAACAAGCTCACCTCGAAGCATGCTGATCTACAAGAACGTTGGGGGATAAATTCAGGCATAGGCCATTGAAAGCCACCCTCGGACCTCATAGTCGGTATCCCGGTCACTTCAAGCGAGACGATAGCGACAACAGACCGTTCCTCCTTCAGTAAACTTTCAACAGGAAACCGATATCTGACATTGGTAACTTTACACAATACGACTGGCCAATAACTGTTTGCAGGGAACGACTTCCATGGTGCAGTTATCATCATTGTTGCAGGATGTTTTATGATAGTGTCATAATGTGCTCGTGGGATGTATACAACTGAATCTCCTACCTGAGGAGCATATGTCTTTTTGCCAATATATCCGGTTTTACTTTCATCACGACGGAGCCAATCTTTGAAAACCTCACTCCCACGAGGTACTTTCCACACGTGACCACGCTGTAAGTCATCGAAGTATTGACCGTTGTACGCATCTCGAGATTCGGGACGACGATTCAACGAAAGTAGCTCCTCAATCTCAGATACACTTTCATCATCATCATCATCACTCTCTTCATATCGCTTTTTACTTTTGAGCGATGTACCTCTTTTAGTGCTACTTCGCCGAAGTGGTACACTTTCATTGTTGGTATCATCCACACGAGTGCGACCAAGACGTGCACGCTGCGTATTTCGGCGGCGATGTTGCAACTGAGAAGAGCGTTGACCAGATCCGCTGGTTGTAGTACTTCTTTGATTTCCCTGCTGCTGGGCGCTCGCACTACGGTCTCTGCCGCCCAACCTTCTACCTGCTGCTGTTCGTCCTCTTCGTAGCCTTCGTGGGGGAGTAGCCCTGCTTAAGTCAATTATTTCCATATCACTGCCGCTACTGAGTTCTAATTCATCGTGACTAGTGGCATCCGAGACGCTTTCAGCAACAGTAGGAGCAGCTGGCACAAAGTCCTCATCATTGTTCTCTTCTTCTTCTGAAGAAATGATATCTTCATATCCCAAATAATGGTAACGGGAGGAAAGAGGCCTTGCTGGTCGATTGTTAGTACTACCCATACGGGCTGAACGTGAACTGGGAAGAGCAGTCGCTGCTGACATTACCTCAGACGTGTCCGTGGTAATTGACCTACTATTGTTCGTAGTAGGTGCAGGGGGAATACTTTTAGCGTTCGGTCCATAGATCAAAACTCCTCCGTACGGCTTACTAAGGATAAAAGAGTTACTGCTACTTCCGCATGACCTCAAGGGCTTATTACTATATTCCTTCAAACCATTGCGACGCACGTCGAAGGCTCGGCTTAAGAGTATCTTTCTCCTATCAGACAATTCGGCCTCGGTAATAGGCCAAGGTCCTCTGAGATGGAGGAGTGCATGATTCACGGAATCTCCGACGCTAGTTCCGGTATGAGTACACCTTACCGCACGTGGTGCTAAGTGTGGAGGCATTTGAGATCTAGCATCTAGGGCGTAGCCGTGGGGATCATAAATCATTTCATAATAATCCGAGGCGAAGTACTGCTCTTTCATCCAGCTAGGAGCCAGCGATACGGGTGTCGTCGACGATGGGCACTGAGATGCTACATCAAAAAGTAGTATTCGGCCGGAATCATCCGTCAATAAGATAACACCACTCGTTTCATTCCAGCATCCATCCAAAATTGCGCACAACTTATTTTTGTGCTCTGGCTCAGCCATGGAGCCATGAGTTAACCTATTTTCGTAAGAGAACAGTTTGGATCCGCTTGACATGTCCCATACATGGGCAACACCATCGCTTCCTGCCGACATGAGTATGTAGGGGTCTAGGGGATGGGGAAGGACAATGTTACAGGAGGAAGCGTGAGCACCCTGAATACTAAGGAGACATTGTCCATCTCTAGAGTCCCATACTTGCAGCACCTGCAAGGGTGGTGCCTGCCGAGATACAATCGATTGAGACGTAACGATGTAAAGGTCATGTGCCGTCCATACTGCCACATCACATTGAACTGCACTACCGCTGACGCTGCTATTCGCAGTAGCTGTCGTACTAGTCGAAGCACCAACGCGGGATGAGGCACCTCGTCTACCTCCGTGCATAGCACTACCACTACCAACAGCTCTGCTACTACTACAATTCGAGTTTCCCCCCGCAACATTTGACGTAGTAGTCGAGGCATCTAATAGAGGGACAAGTCTTATCATAATTTGTCGCAAATTTTGCAATCCCTTGGCGCGACTCGTTGTTGTCATCGTTCGGGTTGTATAGGAGTGGAAGTGGTCATGCATCATTATATCAAATTCTGATGCATTATCCCAGCTCCATATTCGAACAACGCCATCCTTCTGAGACGCAGTCAGAATTCGGTCTCCACGATTGGAGTACTGGAGATCTGTGATAGCATTTAAATGACCTGAGAGCGTTGCTAGCAAATAACATGGTTTTACGGGTGGCCTCGACGGTGACGATGGGCTGCTATTGGTCTCACCAGTAGAAGTATACAACGACCCCGAATTATTATTGATGAACGCAAGGTTAGCCATTCGTCGATGGATAGGTGATGCGGTAGATACAACGGCAGTAGAAGAATCTATGGATTTCGTAGTGTGCATAATTTGTAGCATCCCCTCTGAATACACACCGTCTACATCACTCCATATACGTCCTACGCCATCCTCACATCCGGTAGCAAATTGACCTCCAAGTGGATTTCTGGATAGACACACAACCTTTAACTTTCGCCGTTGGCTTCGTGTTTCGATGAACGGCATTCCCTCGTTGTCTTCATCCTGCGGCCCATGGTTGAGCTTCGCCACTAGCCTAACACCTTCATCTAAAATAGATTCATCGTTTCCATCGATTGGTACAGCTGGTTGAAATTCACGGAATTGAGGTACAGGTAGTGGTGGCGGCGGCTGCTGTTGTGGGATAGGAGGTTGAGCAACTGGGATTGGTGGGAGTATGTTACCATGAGCATGGTTGTTATTACTATTATTTCCATGATTAGCAGGATGGATTTGGCGTATGGGGATAGGAGGTAACGGCAATATATTATTTGTATCGATTTCGGCATTATTATTATCATCGGTCGTGGTAGCCTCGGTACCAGTTGTAGTAGAAGGATTGCTAGTAGTGGGATCGTTAGGAGGAAAGAGACTAGTATTCAAACGATTGCCGCTAGTAATAATACCAGTACTAGAGTTGAGGTTGTTGTTGTTAGGGATACTTTTATACTCTGTTCGATTCCCAACGACTGAAACGTAACGCTTCATAGTGGCTTCTCGTACATCCCATAAGCGTGCAAATCCATCTTCTGCCGTAGTAGTAAGATGATAAGGTGTTGTAAGTGAAAAGGATACCATAGTAACTCCTCCAATATGCCCACGTAGTATAGCGATGGGTGATCCATCCCGCAATCCCCATATACGGCAATCCCCATCTTCACTGGCAGTTGCCAAAAGAGCATTGTCAACACTAACGTCAATATCGGTAATAACACCTGCATGTCCCTTGAGTGTGCAGATTAAGGTAGCTCCATGATATTGACTATATGCAATCGATGAGGTGTTGTTGGTGTTATTATTATTATGGTTAGTAGTAGTTCGATGTGCATGGTTCCCTAACCGAAATAATTTCGCCAAATGGTCATCGGCACCAGATACAAAGTAGGTTCCTGTCTTATCCATCCGTAGGCAGTAAACTGGGAAGAACAAATGTGAATTAATCGTAACGATATGTGTCATTTTATTCGAAAGTATATGCTTTCGTGCAGTTGGTATATATTTATTTATTCTGTATTGTCTTGGATTACTACTACACAGACTACTACTACGAAGGTTGTTGGAGGAAGGTAGTAAGTTAAGAATATTAGTTTTGTACGGAAGTGGAGAAGAGTGAGTAGTAGTATTAGTATTTGTGGTATCAAATGGATTTTGATACTTTTGACAAGCATCCTTATAGAGGCGATGGTAGTGAAAAAGGTCTTGTTTGGTAGTGTGAAGTTTTTGTTGTAAGTGTGCATCTTGGATCGATCTTTCCTGTATATTTTGTGTTAAGAAGGAATGAATTCGATCTGTGGAAGGATTTGGTTGTTGTAGTTGTTGGTAGGACAAATCTCGTTGTAATTTGATCAAGACTCGTTTTTGATTGGAACATTCTTCTTTTTGAGTCAGATAGGTGCGTACAATATCCGAGATAACCTTTGGGAATAGTATAGGATCCGATAAAACAGGTAAGGGCAGGTATCGTTGTTGTCGTTGTGGAGAAGGTGATGGTTTTGTTGTCGGTATAACTAATCGATAGGAATAATAGTGTTTTGTACTAGTGTTGTTGTTGTTGTTGTTGCTATTGCTGTTGTTGCTATTGTGTAGTGATATAGATTGTTTGGATGGTCGTCCTCGTCCCATAGTAGTAGTAGGATTAGGAGGAATAGCAACGGTTGATGTTGTGGTTGTTGTTTCAGATGTGTTGTGTGGCATAAGGGAAGAAGAGGAAGCAAATAGAATAGGTGGTAGTTGTAACGCATTGGTTGTGGAAAAGTCAACAATGGCATTGTTGTTTCCATCTAGGCTGTCAGCTTGTTGCTGTTGTTGGAATTGTAACAAATTCCTATTGGTTCCACTACCAATACCACCACTACCACCAGCGTCAAAGATTGCTTGTTGTTATTGTTGTAAGGAGGTAATGGTACAATAATGAGACGCTGTCAGTATCTGTTGTAATCGTTTGGGTGGTACGGAAGGATATTGACCTAGTGCCATATCGATATATGATGCATTCCGATAGATACTGCTACTACCAGTACTACTTGTAGCAGACGACGAGCCAATAATGGGATGATCTAACCGTACACCAAAGGAACCTAACTGTTCCCAACAGTGAGCAAGCTCTTGTGCAAGTTCTCGTATACGTCCGACAACCTCCCAAGAAGAAGAAGAAGAAGAACAAGAGGGCGAGCCAGAGGCTTCAGTAGTAGTAGTTGTTGTTGTAGCAGTAGTAGCTGGTACAGTACTTCCAGTAGTATCTAAATCGAAATGTTTCAAATAATGAGTGATTAAAAACGCTAGTTCCGATGAATTGTTACTGCGACTACTACTCTTACTAATAAGATTTTCGAATACATCATCTTCATTATCTTCAGCTCGTGCCCTTTCCGATCTAACATGTGGAGGTGAATGGATTCTTGTAATATCGTCATAGTACTCGGTAGGATCTGTCTTCCAAGTTGTACTACTACTTGTTCCATTTTCCATGCATTGCTCCTGCTGCTCCATGGTTATTCGATTCTCTCTCGAGAGTCG
>Ga0102692_1158767_pt1 | contig 8170 bp, 7 predicted proteins | sample NOAtaT_2_FD_77368 | JGI IMG/M metagenome (GOLD analysis project Ga0102692, IMG submission 77368) | Metatranscriptome of freshwater lake microbial communities from Lake Erie, under a cyanobacterial bloom - NOAA_Erie_Diel6S_1000h metaT... | ecosystem: Environmental > Aquatic > Freshwater > Lake ...
CCAGTTAAGCGCAATTCATCTAGTTCTTCTTGTAGCTTTTTTTGCGCCTTCTTGAATTTGCTGCGCTTTTTGGAAGGCTTCTTTCATTTTGCCTAAACCAAAGCCAAATCCTTTTCCATCTGACATAGCAGTATCAGTTTTATCCTAAGTTTTCCTGTACATTATGTCACTAATCTGCGCGATCGGGTAAGTACGGTCATCGCTAACTCTCACGATTCGCTACCTAGCTAGTTGTTTAGGACTTCGTTGCCAAAGTCTTGAGTTTTGCTAAATTTATAAAAATCTACAGTTGCGCCCCAGATGGCTGTGCCTGTTTCAGGATCGACTCCGCGATCGCCACTCCAAAACTCTTCAGCGCTAACCTCAAAACCTAAAACAACCTGTCGCGATTCGTTTAAATATTGAAAACAACATTTCGCATCCTTTGGCATTTCGGCTTTGTAGCGATCGCTGGCAAAGGAGATATCTAACAAACAACCAGCGAGAGGTTCGATGTCATTAATGGTGATTTGGTTAAGCCGATCGCGATCGCGTCCAGCCCCAGTCCATGCCACAGGATCTTTAAATCCCCAATATTTCACTTGGATTTTGCCGTCATTTTCTACAAATTGCAAAATGCGCTGACGATAAGGGCGATCGGGGATCAGGGCATTGGCTTGTTCGGCAAAGATGGCAATACTGCCCAAAATGTTAAATGGGATGGGACGTTGCCACCAGACTAAATTCACAAACCAAACAGGTTGATCTAAAGATTGTTCACGGTTGCTAAATTCTCCTGCCATCCATGAAGTTAGGGTTAAAAGTTGATTAGAAGTACTCATGATAGATTTGGATGATGCTACAGAGTTAATTGTTAGATCCCATGGCAAAATAAAGGTACACCTCTCTGGATTGATTCGGCGATTGCAAAACTGACTACTTAACATCTTTAGTAAGTAGATATAGAGACAATTAATCTACAATACAAATATTAAAATTGATTCGGCGATTGCAAAACTGACTACTTAACATCTTTAGTAAGTAGATATAGAGACAATTAATCTACAATACAAATATTAAAAATGCACATTCAACAAGTTAAAATCAAAAACTTTCGATGTTTTGAAGATCTGACAGTCAACCTAAATCCAGATGTAAATATATTTGTTGGCAATAATGGATCGGGTAAAAGTGCAGTATTAGATGGGATCGCTGCGGCTATGTTTCCATATATTAATGGGCTACAAAGAATTGCTGAAAGAAGATATCAGGGATACTTGAACAAGAAATACCAAGAACCTGTACAAATTTCTCAACGAGATTTACCAGCAAAATATAGCTATCGTGAACCTATAAATCAGGCAGAATTTGCTGTAACAACTAAGGATTTTCCAAGTTGGACAATAATTTATAAAAAAACTGCTAAAAATAACGACAATCGAAAATTAAGCGTCAAGACTAACAAATCTTTTTTCTCTGATCCACAAAATAATGTAGAAGGAAGTGAGCAGCTTTATACTGACTTAGAAAGTAAATTCAACAAATCGAAAGAAGAAGTACTCGAAATTTCTGTATTTAGCTATTATAAAACTAATCGAAATTTAACTAATATTTCTAATGTCAACCCTGATCTTTCTGGGAGATACGGCTCATATAATTCGTCTGATAGATTTGATGCTTTCAAGAATTCTTTTGATGCAGCAGCAAATTTTTCTGAATTTATGACTTGGTTCTATGATCGCGACATACAAGAACTTAGAGAAGTAAAGAAAAGAGAAGATGCTAAATTTGAATTTTCTGATTTGAAACAGATACAAAAGTCAATCAGAACAATTATAGCTCCTAGTGCGCGTGTTTATTTTTCTGACAGACCTTCAGCGAAATTAATGGTTGAGTGGGAAACAGAAACAGGTGAAAAAATTGAACTGTCACTTAATCAATTAAGCTCAGGCTATCGCAATATGTTAGCCCTTGTAATGGACTTTGCAAGACGCTTAGCACAGGCAAACCCACAGATGGAAAACCCATTAGAAGCCGAAGCCGTATTAATGATTGATGAGCTAGATTTACACCTACATCCAACTTGGCAACAAAAAATTATTCCCGATCTCCGCAAAGTATTTCCTAATACTCAAATTATTGCCACCACCCATAGCCCCGAAATTGTCACTACTGTACAACGTCATCAAGTCAAGATTTTAGAAAATTATCAAATCAAAGAATGCCCTACACCAACAAGAGGTAGATCAAGTGCAGACATGGTACTTGATGTTTTAGGACTAAATAACTTACGTCCAGACACTAAAGAATCAAAAACCTTAGCGGCACTTTTTGATGCAATTGATAATGATAATTTGGAAGAGGCTAAAAAGCTGCGAGAAGAACTTCAGGATTGGGAAATGTTTGATGCAGAAATCACTAAAGCCGATATGCGAATTCAACGATTAAAGAGGAAATTGTCTGCATGAAAAAAGTTGTTAAATCCCTAGAACCAGAGGAACTTAAAACTTATAAACAGCAATATATTACTCAATTCAGAAGATGGGAACAGGCTAGAGAAGCACGAGTTAAAGTTGGAAGTGGGAAAAATGCTAAAAAAGTAAAAATCAAAGATGTAATTACAAGTACATTAATCGCCGATCAAAAAGGACTTTGTGCTTATTGTGAAATGACTATTCATGAAAATTTTTCCGTTGAACACTTTATTCCTTGTCACCTATCAACTAAACAAAAAAACTATGACTTAGATTGGCAAAATATGTTAGGTAACTGCTCTCCACCTGGCGGATTACTAAAAGAGGATTTGCAAAACTCACAGATACCCCATGAATTCCCTTGCTGCGGTAAAGCTAAGAATGAATTTATTCCAGATGGTCAATTATTAAATCCTCTTGAACTGCCAACATCTAGATTGTTTCGTTTTAGAAGCAGGGATGGTGAAATGATGCCCGATGAAACTGCTTGCGAACAAGCTGGAATTGCTGTTGTATCGGCTCAATTTACCATTGACATCCTTAATCTCAATGCCGATCGCTTAAAACGCCACCGAAAAACAGTAATTGATGAAATTAATCAAGAAATTTTCGAGCGTCAAGATGAGATTGACAGTCAGGTGTTATTGGAAAAACAAATTGCATCAGAAAGACTCAGTAACAGTAAAAATCAATGGTCTAAATTTTTCACAACTATTCGTTGGATTCTAGGAGAAGGAGCAGAAAAGCATTTAAGCAGTATTTCTTATATGGGGTAGCTGGTGGCTTTAGGTCAAAACTTGTCTAGCAGTTAAGTTCAAATTTGGAAATGTGGGCGAAGCGATCACATCATTACCACGAAACAAATTAATTTCATATTCTCCATCTACCAAAGTACAGATCGAAAGAGTAGGTTGTTTGGGCTTGCCAATATGTCGAATTCCACCCAAACCTAAATAATCGGCAATCCAATATTCAGGAATACCTAAAGCCGCATAATCCTCAACCTTACGTGCATAATCATTTTGCCAATTACCACTCACAACTTCCGCGACAAACTTGATTGAGTCACCCCTTGTAATGATCGATTGTTCTTGCCAGAGAGATTCTTTCGCAACTTCCGTCCGATCTACAACCATCACATCAGGACGAAAAGCAGTCATGCTCGCACTAGAGGGACGAAACAACCCCCTTTGCAACACAAACCAAGGCAAACCTAATTGATCAATCTGTACACAGATTTTTGCCGTGATCAAAGCCGCAACTTCCTCATGCTGCCCCGTTGGTTCCAAATCGAACACCTCTCCATCAATCAATTCATAGCGATTATCACCACCATAACGGGCAATAAACTCATCTAGGCTGACAGGTTGATGCTGTATTTGTGCGATCGCAAGGGTCATAGGTCATCTAGCCCCAATTAGTATTTTCAGCTTACCAAATTTTAGCTATAACTGAGACTTTATCGCAAAACTTGCATTGCTATAGCAACTAACGCTAACAAGCTAACAGGAGGCGCAAACGATGTCAAAATAGTAGATCGATTCTACTGGAGAAAGATTAGGTGTCGGACAAATTTGATTACGATTTGATCATTATTGGTGCTGGCGTTGGCGGACATGGCGCAGCCCTCCATGCCGTTGCCTGTGGCTTAAAAACAGCGATCGTCGAAGATGGCGTAATGGGCGGAACCTGCGTCAATCGTGGCTGTATCCCCTCCAAGGCATTGCTAGCGGCTTCGGGACGGGTGCGCGAAATGCGGGCAAAGTCTCACCTAAAGGCATTAGGCATTGATGTGGGTGAAGTAAATTTTGATCGCGGGGCGATCGCTAGTCATGCCGATAACTTAGTACTGAAATTGCGCGGCGACTTGACCAATAGCCTCAAACGATTAGGCGTAGATATTTTGGAAGGTCGTGGTCGTATCGCAGGTGTACAAAAAGTTAGCGTCGGCAATAAGACCTACACAGCCAAAGACATTATTCTCGCCACAGGTTCCGAGCCATTTGTGCCCCGCGGTATTGAAATCGATGGCAAAACTGTCTACACAAGCGATCAGGCTGTACGTCTAGAAACCTTGCCCCAATGGGTGGCGATTATCGGTAGTGGTTACATCGGGCTAGAATTTGCGGATGTTTATACAGCGCTTGGTTCAGAAGTAACCATGATCGAGGCGTTAGATATTTTGATGCCAGGGTTTGATCCTGATATTGCCAAAATTGCCGAGCGTGTACTTCTCAAACCTCGCGATATTGAAACGAGAACTGGTGTATTTGCCACCAAGATTACCGCAGGTTCTCCTGTCAAGATTGAACTTACCGATGCCAAGACTAAGAAGGTAGTGGAAGTTCTGGAAGTGGATGCTTGCTTGGTTGCCACAGGACGGATTCCGCTTACTAAGGATCTTGGTTTAGAAAGTGTAGGTATTGCGCCAAATCAGCGTGGATTCATTGATGTAGATGACACGATGGCAACTTCTGTTCCGCACCTTTGGGCGATCGGGGATGCAACGGGCAAGATGATGTTGGCTCACGCAGCTTCGGCGCAGGGCATTGTCGCTGTCGAAAATATGTGCGGTCGGACAACTACAGTTGATTATCAAAGCATCCCTGCGGCGGCTTTCACCCATCCAGAAGTTAGCTTTGTCGGCTTGACGGAACCACAGGCTAAGGAGAAGGGTGCAGCAGAAGGCTTTAAGGTGGCTACAGCGAAGTCATACTTTAAGGGTAATTCCAAGGCGATCGCAGAGGGAGAAACCGAAGGCTTAGCGAAGATTGTTTACCGTGAAGATACGGGCGAACTCTTGGGTGTACATATTATCGGTATCCATGCTTCGGACTTGATTCATGAGGCTTCGGCAGCCATATGCGATCGCCAAACGGTACAGAAGTTAGCGACGATTGTTCACGCTCACCCAACGCTTAGCGAAGTCTTGGATGAAGCTTACAAACGCGCAGCACACAATTAACTAAAAAAGCATCCCGATGGGGTGCTTTTTTATGTCTACTAGCGATCGCCAAATTTCTTGAGTGTATCTATTTAAAGTCCATATGCATAAACGCCAATTCAAATCTGAAGCGCAACAGGTTCTGATGCCCCAAAGAATACTTCATGAGGTGTGCGATAGTCAAGAGATTTTCTTGGTCTATGGTTGTTGATCAAAGATCAAATTCACAACCTTCTGGAAGTCATCTTCCTTCACTATTTTAAAGTTAGTGGATTTGGGATAGAATTGTCGAATTAATCCATTCGTATGTTCATTCCATTGAGATATCGGTAGGTATGGGTCTCTTGAAATTTTCTCATCCACTTGTTCACCACTACAGTTGGCAGGTCAACACCTTCTATATGTTCATACAGAGTAGGATGAGATTCGGGACGGCAGACTAAGATGAAGTTAAAACTTTGCACCAAAAGCATTTGGCAGAGGGGTTGGCGATAATAAAGGTCATCACCCAATACAGTCATATTCAATGCACTATACTTTGCCCCATGTTGCAGTAACCACCTTTTGGCTGCTGTATTCTCGCAGTCTTGCTTATCATTTCCATCCTGTGGCACGATAAATTCTGGTACTAGGGGAATCACTTGCGACTGATGTGGACTGACGAGCACTGGCGTGACCACGCTATGAAAGTAATGTATTTCCCCTGATTTCATTTTCCTCGTCGAGCAATGAGGACAATGAATTTGTTTTGAACTAAAGTACTCTGTCCCATCTAGCGCCACTAATAGGTTGTTGCCAAATCCTCGAAATCCTTGCAGTTTCCCCTTTTTCTCTATCGTCTCCAAGATTGTCTCAAATATTGGAAACATTTCTTTCGGTTTTACTGGGGCTAGCAAATCGCGGATATGGTTATTCGTTGGTATTTTATGCACCCCAAATAGACTTGGGGCATTGCTCCTCCCTTTTGTCTGCTCCATCGTTCTCTGGTATGACAAGAATGATGGACTTTGCGTGAAAAATACACTAAATGCACTTAAGGCGGCATCTTCCATGCCATACCGACTATTCTTGCCTGTTCGCTTGTCGGGCAATGATTCCAGTACTTGGCGAAAAAATTCTACAACTTTGTCGAATGAGCCTTGTTCTTTCAAAGCTCCCCCCCTGCATCAATCACGTTGTTTTTAACAATATCCCTATATCAACGGTTTGACTACACTGTTTTCATAATCAGAATTGCTGGCGCTTTGCGCTGTAAATGCCAACTCGTAACGCTAGGATTTATAATAGATTTTATAAATAGTGACTTAGCCAGCTAAGTCGTCATTTATCTCTACTAATACTTCGCCTAAACGCATTACGTTATGACTGCAACCGCCCCTACTAAGACCAAGACACAATATGAAGCCGTAATTGGTTTAGAAACCCACTGTCAGTTGACTACAAACTCAAAAATATTTTGCAACTGTTCAACCCAGTTTGGTGCGCCACCAAATACTAATGTTTGTCCTGTCTGTCTAGGTATGCCTGGGGTGTTGCCCGTTCTTAACGAAAAAGTATTGGAATATGCAGTCAAGGCTGGACTAGCTCTCAATTGCCAAATTGCTCCCCATAGCAAATTCGATCGCAAACAATATTTTTATCCTGACCTTCCCAAAAATTATCAAGTCTCACAATACGATCTGCCGATCGCAGAGCATGGGTGGCTAGAAATTCAACTAGAAGATGGCAGTACCAAGCGGATTGGTATTACCCGATTGCATATGGAAGAAGATGCTGGAAAACTGGTACATGCTGGTAGTGATCGCCTTTCAGGCTCTAGTCACTCATTAGTGGATTTCAATCGTACAGGTGTCGCTTTATGCGAAATCGTCTCTGAGCCAGATATGAGATCGGGGGCAGAAGCTGCTGCCTATGCGCAAGAACTAAGGCGGATTATGCGCTATCTTGGCGTTTGCGATGGCAACATGCAAGAAGGCTCTCTACGTTGTGACGTGAATATCTCTGTCCGTCCTGTTGGGCGTGAGAAGTTTGGCACGAAGGTAGAAATCAAAAATATGAACTCCTTCAACGCGATTCAAAGAGCGATCGATTTTGAAATTAATCGTCAAGTAGAAGCTCTTGAGACTGGTAGTGAGATCATCAAACAAGAAACTCGTCTTTGGGAAGAAAATACTCAACGCACAATCAGTATGCGCTCCAAAGAAGGTGCAAGTGATTATCGCTATTTCCCAGAGCCTGACCTGATGGCGATCGAAGTTCCATTGACCACGTTAGCAAGATATCGTTCAGAGCTTCCCACCCTTCCAGCCGCCCATCGCAAGCGTTATCGCGATGACTTTGGTTTGACTCCTTACGATGCAGCTCTAATTGCCGACGATCGCAGTATTGCCGAATTCTTTGATGCCACGATTCTCACAGGAGCGGAACCAAAGCAAGTCTTTAACTGGGTAATGGGTGATGTGACAGCCTATCTCAATGAGAACAAACTCAAGATTGCCGATATTGCTCTCACTCCTACAGTTTTAGGAGAGATGATCAGACTAATCACCGATGGTACAATCAGCAGCAAAATCGCTAAAGATATCTTGCCTGAACTCATCATCAAAGGTGGCTCTGTTAAGGATTTAGTTGCATCTAAAGGCTTAACTGTTCTTGCAGGTGCTGAGCTTGAGAAAATCATTGATGAGATCATTGCGGCTAATCCTAAGGAAGTGGAACAGTATAAGGCTGGCAAAACTAAGCTATTAGGATTCTTTGTTGGTCAAACCATGAA
>Ga0102692_1001629_pt1 | contig 8167 bp, 1 predicted proteins | sample NOAtaT_2_FD_77368 | JGI IMG/M metagenome (GOLD analysis project Ga0102692, IMG submission 77368) | Metatranscriptome of freshwater lake microbial communities from Lake Erie, under a cyanobacterial bloom - NOAA_Erie_Diel6S_1000h metaT... | ecosystem: Environmental > Aquatic > Freshwater > Lake ...
TTTAGTGAAAAAAATCAAGGTAGAGAAGAAAGAAAGGCACTGTAATAAAATAGCTTCCTAGTCAGAAAATTCATGTAATACCTAGCTATTTTATCCTATACCCATGGCATCCATCCAATGTAGAGCTGCACATGATTTTCATGGCTAGTAGCCTCATTTATCATTCTGAGTACCTGCCCTTCCACAGAAAGCGGTAAGATGTGAGTCATTTCATCCTCAGGGTCAGTTTGATAGTTATCTGTCCTTTGAATTTTTTTGCTGTTTGGATTCCTAAGGTTGTAAACACCTTGAAGTCTTTCGTCAATTACTTTGATTGATCGTTTTGCTTCCAAGCTACTAGCATCTAAATTGCTTTTGACATCCTTTTGGGAAGTGCGTTGCCTTTTCCAATCTATAACAGGATCTTTCAGGAATGGCTCTAGAACAGATAAGAGAGTAGCGCGATTAACACGCAAAGTATTCATGGCATTTATAATGCCTCCATGATACGTTCCTTCCCAACCAGTGGGCCCCATGGCATCTATCATGTTTGGGGTCAAACGAAACGGTATCACCTCTGGCTTAGGTAAATTAAGCCCCTTATCAAAGATACAATCAAAGTCAACATGTACACATTCCCCATTTTGCGTGTCTATCAATATATTCTCAGAATGCCTATCGCCCAATCCTATCACAGATCCAACTGCGCTCCACACAGCTGCTGATAGGGCGAATCTTGTTCGTGCCTCAAACCATGAATGCGAATCTTGGAATTTATTTATGAACCACCAATACAGCACGGGAGGATACGCCTGGATAATCTGCTCTTCATATAACGCAGTTGCCCGTGTAAGGTTTCCATGCTTGAAATATATTTCTTGACACTTTTCAAATTTTTCTCGAAGAGAAACATCCTGAAACTTGGCGATTCTGGCTCCTCGGCGCCTATTAGAGCGAGGATCTGCTTGAGGGTTATACGATTCGGCGACACAATTGCGTAGAGAAACTGTGTTAGGGACCCACTGCAGAATTCCACTGTCCTCTGATAGACAAACTACCGAGAATGTTCTTAGGTGGAGTCTGCGACGTTGATGTCGACCCTTGCCTGAAAGCGTTAACAGCCGATTTATGACGATGTTTAAATCTTGGAGACGAGCATCCTTTCTTAGATCACCCTTAGCTTCTTGCTTGACAAGAAAATGCATTTCTCCAATATCCCCTGGTTGCATTTCGTTATTATTATTTCGGATTTTATTATCATTTGCAGTAGTCGTTCGGTCGTGGGGGACTATATAGGCTGTAAGGCGTTTCGGACGAGCTTTTGACAGCATCACTTTAATCTTGCTCGAGAAGCATCTCATACGGGGCACGATTGTAGGGAAAACAGATGTATGAGACGTGTTGAAATCACGGCTCCGAACAGAAGATGAAAGTGTAAGTGCCACTTGCACAGGAGGAACGAAGTCACCCAGACTAACACTACCTTTCCAAGGGCGAATGTGGACTGACTCTGCACGTTGGTCTTTTGGTTGGTACTGTGCAAGCTCAACGAGCCATTTAAATAAGTCACGAGACTCAGCTAACAGATCATGCATTTTCAGATTTCCTACCTTCGATAGTTTGGTCTGAGCGCCAATAAATATCTCTTCGCCAGTCAACCTTCGCTGTGCATCCTTAGAATGGATCAGCCAAGCAAGTCCCCACTTTAACCATAAGCAAGAAAAAGACACAGAAAAGCATGTGAGAAAGATTTATGATTCTGACGACGAAGAGAAATATTTTTCATACCATGGCTTGTTCAGGATATTTGGATAGGACTCTCTTCAAAACTGATTTGACAATCTTCTGTGTTGCTGGGTCTCGATGTCCAATTCGAGACATGAGTTGTGGGAGTGCTGTGTAGAACTGATGCTGAGGAATATCTTTGGCCAGTGTGGCCATTAAATCATTTGCATTCCGTTGCTTTTCCTTAAACAGTGAAATGGGGACAAGAGGATCAGAATGAACATTAGGATCAATCGAAGTAAATTCAAACCAGAGCTGCAACAGTCTTGGGAGAGCTTGATAGAGGTGTTTGTCGCTAAGCCGTAGCGCCTTGCCGTACTCGCTCATAGCTTCTAAAAGAAACTTTTGGCACCCCGTGTCGCTTCGTAAAATTTTTGCTCTTAGTGCCTCATCTTCTAGCCTTAACATCTGATAGGAAACTTTTAATGCAGCAGCTGTCTGTCGCGCCTCAAACAAAGAATCAAGGTATGCAGCAAACGTGACATGAGCCTTTTCCCAACTAGGAGAAAGGCGTTGCAATAAACGGTATCGGTCCATGATTTCTGCTCCCCCTTTGAGGCCTACCATCCATTCAGTTGCCAGCAACAGCCTCCTCCCAAAGATCTTCGACCCTTCTTTGTATATCTCTTCACTTGTGACACTATTAGGCATCTCATTATCATCACAGAACAGCCTAAGTAAAAAGCTGTTTATTGCACTTTTCAATTCCTTTTCATCAGCTTGCAAGAGAGTCAAGGCACTAATTTCAACAGGCTCTATCATTCTGAGAGCAGAGCTGGTATCTCCGGTTGCATGCTTTAGCTTTGCAAACTGCATTTGAACTTCATTTTTCCTTAATAGACGGAGTAAGGTAATATCACCATTGATGTCGTCTTTGAGTTTATTTTCCCTTGAATATGCTGCTTTGGCATGGGTGAATGATGTCTCAGCCAGATTAGTTAAACCTTGTTTCCTTTCTCGCTTACCTAACTCTAACCATAGACTTCCTTCGTCTTCTGGAGAGTTTAAAAGCCGCATAAGAGCTACCCGAGTATTAACTATTGTACGAACATTGAAAATCTCGGAAGATGCCCTTACTAGACGAGACTCCCAATTCCAAACGCGAGCAATGCAGTTCCTGAATGTTGGGTGTACGTGTGATTGGCTGCTGGATCCTACTTTGCAAGGGCTGAAGAGAATTTGACTTACATCTTCCATTTCCCTTATGCAATGTAGCCGGAGAACAGAAGGATAGGCGCGAGTGTAACTGTCTCTTGCAGAACTAGATAAAGTTTCTGTGACTGCGTTCTTTGCTTCATGCAACGAGCGATGAAATTCGTTCTGCGACTTATGGTGCATTGCAAGCATTGCCCTTCCGATAGAAATTTGGTAATGAGCATCAGGATTGTATTTTTCCAAAGGAGAAGATGCGGCTGTAAACCATGACGTATCACTGATAAGCTCTTCCAAAAGCTCCCATCTACCGAGTCTCCATGCTGCCTCGGTAGCCAAAGGAACAAGGTCAATTCGTCTATGGGAATAAGTAGATTTTCTATCGGGGTTGACTGCTGCCACTTCCTTTGCTTGAAGGCCGCGTACCTGGTTTACAACACTCTCTAGTTGCCCTAGTTCAAGAAGACTGTGAAGCATGCCAGCCTCTAGCCCAGTGGCATCACTAATAGTAGAGCCTTTGTCATGGCTGTGTAACTGTAATGCTTGCTCGTACCCACGAAGGGCACCATTCCAATCACCATAAAATTCTTTTTCCCGTATCTGATCACCAATACTGCGTGAAAATCCTAATCGTGCAGACTCCTGGACAATAGCCTGCATGGCATCGCAATCAAAAAGGCAACCAAACAAATATTGAATAGACTGTAATGTGATGGATTTCAAGGGAGCCAAAGCTCCACCTGGTCCTCTAGCATGGCATCTATTTACTATGACGTGCTTAGTCCCAAGCGCCTTATCTTTTGTGTCTGAAGGCCCCAATGAATCACTGAAAATATTTGCCACCACACTTTCCCGAATATCTATTTCAAGGTAGCGAAGCGCTCTAGCGTGCATGCCTACTGCTGAAGCAGCAGAAGCGCATTTGATTAAAGGTAGTTGCTTCAGTAATCCAAGCATATGTTCTACAGTAACTTCTAGAGGCCATAAATTGACAGTTTTACTTTCTGGCAGTCGGTTTTCCTTTTTATTTTCTGTAGGAAATTGTTCTTCAATTCTTTCCTCGGCCCATGACTGAATTGTCTCGCGACAAGTCAGAACAATATTTACCGCTTTTAGCTGGTCTTCCTTGCTAATTTTTAATCCTTTTAACTGATTACCTTTTCCACCTGCTTCAGTGACTCCGTTCCTAAAACCTTCCAAACTTAACACATCGAAAAACTCTTGAACAATTATAACCGTAATAGATGGGTCTCCAAGACAAATCACGTCAAGCACTAACAAAGGGAGAAGAATTTCAGCTACATGTAAACCAGCTTGAGACCGAATCGCACTTCTACAGGAATGAAACAAAGCCTTCCAGGAAGATTTTGTATTCAACTGTGACTTTTCAATCAAGAAACGGCAAAACGTAGATATCCATTGATAATATGAGGAAGAAATTTTAGCAAAAGGGGGGCTTCGTGTTGAAGCGACATCAAGCTGCTTATAACTTGTAGACCAAAACGGCTCAACAACCTCTAAGACGCCTGCTTTGCTTAGAGCAATTCGAATCCAAGAGCTCATATTTCCACTATTGGTTGCTTCTTTGATATCGTTGGGATAAATAGCACCTCTCTCATAAATTGCATTGTCATCACTAGCGATCGCTTCAAATGAGTCCAGAAATGTCAAGCATTCTTGAATTGCAAAAGCGACTTTATGCTGATCTTGTGCGGTGGGTGAAGACTTTAGGGCAGGAACTAAATATGAAGTAATTATCTGCAGACAATACTGGCGCAGATCTGCTTTCCATGGCGGCTGTGAAAGATTCAAACTGATTATTTCAGAATCACTTGTTACTGCCCTGCTTTCATGTGTCGTATCATTTATCTGTAATGCGTTAGGGTCGATAGCTCCTATCTCTCCAAAAAGAGTAGCTAAAGAAATTCTGCAATCTGTATCTTGTTCCAGCACGAATCTGTTTAAAATTGTTTGCACTAGGAAAGAGAGAACCCCAGCTCCACCCTTCTGGAAACCTTTTTTTGAATCGGGCACTCTCTTCTCGTTACCTTCACTTTCTCTGGCAGCTGTTAAAAATGCTTTTCCAGCCACCTCCTCATTGTCTACTAATACAGAAAAAGCCTCTCTATTGTGATGAAACACATCAACAGCGTGATCAATAAAAGCTTTTCTAACACTGGTACTTTCATGCTGTATTAGCTTGGTAACAATAAAAATTCGCTTATACAACTCAGCTACATTTCTTTGTATCTTTTCTGACTCTCTAGTATCAAGGTGGTCATTTAATGTAGTTTGTGAGGATGCTTGTGTACCAGGCGAAAAAATATGAGGCTGTTCTATAAGTGTATCTAAGTCAACGCCAAGAGATCGAAGGTGCATGCGAACTATTTCCAGCTCAGGCTTACAAGGAAGAAAAGGAATCTCTTGAAAAAAAACGGCCAACGCATTTCCTATGCTTCCCTGCACAAGACTTTCTAACAATGATACGGCCTCGACTGCATCCTCATCGCCACAATTATAGTTTCGGTTCAAGACAGGAAACAACGAAACAACGATTGTACTTAAGTTTTCCCCAACAGTGCTTATCTGATGCGAGAGAAGTATTTTTACAAACTTTTTAAGACATTTTACTGCGAGAAGCCTTGCTAATGGATTTTGTTGCTCATGATTCATTGCAGTATTAACAATAGACAGGATCTGTGGAATGTATTGCGGCGATTCGGTGGCATTCAAAAAATCTAGCATTGAAAGAAGGCACTGAAGAGGGCGGACAGAACTAACGTTCTGCCTTACAGCCGCAACATTGACAAGTAAGTACATAAAAGATTCATTCATCCATTTCGTTAAATTTTCATTGGTAATAGAATGCTCATGTTGTAGCTGAATGGAGAGAGCATCAATGTCTTTCATGATGTCTTGATTGTTTTCCTCATAACAAGACGTAGAGCGGATCAACGCTCCTTTCTTCAGTGCATACATGACCTCAGAGGGATCATAAAGTGAGCAGTCTTCCGTACTTAGATCCATATCTGAACTTGAAAATAATCCCACTTCGAGCTGCGAGCATTCTGCAATGCTGGCTCCAGCTAGTTCCCAAATAAGCATCTTAAGAACGGGTAGCTCACGGAATGCTAATAGCTTTTTCAAGGTAATAGGGGAAAGAAAAACGCTATTAAGCAGGAAAGAAAATGGAGATAGATTATGATGCAACAAACAACGGACAACTATTTCCTCAATTATTCCCCGTTCAGCACAGACTTTTGCAACTTCTTCACGTATATCCTGGATAGAGGTTGAATAAGAGGGGAGATCCCCCCCAAAAATCCTTTGAAAATTCAGCCGAAGTAAGGTGAATTGGACAAGTGCTTGGTAATCCTTGTTAGTAACGAAAAATGGCAAAACAAATGGAAGTATCGAATCAAGATATTCTAGCTCATCTACCGGATATTCCGTTCCAGTTGGTAAGAGAAAAGAGCTTATGAAAACGATAATACGCTTGTACTGGAGAGAAGAATCGTAACAAGAAGATGCACCCATTTCATTGGTTGATGGTAACAATTCAAGAAGAAGCATGGGAAGAAAAGATTTTGCCAAACTCGATGTACAATATATATCATTCAATGGCCGTATTGAATGAATCCTAGATATTTCACCCAATGCGATGTCCCTGAGGTGGTCTTGGCCACCACAAAATTTTACAAGTCTGAGAAGGGACTCTTGAAAAATGAGAGTCCCCCCATAAGTACCAATAGTTGCGTTTTGGCACAGTGAGGACAGTGCGGAAATGGCTGATTTCTGGCGACCCCGAAAACTCTTTGACACCCTTTGAGGTGGTGAAGCAATATTATTGGCTCTGATAGCTACTCGACGATCTTTCTTTGGTGTTGCACCATTAGGGATCGGTGATTGAGGATCAATTGATACTTCTTCAAATTCAGAAAAATGAATGCCGCAATGAAGATGCATTGTTTGATCTATAAAGGAGAAAAGACAATAAATTGCTTTCTTTTCCAGATCTTGCCGCTTTCTCCTTGTCATACGTGTTGCCTTAGTCAGGTTTTCATCTTCGAATTCCTTGTGACACCACTTGCTCCATGAATCTCGTTCGCTTGTCAGCATTGAGCGTCTAACAAAAAATAGCAAATAAATCAAAGCACAGGATCTAACTTGCAATATAATACCGAAGCAACAGGCAGCGTAGGATCGAACAACAAAATCATTCTCAACAAATGGAGCTAAAAGAATCCAAGCAAGGGCTGACGTTGAAAATTGATTAGTAGACAGGCCGTTTTCCTTTAAAGCTTTTGATATCTCTACATTTGTTGGATTGACAAAAAAATCTTTATCATGCAATGAGAATAAAAGATGAAGCTCATCAGTTTCAAAGACAAGAAAAGAACTAACGATAAATTTGAATGCCGCAAGTCTCACACACGAAACTTCACTTTTATCAGGTCGAGAGAATGGTGCTTCATGGTTCGACAGCCAATGTAATAAAATAGCACGAAATGAATCACGCAATAATGATATGGTTGAGTGAAGTTCGGTCGTTTGCGTGATGTTGATACATTTTCCTAAACATTTCATGAGACTAAAAGGGCTGACATCAGTTACAGAGCAAAGCTTTTCGACCACAATAACTGCAAAACTAGAAGTATCTGTACATCCTGTGGTTCTTGTATTTTTTGACTCCGTCAGCTGCCCGTAGGCCAAAAATGATTCGGTGATAGAATAGAAGCTTAAGAGACAGCAATGCAACGTTGACATCGAATTGACGTCAACAGAGGTCCTACGCATGACTTCAAGAAGAATTTTCTCCAAGGAGGGTATTAAGTGTTTAATACAAGTACTGGTTTCATAAGTCCTGCCGAATGATAGAGAGCTGTCAACATAGAGACAAAGCCCAGCCAAAGAACTGCAAATGGTCGAAGGAGAAGAATGCGTCATACCTGAGGAGAGTAAGCGAAGCAAGGCAGAAAAATTCATAGAACTACTATCACTTTCTAGTGTATCTTTGGTCCTCACATGATCGGGACTGGCATTTGCACTTTCAGATTTAGCGTCTAGTGGCACGCTGGATAGTGAAGGCTCATGTTTATGGCACATGCAGCTCAAAAGACAACACCTAGATTGAACTGGAAGACAATTTTCTAACAATAGAATTGCTTGACCTTTTTTGTAAAACGAATTATTCGTGGTGACCAAACCGCACAAGCAATCTTGAGGAGTACGACTGATAGCAAATAGAGCC